>ERZ779889.2194-NODE-2194-length-16919-cov-3.300047_pt1 | contig 16919 bp, 15 predicted proteins | sample MGYA00511030_ERZ779889 | MGnify/ENA primary metagenome ERZ779889 (study PRJEB29588, sample SAMEA2160616) | human gut metagenome | biome: human gut; feature: human-associated habitat; material: faeces | place: Denmark | collected 2008/2010 ...
ATTATTGTATTTTTTTATTGTCTGTATTGCTCTAAAAATTGATTTATAAACTTTATTTTCAGAGCATAGATGGAATCTATTTCTCTTTTTAATTATAAAAAATATGTTTTTCAAGGATATATAAAGAAACTCTTTTTGATTAAAAGATGTGAATTGTATTATCTATCTCCTAGAATTTACTATTTTTGTTGTCGCAAATTTTGCATGTATATACTTCATAAGGATTTAGCTTCTTAATAATGCTTCGAAGTTTATTGGCGTTTGTGAGAATAGATTTCTAACATTTTGTTGTCTGATACTATGAAGTCGGTAAATACAGCAGTTTTTTGTCAAAGCTTAATGATTAAGAGGAACTGAAATTTATTAACCAAACAAATACTTTAAAAACTAAAAAAAATTATTATGGAAACAACTAAGAAAAAATCTACGAAGATTTGGGGTATCAAAAATGCTGGCCTAGTGATTATCTGCTGTTTTATTGTAGCGGTATGTATCTTCCAGTTCTTCTTGGGTGATGGATCTAACTTTGTGAATAATGACCCGAATAATCACCCGGTAAACTTGTTGGGTACAGTTTATAAAGGTGGTGTCATCGTGCCGGTGATTCAGACATTACTTTTGACAGTTATTGCGTTGAGCGTTGAACGTTATTTTGCTTTGCGTTCTGCATACGGAAGAGGTTCTTTGGTTAAATTTGTAGCTAATATCAAAGAAGCTTTGGCGGCTGGTGATTTGGCAAAAGCTCATGCTATTTGCGACAAACAACGTGGTTCTGTTGCTAACGTTGTAACTGCTACTTTGGTTAAGTATGCGGAAGTTGAAGCTAACACTGTTATGACTAAAGACCAAAAAGTTTTGGCTATTCAAAAAGAGTTGGAAGAAGCTACAGCTCTTGAAATGCCGATGATGCAACAAAACTTGCCTATCATTGCCACTATTACTACTTTGGGTACTTTGTTCGGTCTGCTTGGTACAGTTGTTGGTATGATTCGTTCATTCCAAGCTTTGGGTGCCGGTGGTGGTACTGACTCTGTCGCTTTGTCTACTGGTATTTCTGAGGCATTGGTGAACACAGCATTCGGTATCTTGACTGGTGCATTGGCTGTTATTTCATACAACTATTATACTAACAAAATTGATAAGTTGACTTATAGCCTTGACGAAGTAGGTTTCTCTATCGTACAGACTTTTGCTGCTACTCATAAGTAATTTCGGCTCACCTTTTAAATTATTTAATTATGGCTAGAGCTAAAATTAAAAAGAAAGACACGTTCATCGACATGACGGCCATGAGTGACGTCACCGTGCTCTTGCTGACTTTCTTTATGTTGACTTCAACATTTGTTAAGAAAGAGCCAGTCATGGTGTCAACTCCAGCCTCTGTGTCTGAAATCAAGATTCCGGAAACGGATATCTTGCAGATATTGGTCGATCCGAACGGTAAAATATTTATGAGCCTGGATAAACAGCAGGATATGCGTGCTGTTTTGGAAGCTGTGGGCAACGATTATGGTATTGCTTTTACACCGACTGAGATACACAAATTCTCACTCGCTCCGACTTTTGGCGTTGCGATTGGTAAAATGAAACAATTCCTTGCTTTGCCTAGTGATAAACAGGATGAGATTTTGAAGAATGAGGGTATCCCTTGCGATAGTGTGGACAACCAATTTAAATCGTGGGTGCGTCATGCACGTGAGGCTAATCGTGATTTGCGTATTGCTATTAAAGCTGACCAATCGACTCCTTATTCTGTGATTAAACAAGTAATGTCATCACTTCAAGACCTTCGAGAGAACCGTTACAACTTGATAACGAACTTGAAAGAGATTGAAGAATAAAAACTGGTAAGGAATATGGCAGAAGTACAACAAGGTGCAAATGAAAAAAGAGGTAAGAGCAAACAGAAAAAAATGAATGTCCGCGTGGACTTTACTCCGATGGTGGACATGAACATGTTGCTGATTACCTTCTTCATGCTGTGTACTACGATGAGTAAGCCTCAGACGATGGAGATTAGTATGCCTGCGAAAGAAGATTTGACAGATGACCAAAAGTCAAAAGTTAAGGCTTCTGAAGCTATTACTTTGCTATTGGCAGGTGACAATCGTCTTTTCTACTATGAGGGACAGCCCAACTATGAGGATTACACATCACTGAAGCAGACTTCATATAATGCAGATGGCTTGCGTGCAATGTTGCTCAAAAGAAATGCTGCTGCTGTGAATGAGGTGCGCAAATTGAAGAAAGATAAAACTGATCTGAAAATATCTGAAGAGGAATATAAGGAGAAATTGAGTGATATCAAAGGTGGTAAAAATACTCCGACGGTGATTATCAAGGCTACAGACGATGCTTCTTATAAGAATCTGATTGATGCTCTCGACGAAATGCAAATATGCAATATTGGTAAGTATGTGATCACTGATATTACTGAAGGCGATGAGTTCTTGATTAAAAACTTTGATGCTAAGGGTAATTTGGTGAATGAAGCTGCTGCACAACAATAATGAATCACACCTAAAATAATAAGAATATGGCAAAAATTGATTTGACTAATTTACAATGGTGTGATCTCGTCTTTGGAGATAAAAATAAATCTTATGGCGCATATAAAATGCGTGCAGATTCTCCAAAACGTCACACTCGTGCAATGATTATTGTAATCATTGTCGTGGCTATTGCATGTGCTCTTCCGACTTTGATAGAATTGGCTACTCCAGAACAGACTGTTGATGATTCAATGACAGAAGTTACAGAGCTCGCCCAACTTGAAGAACCAGAGGTAAAGCAAAAAGAGTTTGTTAAGCCTGTGGAAGCTACTCCTCCGCCTCCCGCATTGAAGAGTACCATCAAGTTTACAGCTCCGGTCATCAAGAAAGATGAGGAAGTGCCCGATGAGGATGAGATGAAGAGCCAGGATGAGTTGAATGCTTCTAAGACAAGTATTTCTATTGCAGACGTTAAAGGTAACGATGAGGAGCATGGTGCGGATATTGCCGACCTGAAACAAGTCGTTGTCCAAGCCAAGGAAGAGCCGGATAAAGTGTTTGATATGGTAGAACAGATGCCGACTTTCCCGGGTGGAGATGCTGAGTTGATGAAATACATTAGTAAGAATCTTCGTTATCCGGCAATCGCTCAGGAAAATGGTATTCAAGGACGTGTTATTTGTCAATTCGTTGTGGGTAAAGACGGACAAGTGCGCGATGTAGTCGTTGTACGTAAGTTGGACCCCTCTTGTGACAAAGAAGCTGTTCGCGTATTGAGTGGAATGCCTAAATGGATTCCTGGTAAACAAAATGGTAAAGCTGTGTCTGTAAAATACACAGTACCTATTGTCTTTAGATTACAATAATGAGACTTAATCAAAAATACTTATTATTGAGTGCTATGTTTTTGGGTTTGTTGGCTTCGTGCCAACCTAAACCCAAAGACGGGCGCACCGATACTTTCAACACTGGTTCGGTCTATATTACAGCCGATGAAAGCTTCAGACCGATTATACAAGAAGAAATTGACGTGTTTGAAAGTTTAACTCCTGCTGCCAAGATAAATCCGATTTATACGACGGAAGTAGAAGCCATTAATTTGTTATTGAAAGATAGTGTACGTTTGGCTATTGCTACACGTACTTTTACTCCTCAGGAATTACAATCGTTCCAGAGCCGTAAGTTTATGCCGCGTTCGATAAAAGTTGCTATTGACGGATTGGCATTGATTGTGAATAAACAAAATCCGGACACTTTGATTTCGGTGAAAGATATTCGTCGTATTTTGACGGGTGAAACCCAACGATGGAAAGACATTTATCCTAATTCCAAGTTGGAAGATATTTATTTGGTTTTTGACAACCAAAATTCAAGTACAGTGCGTTATGCTGTAGATTCGATTTGTAATGGCAAGCCTTTGGACAATAAAAAGGTCTATGCTCTTAAAACCAACCCGGAAGTTATAGATTTTGTAGCTAAGACACCGGAAGCTATTGGTGTGGTCGGCGTGAATTGGTTGACCAATCATAGTGATTCCACTCATCTCTCGTTTCGTGAAGAAGTGCGTGTGATGTCAGTCTCGGCTGAAGATGAAGCCCGTGTTGACAATTCATATAAGCCCTATCAGGCTTATCTTTACTATGATAATTATCCATTGGCTCGACCAATTTATATATTGTTGAATGACCCTCGAAATGGTTTGTCTTGGGGATTTTCAAATTTTCTTCAAGGAGACCGTGGGCAGCGGATTATTCTGAAGGCTGGCTTGTTGCCTGAAGTCCTTCGCTCTTACATCTCTATTAATGTGAACGAAGAATAAAAACTAAAATTATTTCATATATGATGAAAAGACTTAATCTATTTTTATTGGGAGCGTGTGTAGCGGCAAGCTCACTTTACGCACAATCAGAAGACTGGAAAGCAGGAGTTGAGAAAGTAAGGGATTTGATTAAGACCAATCCTGAAATGGCCGAAGAGCAAGCCGACGATTTGTTGAAAGGAAAAAATAAAAAGAACGTAGATTTAGTATTGGCCATCGGTCGTGCTTATTTGGATGCAGGCCAGTTAGAACAAGCTGACGATTATGTTAAGCTTGCAAAAAAAGCCGATTCTAAGTCTGCTGCAGTGTCAATATTTGAAGGTGATATTGCCGTTGCCCGCAATGATCCTGGTGCTGCAAGTCAACGCTATGAAGAAGCTATTTACTTTGATCCGAACTGCAAAGAAGCATATCTGAAGTATGCAGATATTTATAAAGCTGCTAATTGGACTTTGGCCACCAGCAAGTTGGAAGAGTTGAGAGCCATCGACCCGCAATCTGTGGAAGTTGACCGTAAGTTGGCTGAAATTTATTCTTCTGCTGGACAAATGAAAGAAGCAGCCGAGGCATATTCTCGTTTTGCCGAAGGAGATCAAGCTACAGAAAAAGATTTGGTGAATTATTCTTTTGCTCTTTTCTTGAACCATGAATTTGAGAAATCTTTAGCTGTTGCTGACCTTGGTTTGCAAAAGAATCCCCAGCATGCTGTATTCAACCGTTTGCGCATGTATAATTTTATCGACCTGAAGCGTTATGATGAAGCAAAACAAGCTGCGGATGCATTCTTTAGTGCTTGCAAGGAAGAGGATCTGACTTACCTGGATTTTCTCTATCATGGTACATTGTTAGAGGCTCTGAAGATGTACAACGAAGCTGCTGCCTCTTTGGAAAAGGCATACGACATGAATAAAGACCGTACCGAAGTGCTCAGACAGATTTCTTCAAGCTATGAAGGTGCCGAAAAATATCCAGAGGCTATTGCTGCTTTCAACAAATATGTTGAAACGCTACCGGAAGAACAAAGAACACCGGATTTGACGTTTGAGTTGGGCAGATTGTATTACGCAGAAGGTACCACGGCTGATAGCGTCAATTACACTCCGGAAATGAAGAAAGAAGCTTTGTTGCAAGCTGATTCGGCCTTTGCAAAATTGGCAGAACTTGTGCCAGACAACTATTTGGGCAATTTCTGGCGTGCACGTACCAACTCTGCACTTGACCCGGAAACGACAGAAGGTTTAGCTAAACCTTACTACGAACAAGTGGCTACCATGCTGGAAGAAAAAGCAAAAACAGAGCCACGTTACAATCGTTACATAATAGAATGTTATCGTTACCTGGGTTACTATTACTTGGTAACCGAGGATTATGAAAAATCGAAAGAATACTGGAACAAGATTTTGACTATCGATCCTGAAGATGCAATCGCTACAAAAGCATTGGAAGGTATTAAATAGTGGATAATTTTAGTTGTTTACGTGTAGGGAGGAGCAAGAGTGATCTTCCTCCTCCTTTTTTAATGTGTTGTCTGATTTTTTTTTTTCGAATGTTTTCAATGAATCCCCTTTTGCTATTTTTTTATGAGTAGCAGGAGGGGATATTTTTATGCGTAAGTGCAATAATACGCCGTTGTGTCTGGGATTGATGTGACGGTTTTCAAATGTTATAAAGTCTTTTTTGCTCTTCGTTTATAGCCACTTACCCCTGTATCTCCTTCTTTTCTATTAAATTAACACGCCTTTTATTTTGCTTTTAATTTGTAAGAGGTTTGACGATTTTGCCTTTCTAATCTATAGTTTAAGTCGTAGATAAGGCATATAAATGAAATTATTTTGTTTGTGACTTATAGTTTTTAAATCGATTTTATATGACAAAACGATAGTTTTTGGTCGCCAATGTCTGCGAAAAGTCTCTATAACTTATTGCTTTTATCGAGTTTTTTGCCATATTTGCTAAAAATATGATATGTGGACCCGATTAAAGACTTTGCTCAGATGACTGCTTACTTGCAGTCCTATTCCGAAAAGAAACGTGTTGTGGTTGTTTGTCCCAACGACCCCCACACGGAGTATGCTGTGCTTCGTGCGTTGAAAGAAGAAATAGCCGAATTTGTTTTGATAACGGACAGTCATTTTGCGGCTAGAGTGGAAGAAATACGTGCGCAATATCCTCGAGAAGTGGAAGTCTTTGTAGTGCCGACTCCCGATGATGCAGCAGCGTTGGCTGTATTGATGATTCGCGAAGGAAAGGCTGATGTCTTGATGAAAGGTCTTATCAATACGGACAACCTTTTGCATGCCGTACTTAATAAGGAAACAGGTATATTACCTGCGGGGGAAATTTTGACTCATATAACGGTGGCCCATGTGCCCACTTATCCGAAACTGCTGATTTTTTCCGATGCAGCAGTCATTCCTCGGCCTAACCTGAAACAGTTTAAAGCTATTATCCATGAGACGACAGAGGTGGCACACTGTTGCGGGATAGAAGAACCACGCATCGCCCTTTTACACTTTTGTGAAAAAGTCAATGAGAAGTTCTCCCATACGCTCGATTATGTCGTGTTGAAAGAATGTGCCCTTCAAGGCGACTTTGGAAGGGTGCAGATGGATGGTCCGATGGATGTGAAGACGGCTTGTGACATTCATAGCGGTAACATCAAGGGGATGTCCTCGCCAGTGGTGGGCAATGCCGATATTCTGATATTCCCCAATCTGGAAGCTAGCAACACGTTCTATAAAACCATCACCTTGTTTGCTCATGCAGACATGGCGGGGATGCTACGTGGCCCGATATGTCCGGTTGTTGTGACTTCGCGTAGCGATTCGAGCATATCAAAATATTATAGCCTGGTATTGGCTTGCCTATCTGAAAACCATAAACCTCAAATATCTGTAAACCATGAAAATCTTTGTTATTAATCCGGGGTCTACCTCCACTAAAATAGCGGTCTATGAAGACGAAACGCAGTTGTGGGTGCACAACATTCGCCACACGGCTGAAGAGCTAGCTGGCTTTGTGCACATCAACGAGCAATATGCTTTCCGCCGCGAACGAATCGAGGCCGCGCTGCACGAAGCCGGCATAGAGGAACGTTTTGACGCGGTAATAGGCCGTGGCGGCTTGATTCATCCTACACCGGGAGGAGTGTACCGGGTTAATGAGAAGATGAAACAAGATTTGCGTGATGCAGTTCAGGAACACGCTTGCAATTTGGGCGCTTTTTTGGCCGACGATTGGGCATCGCGCTTGGGTTGTCCTGCTTATATTGCCGACCCTGTGGTGGTCGATGAGTTTGACGAACGTGCACGGTGGACGGGGTTACCGCAAATCGAACGTCAGTCTATTTTTCATGCGCTAAACAGTAAGGCTGTTGCCCGCCGTTTTGCGGCTGACTGCGGAACGGAATATGAAAATATCGACGTGGTTGTGGCCCACCTGGGTGGTGGCATTTCGATAAGTGCCCATAAGCATGGGCGTGTGGTAGACGTCAACAATGCTTTGGATGGTGAAGGGCCTTTTTCTCCCGAACGTGCCGGCACCCTTCCGGCCTACAAGTTGGCCGAGCTGTGTTTCAGCGGCCAATATACCTTGCGCGACATAAAGAAATTAATCACCGGAAAGGGCGGAGCTGTGGCTCATTTGGGCACAAACAACATGAAGACGGTGGAAGACCGTGCCATAGCGGGTGATGCCCATTGTCGGGCTTTCTTGGAAGCTATGTTTTACACGATAGCCAAGCAGATAGGTGCCATGCATGTGGCTTTGATGGGACAGACACAAGCCATCATTTTTACAGGTGGAATCGCATACAGTGAGTATTGTGTGGACATGCTCCGCAAGCAAGTCGATTATTTGGCTCCCGTGAAGGTGATACCGGGCGAAGATGAAATGGGGGCGTTGGCAAGCAATGCCTATGGAGCCCTGACGGGGAAACTGACTTGCAAGGTATATACAGGTGAAAAGCTGCGATAATTTTTTTAGGTAATAAGTTGCACTTCGTTTGTTCAGAGTGCAAACTTTCAAGTTTTCAGGATGTTTTTTTAAGGAGGATGCTTCGTGTGTGCGAGGCATCCTCCTGCTTTTTTTGTTAGCCTTTGGGGTTTTCCTGAATTTACACTGAACACCAGAAAGTTTAAGGGAACATGTTTATTGACCGGTTGTGGATGAAAGATATCATTTAATGGATAAAAGTAAGCAACAGAGGGGAGGGATATTGAGATGGAATGACTGAACACTGAGGCACGAAGGTGCAGAGAAAATGCATTGGAAATCAAGAATCTCCAAAAAAACTTTGTGTCGCAGCATCCAAACGTTGTTTTGATACATTCTTTTTCGATGGAAAGTGATTGCGGGCGGAAAGGAGGGCAGCCGCGGACGGAAAGGAAGGTAGCCGAGGACGGAAAGGAGGGCAGCCGCAGACGGAAAAGAGGATAACTGAGGTGAAAGATATGCAGCAGGAATCTGACAGCGGCCAATGAGTTTAAGGAAATATACCGATGGCCTATTAAGGTTAAAAACTTCTATCATATTGTTTCATTCTTCGTCATATTATTGTAACTTTGCCAGAAACCTCTAAGTAGATAAAGAATCTATGGAAAAACTGAAAACCACCTTTGCCGGGCTGGAACTGAGAAATCCGTTCATCGTCAGCAGTTCGGGACTGACCGACAGCGCAGAGAAAAACAAGCAATTAGAACAAGCTGGTGCAGCGGCTGTTGTGTTGAAGTCTTTGTTTGAAGAGCAAATCATGTGGCAGAGCGCCCACCATACATCTAACAGTGATTATCCTGAAGCGGAAGCCTACATGCAAGGCTATTTGCGTGCCCATTATTTGGAAGAATACACGAAATTGGTGAAAGACACCAAGGATGCATGTTCCATCCCTGTAATTGCAAGCATTAATTGTTATACAGATAGTGAGTGGGAAGAGTTTGCTTCAGTGTTGGAACAAGCCGGAGCTGATGCCATAGAGCTGAACTTGATGGCTATCCAGACTTCGCTGGACTATCAATACGGAGCTTTTGAACAACGTCACATCGACATTCTGAAACATGTAAAGTCGCGTGTACATGTTCCGCTCATCGTCAAGCTGGGGGCTAACCTGACCAATCCGGTGAAACTGATAGAGCAACTATATGTCAACGGGGCCGCTGCCGTGGTGCTGTTTAACCGTTTCTATCATACAGATATTGACATTGATAAGCTGGAATATACGGCAGGACATGTGTTGAGCCATGAAAGCGAACTGGCCAATTCCCTGCGTTGGATTGGTGTGGCTTCTGCTGCTGTCAAGAAGTTGGACTATGCAGCTTCGGGTGGTGTGGCCGATGGGGCTGCCATTGTGAAAAGTCTCTTGGTGGGAGCTTCTGCCGTGGAAGTATGCAGCGCAATTTATGAAAAAGGAAACGGGGCCATCCGGACCATGTTGGAACAAGTTGGCGACTGGATGTCCCGTCGTGGCTATGATTCCATCGGTCAGTTTAAAGGAATGATGTGCGCACGCGATTGGGAACATGTGAACGTTTTTGAGCGTACGCAGTTTTTGAAATACTTTGCTGAAAGGAAATGAGGAAATGTCTGTCGAACAGCGATGTGCGAAATGAAGACTTAGCCGGAAGATATTGAACTTCCGGCTTTTTTATGTCTGCACCGGCAGCTTATGAGTCTGGATGTGCCGGCAAGGGGAAAGGAAGAAAAGAAACGACTTGAATCAACGCTGTCCGGGGCTAAAAAGCAAAGATGATTGACTGTTATCGGGTAGATTGTTGTATCTTTGCACATTAAGTTTTTTAATGTTTATCCGTGATATGAAAGACAAACAACAACTGCTCGTGCTCCTTTTGATTGTATGCGTGGTGACCGTTTTTCCCTTCTTGGGAGAGACTCTGTTTCAGAGTAAAGGGGAACCGCGCGAGGCTATTGTGGCCGTATCCATGCTCCAGACAGACAACTGGGTGCTCCCTATAAATAATGGTGGAGACATAGCCTATAAACCTCCTTTTTTTCATTGGTGTATTGCTTTGTGTTCTCTCCTGGCCGGTCAAGTGACTGAATATACGTCGCGTTTGCCGTCGGCGCTGGCCATGGTCGTCATGGCCGTGTGCACTTATTTATTTTATGCCCGCCGTCGGAGTGTGGAGTTGGGCTTTGTGGCCGCATTGGTCACGCTGACAGCTTTTGAGGTGCATCGTGGAGGTTGGGCTTGCCGCGTCGACATGGTGCTGACGATGTTCATCGTGCTGGCGCTTTTCCAACTCTATCGTTGGCAAGAGCGAAACGGGCGTGGTTTCCCTTTTTGGGCTGTGTTGTGGATGAGTTGTGCCACGCTGACCAAAGGTCCGGTGGGCATATTGCTCCCCTGTTTGGTGACAGGTGTGTATATGCTCATCAAGGGACGCCGTTTTTGGTACACTGTGGGCAAAATGGCTACGATTGCTTTAGCCTCCTGCGTGTTGCCTGCTGTCTGGTATGTAGCAGCTTACCAACAGGGAGGCGATGCATTCCTGGATTTGGTGATGGAAGAAAACTTCGGCCGTTTCATGGGCAAGATGAGTTATAGCTCCCATGAACACAATCTGTTCTATAACTTCATGACTGTCTTTTCCGGTTATGTCCCCTATACGCTTCTGATGCTGCTTGCCCTTCCGGCTGCTTTCCGGGCGTTGAAGGCTTGGCAACGTCCGAACAGTTGGTGGCAGTCGTTCAAGGCTTATATCACCGGCATGGATGCTGCACGTCTGTTTACGTTGCTCAGCATTGTGCTGGTGTTTGTGTTCTATTGCATCCCGAAAAGTAAGCGTAGCACCTATCTGCTCCCCATTTATCCGTTCATTGCCTATTTCCTGGCCGAGTTCCTGCTATTTCTTTCAAATCGGAAATCGTCTTTGCTCCGTATTTACGGCGTGATACTTTCCGTGGTGGCCTTTTTGCCGATGTTTGCATTTTTCCTTATTAAGGGAGGCGTTGTGTCGCGTTTCATTCCTGCCGACAAGGCCGAATCGAGTTTTGGCCTCATTGTGCAGACCATAGATTCGACTCCTATCGACTGGATACACTGGTTGTACATCGTTTTGCCGGTGGTGGCTATTGTTGTGTTTGTCAAGCGTCAAAAGGCACGCCGCCCGTTGCTCTATCCGGTGTTGGGAATCATTTTCACCATCTACATTTCGCTCGATTCTGTTTACCAGCCCGAGGTGATGAATGCCAAGTCGGACAAGCCGATTGCAGAAGCCATCCGTGACAAGGTGCCCGATGGGCCGCTGTACAGTTACATATCGACTGAGATGATGCGCTACTTCACTGTCAACTTCTACCTGGACAACCGTGTGCTTCAGTTTGAGGTCGAAAATCCGCGTGAGGGCTATTTGCTTATCGGGCCTCATGAATATGAATCGTTTGCAAAGCGCCACACGAACTACGAGTTTGAAGAAGTCTATCGCAGTGTGAAGAAGAGTTGCGACACGAAAGCTCCCATTGTGATGTATCGCTTCTGGATGAAGAACTAAGACCGGGGCTTTCGGAAAAAAGGGAATGGCTATATGCGCCGTCGGAAAAGACTGCGGATATAGCCATTTTCTGTTAATGTTTCTTCTGAGGTTCACCAAGCCAGGGCGCTGGCTCCCAGTACGGCTGCATCAGAATCTTTGAGTGCAGAACAGAGGATGCGTGTTTTGCCTTTGTAAATGTTCATCACGTTGGCTTCCATGGCTTCGCGGATAGGGGCTGTGATGTATTCGCCGGCTTTGGCCAGGCCGCCAAAGAGTACGATGGCCTCGGGACTGGAGAAGGCAATGAAGTTGGCAAATGCTTCACCCAGTACGGTGCCCGTGAAACGGAATATTTCGAGTGCCAGCTTGTCACCTTGTTCGGCTGCGTCGTAAATGTCTTTGGAGGTGACCGCTTCTGCTGGAATGTTGCGCAGCAGGCTGGGGGTGTCGCTCGAAGACAGTATCTCGTGTACTGTGCGGACGATGCCCGTAGCCGAGCAATAGGTTTCCAGGCAACCCCGTCGGCCGCAGCCGCAAAGGCGTCCGTCCCGGCGCACGATGACATGTCCTAATTCACCGGCAAAGCCGTCGTGTCCATAAACCAACTGACCGTTTATCACGATGCCGCTACCCACGCCCGTGCCCAATGTTATCATGATAAAGTCTTTCATGCCACGGGCTATGCCGTAGGTCATTTCTCCCAGGGCTGCCGCATTGGCGTCGTTGGTCAGTGTCACGGGGAGTTGCAGACGTTCCCGGAGCATCAATGCCAGGGGAATGATGCCTTTCCACGGCAAATTGGGAGCTAGTTCTATTTGTCCTGTGTAGTAATTGGCATTGGGAGCCCCGACGCCGATGCCGTTGATTTTCTCATTCCCGCCTGCCGAGGCTATGAGAGCCTGCAAACGTTCTGCCAGCGTGTCTACGTAGACTTTGATGTCGGGATAGTCTTTTGTCTTGATACTGTCGTGTGAAAGGATGTTTCCTTGCACATCCACGATGCCAAACACTGTGTTTGTACCGCCTATGTCAATCCCTATGGTGTAGGGCTTTTGGGTGTTTTTTTCCATTCTTTTTAGTTGTTTGTGATTTTGGCTCAAAAATACGCACAATATTTCTGTTTGCAATCAAGTTGCATGTTCTTTCTGCTACCTTTGCCACAGTAAAAAAGAGGATAAAAATATAACCGTATGAAAAAATATACTGCTGAAATCATTTCCTTCGTGTTGCTGATAGGTGGCATGGCTTTGCGTGCCGGCGGCTTCGGGGCATTCCAGGATTCTTGGGTGCAATTAATTTATTTTCTTGTAGCTTTTTTGCCGGTGGGCATACCTGTGTTGAAAGAAGCCTGGGAGTGCGTTGCAGGGAAAGAGTTTTTCAACGAATTCACTTTGATGTCATTGGCAGCCATAGGAGCATTTTATATAGGTGAATATCCTGAGGGGGTTGCCGTGATGCTTTTTTATGCCGTGGGCGAAAAGTTGCAAGACGGTGCGGTGGAACGTGCCAGGGGCCATATCCGCGCCTTGCTCGATGTTCGTCCTGAAATGGCCCGTGTGGTGCGTGGCGGACAGGTCGAAGAAGTAGCTCCCGACACGGTGAAACCGGGCGACATTCTGGAAGCACGTGTGGGCGAGCGTATTCCTGTGGATGGCACTTTGCTCACTCCTCATGCCACCTTCGACACGGCTGCGCTGACGGGTGAAAGCATGCCGCGGCTCATCGAAAAAGATGCCGAGGTGCTGGCCGGCATGATTGTTGCCGACACCGTCGTGCGTTTACGTGCGACGCGTCCGGCTAGTGAGAGTGCTTTGGCACGTATTCTGGCGATGGTTGAAGATGCCTCCGAGCGCAAGGCGCCGGCCGAACTGTTCATCCGTAAATTTGCCCGCGTCTATACCCCTATTGTCACCCTATTGGCCGTGTTGGTGGTTTTCTTGCCTTATATATACAGTCTTTTCTGTCCGGGATTCAATTATGTGTTCGACGATTGGCTTTATCGCGGATTGGTGTTTCTTGTCATCTCCTGTCCTTGTGCCTTGGTCGTCAGCATTCCCTTGGGCTATTTTGGCGGCATCGGGGCGGCTTCCCGTCGGGGTATACTTTTCAAGGGTGGAAACTACCTGGATGCGATTACGCGCATAGACACAGTGGTGTTCGACAAGACAGGGACGCTGACCCAGGGGCGTTTTGAAGTGAGCGAAGTGTGCGCCGAGCGGCTTCCTGACGATGAATTGCTGGCCCTGGTGGCTTCTATGGCACAGCGCAGAACTAACCCCATAGCGCAAGCAATCGTCCGCACGGCACAAACGCGCAAACTGCCACTGCATGCATTTGCCCGTGAAGAAGAGCTTAGCGGGCTCGGCATGCGTGCCATTTCGACCGACGGGCATGTTTGCCTGGCTGGCAATAGCCGTTTGATGAAACAGGAAGGAGTCGTTTATCCGGATGAGGTCGACGCCATTGAAGAAACCGTGATTCTTTGTGCCATCGACGGGACATTTGCCGGCTATCTTCTTCTTTCCGACATGGTAAAGGACGATAGTGCTGAGGCAGTCCGTTCACTTAAAGCTTTAAATATTAATAATATTCAGATGCTTTCCGGCGACAAGCAGGGAATCGTTTCTAAATTTGCTCGGAAGCTTGGCATTGAGTGTGCTTATGGCAACCTGATGCCCGAAGGCAAGGTGGCTCATTTGAAAGGTTTGAGGGACCGTGGTTGCCGCACAGCTTTCGTGGGCGACGGCCTGAACGATGCTCCCGTGTTGGCGCTGAGCGATGTGGGCATTGCCATGGGAGGGCTTGGCAGCGATGCTGCCATTGAAACGGCCGATGTCATCATTCAGACCGACCAGCCTAAGAAAGTGGCGACAGCCATCCGCCTGGGGCGCCGCACACGGCAGATTGTTTGGCAAAACATCATTTTTGCGTTGACTGTCAAAATCGTCATTCTTGCCTTGGGGGCTTTGGGCATGACCAATCTTTGGGCGGCTGTCTTTGCCGATGTGGGGGTTGCCATGCTGGCCATCTGCAACGCCTTGCGCATACAACTGGCAAAAGTATAAATATATAGTCTATGGCAAACGAAGATATTTTTCTGAAAATGCTGGCACAGCGCGACATCAAGCCCACGGCCATCCGCCTGCTGGTGCTGAAAGAATTGCTCCACGCCGACCGTGCCTTTTCATTGCTCGACTTGGAAGACCGGCTGGTGACGGTAGACAAGTCGACCCTTTTCCGCACGCTGACCCTTTTCCTGGGCCATCATCTTATCCATGCCATCGACGATGGGTCGGGCTCGCTGAAGTATGCCGTGTGTGGCAGCGAGTGTAATTGTGAGGTCGACGACCTGCACACGCATTTCTACTGCGAGGCCTGTCACCGCACGTTTTGTTTCAAGCAGATACACATTCCGCACGTCGTTTTGCCCGAAGGCTTCACGATGCAGAGCATCAACTATGTGGTCAAAGGGCTTTGCAGCGACTGTGCCAAGAAACGTCCGCGCTGAGCCGTTGCCTCTTCCGTTCCCTTCCCGCTGTCTGTCCGCTCTGCGGCAGGGGAGTCCCTGTTCCGGCATCCACTCTTGGCGTACCTTTGTGTCTGACATGTAGCATCATCCTGTGAGATGAATCCTGGCATCATGCAAGATGATGTTTACTATCATGTAAGATGATGGTACGCATCATATAAGATGATACTCTGTCTTGTGGCTTCCATGACTGTGTCGATGTCCTATGACGAGCGTCCCTCCACACCCCGGCTGGCAGACGGACGGGCGTGGAGGGACGGGGCGGGAATACGCGTACGGCGTGTCTAGAGGCTGGCGCAGATGCGGTGCATGGCTTCTTGGCAGTCTTCCCGCCGGCCGAAAGCCGTGAGACGTACATATCCTTCGCCGCTGGGCCCGAAGCCTGTCCCGGGGGTGGTCACGACGCTTGTTTCGTAGAGGAGTTTGTCGAAAAACTTCCACGATGTCAGCCTCTCGGGGGCTTTCACCCAAAGGTAGGGAGCATTCACGCCGCCATAGACTTGGAGGCCTGCGGCGCTCAGGCTTTCGCGCATGATGCGCGCGTTTTCCATGTAGTAGGCAATGGTTTCCCGGATTTGGGCCTGCCCTTCGGGCGTGTAGACGGCTTCTGCGCCACGTTGGGTGATGTAGCTGGTGCCGTTGAATTTCGTGCATTGGCGGCGGTTCCACAACGGGTTTAGGGGAATGCGGTTGCCGTCAATGTCGGTTGCCGTCAGCTCTTTGGGCACGACGGTGTATCCGCAGCGCACGCCCGTGAAGCCGGCCGTCTTGGAGAAACTGCGTATCTCGATGGCCACTTTCTTCGCCCCGCGTATTTCGTAGATGGAATGGGGGACGTCGGGGTCGGAGATGTAGGCTTCATAGGCGGCGTCGAACACGATGAGCGTGTCGTTGGCCAGTGCGTAGTCGACCCATCGTTTCAGTTGTGCGTGCGTGAGTGTAGTGCCCGTGGGGTTGTTGGGATAACACAGGTAGATGAGGTCGATGCGGTGGTCGGGGATGTCGGGGATGAAGTTGTTTTCGGCCGTCGAGGGCAGGTAGGTCACGTTGCTCCACTTGCCGTTTTTGTCGAGCACTCCGGAGCGTCCGCACATGATGTTGCTGTCTACATAGACCGGGTAGACGGGGTCGGTGATGCCCATGCTGTTGTCCCAGCGCAAGAGTTCACCGATGCCGGCCGTGTCGCTTTTCGCCCCGTCGTTGATGAAGATTTCCGAGGGGCTGAGGCTGATGCCTCGGGCCTGGAAATCGTGTTTGAGGATGGCTTCGGCGAGGAATCCGTAGCCCTGTTCCGGGCCGTAGCCGTGGAATGTCTTAGGTGAGACCATGTCGTCGACGGCGCGGTGCATGGCTTCGATGCAGGCCGGTGGCAGGGGGCGCGTCACGTCGCCGATGCCAAGGGAAATCACTTGTTGCTTGGGGTGGGTCACCTTGAAGGAGTTTACTCGCTTCGCAATGTCGGAAAACAGGTAGCTTCCGGGAAGTTTCAGGAAATGTTCGTTTACTAATGCCATAGGATTCAGGGGTTATGTCGGTGGTTTACAGTTCAATTTCTCCGTCGAACACTTTGACGGCAGGGGCCGTCATTT
>ERZ779889.2195-NODE-2195-length-16913-cov-4.380057_pt1 | contig 16913 bp, 16 predicted proteins | sample MGYA00511030_ERZ779889 | MGnify/ENA primary metagenome ERZ779889 (study PRJEB29588, sample SAMEA2160616) | human gut metagenome | biome: human gut; feature: human-associated habitat; material: faeces | place: Denmark | collected 2008/2010 ...
AAAATCGTACTTTTTTACTGTAAGCCGATAAGGCAATGTGACGCGTTGCACTACTTTGGCACTAAAAAATAAGGGCTCAACCAAAGGTTGAGCCCTATTCTAACAAGATTTTTTATTTTGCTGTTTACACAAAAATATATTTTAAAATAAACAGTATTGCCAATATATACATAATGCCGCTAATTTTTTGACGTTCTTCGCTGCCCATTACCATATTAATGAAAACATAGGAAATAACGCCAAGAGAAATGCCTTCGGAAATGGAATACATAAACGGCATAGCAATAATAGCTACAAAAGCAGGCACAGCTTCGGAGATATTGTTAAAATCAATATTCAGTACTGTACCAAGCATTAAAAAGCCGACTATAATCAGCGCAGGTGCTGTAGCAAATGCCGGTATTGCCAGAAAGATAGGCGCAAACAGCAGGGAAAGCAGGAACAAACCTGCAACGGTAACCGCCGTTAAACCGGTACGTCCGCCAGCCATTACGCCGGAAGAACTCTCTACAAAAGTAGTTACGGTAGAAGTACCGAGCATGGCACCTGCAATGGTTGCTGTGCTGTCTGCCAGCAGCGCGCCTTTAATATGCGGCAGTTTGCCGTCTTTATCCAGCATATTCGCTTTAGATGCAACACCAATTAACGTACCGAGCGTATCGAACAAATCTACAAACATAAAAGAAAGCATTACGGTAACAAAATTAAATGTTAAAATGCCGGTAAAGTCCATCTGCATTACGGTAGGCATAATGCTCGGAACATAAAGCCCTTTGGAAAAATCCGGGAAAGCCGAAAACATGCCAAGTTCCGGATTCGGCACATATAAGCCAACAACTTCTGCCAGCATGCCGATAATCCACGTACCCAAAATACCGATTAAAATACCGCCGCGGACATTTTTAGCCATTAAAATTGCCGTCAGCAGCACGCCGATTAAAGCAATAATAGCACCCATACCGGTAGAAAAAATTTCGCCGCTTGCAATAGCAGCTTTAAACGGATAAATTTTTACCAAAGTTACGCTGTCTACAACAATGTGTGCGTTTTGCAGGCCGATAAAAGCAATAAAAAGGCCAATGCCGCCTGTTACGCCGAATTTAAGCGCCGCCGGTATGGAATTAAAAATTGCTTCGCGCACCGGTGTAAGAGATAACAGCAAAAAGATAATGCCTTCAATAAATACAGCCGCCAAAGCAACCTGCCACGAATAGCCCATTTGCCCAACTACTGTATAAGCAAAAAACGCGTTAAGCCCCATGCCCGGAGCCAGCGCAAACGGATAATTGGCAAAAGCTGCCATTAAAAGCGTACCAATGCAGCTTGAAATAGCAGTAGCAGTAAAAATAGCTCCTGCATCCATGCCCGTTGCAGACAAAATGGCAGGGTTAACTGCAAGAATGTACGCCATTGTCATAAAGGTAGTTAAGCCTGCCAGCATCTCAGTGCGGGCATTAGTGCCGTTTTCCTTCAGTTTGAACAGATTTTCCAGCAAAAATATCAACGCCTTTCAAAAATAATCAGCCGCTTAAAAAAGCGGCTTAAATAAAAAACATATATAAATTTTATTGCATGTGCTTTAAATTGTCAATCTTTTTAAATTCTGAAATCGCGTTCTCCCTGTTCTATGTCTTTTAAATGTTTTTCAACAAGCGCGCGTACTTTTTCGTTAGGAATATTGAATATTTCTTTGGCAATAAGTTTATCGCCTAATTCTTTAACATGCGGCGATGCATAATCGACAAGATACTCTTTTAAAGTCATCAGCGCATTGGGGTGGCAGCAGTTTTGAATCTGACCGCTCTTACAAAGGCTCATAAAGCGGTCGCCGGTGCGCCCGGCACGGTAGCAGGCTGTACAGAAGCTCGGAATATAGCCCATTTCCATCAGCCAGCCGACAACTTCATCCAGTGTGCGGTTATCGCTGATATCAAACTGTGCAGAATCATTTTCTTTCTGCGGTTCGGCATAGCCGCCTACGCTGGTACGTGAACCGCCGCTGATTTGCGAAATGCCGAGGTGCAGCACTCTTTCGCGCGCACGCTGGCTTTCACGGGTCGATACAATCATGCCGGTATATGGCACGCTGATGCGGATGCAGGCAACAAGTTTTTCAAAAATATCGTCGCTGATACCGTTATCAAAAGTACTCGGGTCAATATCATCCGCCGGGCAGATGCGCGGAACGCTGATGGTATGCGGTCCTACGCCATGCACAGCTTCCAAATGTTCAGCATGCATCAAAAGCCCTGCAAATTCATAACGGTACAGTTCCAAGCCAAAAAGCACGCCCAGGCCAACATCGTCTATGCCGCCTTCCATAGCGCGGTCCATTGCTTCCGTATGGTAGGCATAATTGCTCTTAGGTCCAAACGGATGCAGTTTTTCGTAACTTTCTTTATGGTAGGTTTCCTGAAACAGAATGTATGTGCCGATACCGGCTTCTTTTAATTTACGGTAATTTTCAACCGTAGTTGCAGCAATATTAACATTCACCCTGCGGATAGCGCCATTTTTATGCTTGATGCTGTAAATGGTTTTGATAGATTCCAAAATATATTCAATAGGATTGTTAACAGGGTCTTCACCGGCTTCAAGTGCCAGGCGTTTATGCCCCATATCCTGCAAGGCTATAACTTCTTTGCGGATTTCATCCTGCGTAAGTTTTTTACGGGCAATATGCTTGTTCACGCTGTGATAAGGACAGTACACGCAGCCGTTAATGCAGTAGTTGGAAAGATACAGCGGCGCAAACATTACAATGCGGTTGCCGTAAAAATCTTTTTTTATTTGTTCCGCCAGAGCATAAATTTCTTTATTTTTATCTTCCAGCTCACAATCCAACAGCACTGCTGCTTCACGGTGGCTTAAACCTTTGCGCAGTTTGGCCTTTTCAATAATTTCCGAAATCAGCGCGGCGTTGTTTTTATTTGCCGCAGCATATTCCAGCGTTGCCATAATCTCGTTATGGTCGATAAATTCCTCTGCTTTCATTGATTTTACATCATACATTTGTTGTTCCTCCTTAAGGTCAGGGCGAACCTTCCCCGTCAGTATTTCTCCTATATAAAGCCCAAAGGCAGTAAGGACTAAGCCTGTGTTTTGGCATACAATGCCTTGGCGGTAATGCCCGGCAGCATGCCGATTTTACCGGAAAGCGCACTGATAACATCTTGCGGCGCATCCAGCACAATGCTGATAATATGCAGATTTTTTTCGCGGTAGGGCAATCCCATGCGGCCGATAATATAACTGCCATATTGGTGCAGCATTGCGTTTAAAGCCTCAACAGAAGCAGTATTTTCTACAATAATGCCTAATAGTACAACTCTTGTTTCCATAACAACGCTCCTTTACCTTGGCGTGCGTTTAACAAGCAGGCGTGCCAGTAAAATCCCGCAAATACCTGTCACCATTTGCGGCCAGCCCATCATAAAACCAATAGCAAATACCATTTTCTCCGGCAGTTCCAAAACTTTTAACAGCACCAGGCTGCTTGTAAACATGCAGATTGTTTTGGCAAGTGGTGCTAAAAATAAGCCTTTGCTCCAAACCCAATGGCAAATTAAAACAAACACAGCATTGCCGCCGATAACAACCGGTATTAAAAGAGGTATGGGCAGCTGCCCCTGCAAATAAGCGAAAAACGGCAGCAGCACAACAGATGCAAGCGCCGGCTTTAAGCCTGCAAGCCTTACAGTAACGGCAAGCATCATATTAACAAGAGTGCCGATAAAAAACATGCTTACAAGCGGCGGCAGCGGTATGACAAGCCGCAGCGACTGCAGCACCACGGTAAGCGCAATGAGCATTGCCCCGCGCACTAAATTTCTATCCATTTTTCATTACCTTGCCGGGCATTCACGGTCAACAAAGTTTTTATAAGCTGCTAAAATCTGCGGTACAACTTTGCCGACTTCGCCGTTATTCAACAGTTTGCGGTCAATTTTGGTTACGGGAATAATTTCACAGCGCGGGCCGCAGATAAATGCTTCTTCTGCTTTCATGGCAAAGTCAAGGTCAAATGCTTTTTCTACAACCGGCATGCCTAAATCGGCTGCAATGCGTTCTTTAATTAATTTACGGGTAATATTTTTATGGATGTTTTCGTTTTCGGGCGCAGTCCACAAAACTTCATCTTTTACAAGCATAAAACTGCTTTCTGTCGTCTCCGTTATTTTGCCGTCGCGCACAAAAAGTGCGTCAAAAGCACCGCTGATAGCAGCTTTCTGGCGTGCCATAACTTCCGGCAGGCGGTTCAGCGTATTAACATCGCAATGCTGCCAGCGCAAATCTTTTTCGGTTAAAAGTTTTACGCCCTTGTGCTGTAATTCAGTAAGTATGCTGCGGTCAGTGAAAACAGGCTGCATTACAAGCTGCGGAATGGACATTTCCGGAAAAGCAAGGCTGAACGGAGCGCTGCCGCGTGTAACCTGTGTATAAATTTCACCATTTTCCATACCTGTTGCTTTAATCAGCGCTTCGTGGAACTCAACCAATTCTTCTACCATATAAACTGCCGGTATTTTAAGGCGTGTTACCGAAGTAAACAAATTTTCCATATGCGGAATCATGCCGAAGACTTTGCCGTTATATACAGGCACAATTTCAAAAACGCCATCGCCGAACTGATGCCCGCGGTCATTATAATCAATCACAGCTTCTTTGCTGCTCATAATTTCACCGTTAATCAAAATTAAATCTGTATTCATTAGTCAGCCTCCGTATTTGTTGAGATGAATTTTCAAAATATATTTCTTGTTAAAAAGCATTATGCCATTGTATAATATTTATGCGGCTGTCCTGCCGCACACAAACATTAAACCTATTATATTATACATCATTTTGTTTTATTTGTCGCTTATCTTATTAATACAGTAAGGAGGAACTTCTGATGGCACATTTACCACCAATTGTTTCCGACCTCGCTATGATTTTGCTTGTAGCTGGCATTACTACCATTCTTTTTAAAAAGCTCAATCAACCGCTGGTTCTCGGATACATAGTTGCCGGTTTCATTACCGGCCCGCATTTTTCTTTTTTTCCAACAGTAACTGATTTTGGCAATATCCATACCTGGTCAGAAATTGGCATTATCTTTTTAATGTTCTCGCTGGGGCTGGAATTTAGTTTTAACAAACTTAAACAGGTTGGCAGCACTGCATTTATTGCCACTATCGTTGAAATAGCCGGGCTTTTATCCATCGGTTACGGAACCGGCATGCTGATGGGCTGGAGCCATATGAACAGCCTGTTTTTAGGCGGCATGCTTTCCATGTCATCAACGACAATTATCATTAAAGCCTTTGAAGATTTGAAACTGAAAGGCAAACGCTTTACCGAAATGGTATTCGGCATTTTAATCGTTGAAGATATAGCAGGCATTATAATGATGGTACTGCTTTCCACCATGGCAGCTTCCGCCGGCATTTCCGGCACGGAACTTTTAACAAGCGTTATGCGGCTGCTGTTCTTTTTGGTGCTGTGGTTTGTACTCGGCATTTATCTGGTGCCAACTTTTTACAAACGCTCACTTAATTTAATGAACAACGAAACCATGCTCGTTACTTCTATCGGTTTATGCCTCGGCATGGTAGTGCTTGCAACACACCTCGGCTTTTCAGCAGCGCTTGGTGCATTTATAATGGGTTCGCTTATTGCCGAAGCTCCGAATTCAGAAAAAATCGAGCATTTATTTACGCCGGTTAAAGATATTTTCGGCGCAGTATTTTTCGTTTCTGTAGGCATGCTGGTTGACCCGGCGCTGCTTTTGGAATACTGGCTGCCGATTATTATCCTGATTTTTGTTACCATTACAGGTAAACTTATTTTTTCTGCCGGCGGCGTACTGCTCAGCGGGCAAAGCCTGCAAACTTCTATTTTGTGCGGCTTCAGCCTTGCGCAGATTGGTGAATTTTCCTTTATTATCGCATCCCTCGGCATGAGCCTTGGCGTTATCAGTGAATTCATCTATCCGATTATCGTTGCCGTATCGGTTATGACAACTTTTACAACACCGTTCTGTATTATGGCGGCAGACCCTGCATACCGCATTATCCGCCGAGCACTGCCTGCGCGTGTTAATGACTGGCTTGACCGTTATACCGAAAAAAATATCAGCACCGGCACCAATGATGATTGGAGCAACTTTTTAAAAGAATATTTTACGCGCATGCTGATTTTCACCACCCTGCTGACAGCAATAGCCCTGTTTGCAGATTACTACTTAAGCAGTTACCTGCATAATAACTTAAAGCTGCCTTACGCCGATATTATTACTGCAGCACTGACATTTATCATAATGGCGCCGCTGCTGCGTGCCGTACTTGTTAACCGCACCAGCCATCCCGAACTGTTTTCTGTTTTATGGTTCCAAAAACGCAGCAATCATATACCGCTGATAGTTTTTATTCTGCTTAAAGTAATCGTTGCCGCAGGTTTTATTTACTTTGTTTTTGCTGAAATTTTAGGTTTAGCAGAAATTTTTGCCGCTGCCGCAACGCTTGTTACCGCATATTTTATTTCTTCTTCCGATTGGCTGATGGGCGAATATCTGCGTATGGAATCACGCTTTTTGGTAAATTTAAACGAACGCCACATGCGCAAGCACCGTGAATCATTAGAAGAAACAGGACAACACCATCCTTACAGCTGGTTTGATGAAGATTTGCAGTTAGCGCATTATAAGGTCGAAGAAGATTCCATTACCATTGGCAAAACGCTGTTAGACCTGGCACTGCGCGAATCGTATGGCTGTAATGTTTTACAGGCAGCCACGGCAAAACAAATTTACGATATGCCGGGAGCCAGCTTCACCATCAGCGCAGGCGCAACGCTGCTTGTTATCGGTACCAAAGCGCATTTTAAATTGTTTAACGCTGCCATTGCCAACAAAAATCTCGGCTTAACAATAACCGATTCACCCATAAGCATGCGTAAATTTATGCTTATTAACGAAGCAGAAGGGCGCAGCGATATTGCTTTTATGCCGTGCGCCATCAGCATCGACAAACATTCGCCGCTGCTTGGGAAATCCATAAAATCCACAAACATACGCAATAAATGGCATTGCCTTGTTATAGGCCTGGAACGCGGCAGCTACACCATTGTAAACCCAAACATTTCGCTGGTATTCGAAAAAGGAGACCTGCTTTGGGTACTTGGTAAACAAAAAATGATTAACCAGCTTGTACGCGATGAAATTTTGTAGAATATAAAAATAAAAACTGCACTTGCCTTTCTGTTTTATACAGATTGGAAGTGCAGTTTTTTGTTTTAAAACCCGCCTAAAATACTGCTTATAAGATAATAAACAACGCCAACTGCCGCAACCACAATAAACAACGGCATAAAGAAAATAAACAGCGCTATAAGAATGCAGATAATAAGCAAAATACCAAGCAGGCCACCGCCGCAGCCCATATTTTTTACATAAATTTTAGGGCCAGTTCTGCGGTTAGTTCCATATTCCTCACGGCGGTATTCATAACTTTCCCTGTATTCGGGCGTGCGTCCGTTATTAGATGAACCAGTTTCTTCATAACCGCTTTCATCAATCGTTACGCCGTCAAAATCATCACGCTCACGCGGATTAAGGACAGTTGCTTCCTGTTCAAAACGGTAATGGCAGTAGGGGCATTCCTGAGTACCTTTTGATACTTCCCTGCCGCAAAAATTACATTTCATAAAATTCTCCTTTTTACATATGCGCGCTCATGAGCATTACAAGCAGGCCTTCTTCATTACTGTAACGAGGGTCATGTTCTTCTACACGTAAAGCCTGCTGCACCTTTTCTGCAACCTGCCTCATCTGCTCTAATTCCATGCCGCAAAATCCGGCTATATGTTCATCAAAAAAGGTATAAGCGCCGTTGAGCTTAATAAAAGTATAAATTATACCTGCTGCCCACTGGCTTTCACTATATTTTTCATCAACTGTACCGGCAGCCTGTAAATCGCACCACATCTGCGTTGCCAATCTTACATCGGCAACCGAAAAATAATTTTTCAGCATGATGTTTTTTAAAATACCGGCAACTAAAGTCGTATCGCTGTAAGGCGCAGCGGAATATTTTGTCTGTTCCGTATAATTATTAAAGTTTCTGTGTGCTATGCCTGCCGCATATAAAAACACCATGTTGCGCAGCACCATAGGGTAATTAGCGCTGAACCACTTCCATGTAGGCTGTTTTTGCTGTACGCTGACCCATTTATAAGTGCGTTTTAAAGTATCGCGCAAAAACAGGGCATTAACACGTTCAATTTTATAACCGCGGACATTATCGGTAAGCATATTGCCATTATAAAAAATATGCCCTATAAACAGCATGTCCGTTGTATCAAAATCATCATTTAACGGTAAATTAAGCTGATAAGTTTCACCGCTTAAAAAGTCACGGCAGTAGTAGGCGCCTTCATCCGTAAAACCTTCTACCGTAAAAATTACCAAACGTGCCGAAATAAATTCCTGTAAAATATCGCTGTTGCGTTTTGCGAATTCAGCATCATAATTGCTTCCATTTTTGCAGCATACAGCATTATAAAAATACTCCAACGGGTGCATATCGCGCAGCATCAGGCGGTAATCCAGCAAAAAGTAATCCCAAAATGAATGTATGGCTTCTTCCCTGCTTTTGGCAGATTCGTTAAGCGCATTGCCAAAAACGCCATGATACAGCACCGAAGCACGTTCCAAATCAACACTAAACCTGCTGTCTGTAAAAAATTCGTGCATTGCAGCATAAATTTCCTGCATGCGTTCACCAACATTTAAAAATATTTTGTTGGAAACATCTGGCACCGTATGGCGGGTACGTTCTTTATGCCCGTCAGCAAAACTGCCGTCCGGGTTAATAATGTGCATTGTACCGCCTTGCAAAAGTCTGGCGGCCGCCTCCAAAGGAGCCCCGGCATCAGAAATTACCTTTTTCTTTTGCAGATAAGCGTAAAGCCTGCCGCATGTTTCCAGAAAATATTTTGTATGTTCATAATCGGCTTCAAATTCCGATACATTGCGTCCGCACCATGCAACGCAATCAACAAAATCATCAGCACTCATATCACCTAAAAGCAGTTCCGTATTGCCAAGGTACAGGCACAGCATTGTAAGCTGGTCCCAAACGTCATACAGTTCTTCCGGCGTTTTGCCCTGCCATGCTTCCATGCGCAAAAAACCGTCTGCATATTCACGGCGCAGCAGAAAATTCCATCCCGGGTCATGCCCGTAAAAATCTTCCACCAAATCGTAAACATTGTCCATGTTCTATAAAATACCTCTTTCTGTGATAGCTTATTATATCATATCCAAATTGCCGCTTACAACAACGACGGCATCTATAAAAAAGAACGGCTTTGCAGCCGCTCTCCGTAAATTAATGTTTTATTCTTCACCGATAACAAGAACTTCCGGATGAAGTTCAACTCCGGCTTTTTCCATTATTACCCTGCGTACATCCGCAATAAGCTGCAAAACATCTGCTGCCGTAGCATTGCCGCGGTTAACAACAAATCCTGCATGCTTTTCGGATACCTGCGCTCCGCCTACGGTATAGCCTTTCAGTCCGGCCTGTTCTATAAGCGTTCCGGCAAAATATCCCGGCGGACGTTTAAACATGCTTCCTGCACTCGGCAGTTCCAACGGCTGCTTGCTGATACGCCTGCTGCTGAAATCATCCATCATCGCTTTAATGGCATCTTTATCGCCGGGCTGCATTTTAAGGCAAACTTCGGTAATAATATAACCGCTCTGCTGTAAGCTGGTTTTACGGTAACCAAACTGTAAATCTTCCGCAGTCAGCGTAAAGGCCTTGCCTTCCATATCCATAACCTGCACACTGCTTACAACGCATTTCATTTCACCATTGTAAGCGCCTGCATTCATGTAAACAGCGCCGCCAATACTGCCAGGAATGCCAACGGCAAATTCCATGCCGCTTAAACCGCATTCCCACGCCTTGCGTGATGCCAAAGCCAAAGAATATCCTGCTCCAAAATACAGGCATTCTCCTTCCTGACGGAAGTTTTTCAGTGCATTGCCCAACTGGATGACAAGCCCGCGGATACCTTTATCGCGGACCAAAACATTGCTGCCGTTGCCCAAAACCGTTACTGGCACATTATATTCGCGCGCAGCAGCAAGAACATAGGCAAGGCCGGCAGCATCCTGCGGCTGTACCAAAACATCAGCAGGACCGCCAATTTTAAAAGACGTATGTTTTTTCATCGGCTCGGCGCAATAAACATGCCCGGGCATTTTCTGTTTTAAAACTTCAGCTAACTGATTAACGGAATTATTCACCGACAGCTTCCTTTACTACATCATTAATGGTTTTGGTAATATCTGCCATCATCATCTGAAAACGCATAAATGCGTGCAGATATTCCATTGCAGCCGGATTAAGGCTTAACAAAGAAGAAAGTTTTTGCAGTTTTTCTTCTTTTTCCTTATCAACTTCCTGTTTCTGATATTTGGCAAGTTCAATTTCAGAACTTAATTTAATAAAATCATTGGCAAGTTCTTCAGCCTGAGCGTCTTTTTTCAGCACTGCCCTTGCTTCTGCCAATTTTTTAAATTCATGGCTTTCTTTTAATGCTTTTGCCAAATCGTTAGCGCAATCGTAAACGTTCATTTATATCACCTCATAAATTATTATGTATTTTCGTAACTATTATAACACATTTACAGATACTGTAAATGCCCTGCTATGGTTTTACATTTAAATGGGCATATGCATTTATATCACCGTAATCAAAATGCCACCATTCAACATCACTGGCATTAAAACCAGCCATCTGCATATTAGCGCGCAATAAATCACGCTGGTAACGCTGCAATTCCGTACCGCCTGCAAAAGATGCATACTGGCGTACAGAAGGTTCATCAAATCCGCTGATCATTTCTACAGGTTCTCCTGTTGCCAGATAATACAAGCTTACGTCAACGCTGCGCCCGGTATTATGGCTGAAACCAACTTCCGGAGCAGGAAGCATATTTTTATTTTCCAACGGCAGCGCATCATAAGCAAGTTTTGAAACTGACCACGGACGGTAAGCCTCCCACACAAGCAGTCCGTAACCGTAAGGCGCAAGCCTCAGCTGAACAGCATTCAATGCCGCAGCAGCTTCAACATCTAAAAATGCGCGTTTATCATCCGCCAGCGGCTGACCGAAACAATTATCTGCCGATGCGTATTGCAAATCGAGTTTTATCCCCGGCACCGCCTGCTGCAAATCAACAAGCTGTGCCTGTTTTCCCGTGCCAAGCTGAGCAGGCATTACAGCAGAAGCGGCAGCAGTCTTAAGTTCCTGCCAGTTTCCGGTTACATTAAAGCGGAAAGGCCTGCCATTTTCACCTGAAAAAAAACGGCGGCTATAGCGGTTGCCTCCTACAGTGCAGCTTACACCATACCCTTCGCGGCTGCGTTCAATCCGCACAGCAGCATCCAAATGGTTTAAAGGCCCGCTTTCGTTAATTGTATAAGAATCAAAATGTTCTTTATATAATGGATAAATATTGGAACCAGCAAAAGTGTAATCCTTCTGACCAAAGCGGTATACAAGTTCTACATTGCCTTTATTTTCGCGTAATAAAAACAGCTCACCGTTGCCGTAGTACATGCCCAAAATATATTTTAAATCTTTCGGACAGTCTTTAGGCTCAAATGCAGGTGCAGCAAACGCAGTACCGACAAGCCATAAAAGACAGAGCATTATACTTAAAATTCTGTACATCATTTTATCAACTCCGGCCTTACATCATTTAAAACATTCATATATTCATTAGCTTTTTCAACCAGCCCCAAGTCAATATCGCAATAAATTATTTCCTCTTCGCTTCCGCCAACGGCAAGCACTTCGCCAAACGGGCTTATTACAGCTGAATGCCCATAAAACTTTTGGTCATGGAATTTACCGGTACAATTTACACCGACGATAAAAGTATGGTTTTCCAACGCACGGGCTTTAATGAACAAGTCCCAGATAGACCCGCGAATTTCAGGCCATTCCGCAGGCACAAAAATGATTTTTGCACCTTGCATAGCCATATGACGAAACAATTCCGGAAAGCGCAAATCGTAACATATAGCAGATGCACAGGTAATTCCTTCCAAACTGTATGTATCGAAATCATTTCCGGGCTGGAAAAAGCGCTGTTCATTGAACATGCTGAACAAATGCACCTTGCTGTAGCAAAAAACAATTTCTCCGTTTTTATCAATAATAACGGAAGTATTATAAACTTTGCCATCACCTTTGCGAAGCGGAATTGAACCCGCTACGATAGCGCAACTGTTTTCTGCGGCAATCCTGCGCAATTCGTTGATAACTTCACCATTCAATGTATCGGCTTCCTTACTTAAATGGCCCAAAGAATAGCCTGTAGTCCATATTTCCGGTAATACGGCAATATCACTTTCAGGCGCAGCTTGCCGCAGCAGTTCGTAAGCCTTCTGCACATTTCCGGCTTTATTTTTTTCCAAAACTTCCATTTGCACCAATGCAATTTTCAACGCTTTTCACCCCATTTATCAATCAGTTATAACCTTGTCTTTAGGAAAAGTAATTTCAAACTTTGTTCCTTCACCCATTTTGCTGAATACTTGTACCGTTGCTCCGTGAACGCGGATAATTTCGCGTGCTATAGCCAAACCAAGCCCAGTACCGGGCACATTGCGTGAATGCGATTTATCAACTTTGTAAAAACGTTCCCAAATAAACGGCAAATCTTCTTCCGGTATTCCCGGTCCCTGGTCAGAAATTGTCAGTTTTACGCTGCCGTCCTCCAAAAGCTCGGTCAAAAATGTTATCGTGCCGTTTTCGGGGGTATATTTCAGTGCATTATCACCTATTATAAGCACAAGCTGCACCATTTGGTCGCCCTGTCCCATAATCTGAATTTTTTCATCTACATGCACTAACAATTTAATGTTCCGTTCTACGGCGTTCACCATCAATTTTTCTGCAACATTGCGTACAATAGCGCCAAGCGGCAGCGGCTGCATTTTGGCAGGCGGCAGTTTTTCGGCAGCCTGCATGCGGCTGATGTCCAAAAGTTCGCGAATCATACGTTCAAGGCGCATGGTTTCTTCGTTAATCAAAAGACGGTAACGCTGAATCATTTCCTTGTCGGTAACTGTACCATCGCTGATAGCCTCATTATATCCGCGTATAATGGTCAAAGGCGTGCGCAGTTCATGTGATACATTGGCGACAAAATCGCGGCGTATTTTTTCGGCACGTTCGGTTTTAGCAACAAACTCGCTCAAATCATTGCCCAAAGCATTCAATGCCCTGCCCAAATCCGCCACTTCATCTTCGCCGTGCACTTCTACTTTTCGGGTATAATCACCGGCAGCAATAGCCATAGCACTGTCTTTCATTAAAACAAGCGGCTTAATCATGGTTTTGGCAAGACTGCGCACCATAAACATGCTTAAAATCAATGCTAAAATTGCCACAATAGAAGTATAAATATAAATATCACGCAAAAAGCCGTCAAAGCCGCTTAAAGGCTGAGCCAGCAAAATTGCACCGCGTGCATTGCTGCCGGATTTGCCGTACGGCACGCCCACAAGCATTACCTGTTCTTTATAATACGGATGGTAAATTTGCGATTGTACAGATTTACCACTGTATACATCTTTTAAAATGCTTATAACTTTGGCATCCAGTTTGCCGCTTTTTATTTCCCTGGAAATTTCGGCAGCCGAACCTTCCATCATTGTTAAATCTTTAATGCCGGGTTTGGTGCCGTCCATTTTATAATCTGTATTTATATTGGATGCCGCAAGCAGTTCATACTTATCGTCAAACAGCCAAATGCGTGCGCCAACCAGCCTGTCAACAGCAAATACATAACGGTTCAGTGTTTCACGGCTGTTGTTGAACTCCATAAAATATTCAACCGTTGCCGCCATTTCGTTGCCTTTTTGTGCCAGCTCCTGCTCATTGGTCTTAAAAAAATAATCGGCGATAAGATAGGAAATACCTGCCGTAACGCCGACTACTATAACCATTATCAGAGCCATGAAGCTGTACATCAGCCTTGAGCTCAATGATTTGTTCATTTTTTGTCTTTAACCTCAAACTTATAGCCTACGCCCCAAATTGTCGTAATATCCCATTCTGAATCTTCGGGAATATTAAGTTTTTGCCTGATGCGTTTAATGTGCGTATCAACAGTACGGGTATCACCATAATAGGAATAGCCCCAAATAGTTTCCAAAAGCTGGTTGCGCGAAAACGCTTTGCCAGGATTGGATGCCAGGCACCACAAAAGTTCCATTTCTTTTGCTGTAAAAGTCATCTTATTGCCAAAAGCAATAACCTGGTATTTTTCCATATCAATGCTGAGGCCTTTATATTCGATATGAGAACGGCCTGCATCGTCTTCTTTTTTTACCATTGAACTTCTGCGCAGAACCGCTTTCACCCTTGCAAGAACTTCGCGATTGTTGAACGGTTTGGTAATATAATCATCTGCGCCTATTTCAAGCCCTAAAATGCGGTCATCGTCATCATCTTTTGCAGTCAGCATAATAATGGGAATATCGCTCATTTTACGAACCTGTTTGCAAACTTCGAGTCCATCCATCACAGGCATCATAATATCCAGAATGATAATATCCGGCTTTTCGGACTGCACTTTTAAAATGGCTTCTGCGCCATCGGCAGCTTCAATAACTTCAAAGCCATCTTTTTCAAAATAAATTTTTAATATTTCCCTAATCGGTGCTTCATCGTCAGCAATAAGTACTTTTTGTTTATCCATATAAATCACCGCCATTAACTGTTATTAGCAATATTATACAATAAAACTGCGTCTTTTTGCTATTTTTGCGATATGCTTTCACAAAAATATTACAAAGCAGAAATATTTACACGATAAAAAAATAAGCTATCAGCACCAAATTATGCTGATAGCTTATTGGATTTTTAGATAATGCGGCATGCGCCGTAATAACGGGCACCCCAATAACCGGTAAATGCAGAAGCTACCGTTACCCCGGTGCTGGAGCCTGCATGGATAAACTGACCGTTGCCGAGATAAATGCCGCAATGCGACGGACCCGGTTCATAAGTGCTGAAGAAAATCAAATCGCCGGGGCGCAGCTGGCTGGCGCTGATTTGTTTGCCGCTGTACATCTGCACATCGGCAGTACGCGGAATGCTGATGCCTGCACGGGCAAATGCATACTGGGTGAAACCGGAGCAATCAAAACCGTAAACACTGGTTCCGCCAAACACATAAGGCGTGCCAAGCACACCATAAGCCGCACGGATTACATTCCTTACCGTAGCACTTCTGCCGGAACGGTTAGGAGGCATCGGTTTCTGCATTAATGCAGTATAAGTAGCTTCACCGATAATTCCATCGACTTCCAACTGTTTATCCGCCTGGAAGCGTTTGACAGCGGCTTCCGTTTCAGAACCGAAATCACCGTCAAGCAATTTGATTTCATATTTCAATTCAACCAAGCGTTTTTGAATTGCCAAGACTTCCGGACCATTATCCCCGTATTCAAACGAAGCTAATGCGGTTGCCATGTTTGCCAAGCAGAATACACATGTCATTACCAAACAAAGGAACCTTTTTCTTATCACCCGCATCACATCCTTGTCTTTTATAAACAAGTAAATTATACCACAAAACGCCGTAATTGTAAACCTGAACTACCGTTTGCCGATGTGTCTGCCAATTATGTACAAAGGTCTTTGCTTAACTTCCTCAAAAATACGGCCTATATATTCGCCCAAAATGCCGATGCCGACAAGCTGAATGCCGCCAAGGAACAATACGCTTGCTGTCATAGTTGCCCAACCGGGTACTGCATCATTTGCAACATATTTTACATAAAGTACATGTAAAACCAGCAAAAAACTGATTAAGCCGAACACAAATCCTGTATAAAACGCCCAGCGCAGAGGTAAATTTGAAAAAGAAGTTATTCCGTCCAATGCAAAATGAAGCATTTTGCGCAGATTAAATTTGGAATGTCCGGCAAAACGCGGCGGAGCAGTAAACTCAAAAGTTGCGGTTTTAAAGCCTAGAGTATTAACCAGACCGCGTATAAAACGGGCACGTTCACGGTAACGCCTGAACGCTTCCACTGCAACTTTGTCCATCAGACGAAAATCACTTCCGCCCGGAGTAATTTCAACTTTAGACATGGAGTTAATAATTTTATAATATGCTTTGGATGTAATATTTTTGAAAAACGAAGCATCTTCAGTTGCGGTGCGTACCGTCTGCACAATCTGAAACCCATTTTCCCACAACTTTAAAAGTTCCGGCACAAGTTCAGGAGGATGCTGCAAATCGCCATCCATTGTAACAACAGCATCTCCTTCTGCATTGTCAAGACCGCATGTCAGTGCAAGCTGATGTCCGTAATTGCGCGATAAAAAATAAACCTGCACATGCGCGTCCTGCTCTGCAAGCTCTGCCAAAATGCCATGGCTGCCGTCGCTGGAGCCGTCATCCACAAAAATAATTTCGTAATCATACGGCTGTGCCTGCATAACACCGCTTATACGTTTATGGAATTCGTGCAGATTTTCTTCTTCATTATAAACTGGTACAACAAACGAAACTAACTTCTTCATTTTTAAGACACACCTTAAATTTAATTACCTTTATATTATATAACAACTTCAAACAAATTGTAACTGCCGATTATGAAGCTGCCCTTAATTTTTGCAAAAAAATAAGGCCGGTAAAATTACCAGCCGTATCTTCAAGAATACGAGTGCTCAATAAGCCGGGTTCTGTTCCGCAAAGCGGCAGCAATCATTTATCTAGGCCGGCAATTACTTGCAGGCTCAAGCGACACAACCCGGAAGGATCAGCGGGCCGCTTCATCCCTTCCCTATTTGGTCTTGCTCCGAATGGGGTTTACCTAGCCGGCCGGTTA
>ERZ779889.2203-NODE-2203-length-16865-cov-5.518977_pt1 | contig 16865 bp, 15 predicted proteins | sample MGYA00511030_ERZ779889 | MGnify/ENA primary metagenome ERZ779889 (study PRJEB29588, sample SAMEA2160616) | human gut metagenome | biome: human gut; feature: human-associated habitat; material: faeces | place: Denmark | collected 2008/2010 ...
CACAGTTTTTATTTGGCACCTATTGTATAATGCGGATTTTGGTATTTATGCGGTGTTGCCCTAACTCTTCATAGTAATCCGAGAAGTTGGAGGTATGAAGGTCAACCGTTTTTCCATTGATCTCAACGCCTATTGCGGCAAAATTCACTGCATTGATAACTTTGCCAAAATACTTCGGATATCCGTTCTTCCACCAGCCCACACGAGTCTTGTCTGGAAACCAGATGCCCGCAATGTATGTCCCTGTATGGCTGTCGCCGGAAAAACCCTCTTCGAAGTTGCCGCGCATGCCCATGTAGCCGTTACCGATGGATGTTAGGCTCTCATAAAGGCGGATATCCCCTTCATTGAAAGCATGGGTGGAAAGCTTCCACGCATGAATGTCAAATACTCTTTTATACATATACTTCTCCTATAATAAACGCACGGTTTTCTCCGTGCGTTTACATTCATAATCACTCAAAACCGAGCTCTGCCAGCGCTCCTATCAAATCGTGAGACAATGCCATAGATTGCAGCTCATGAATTACTGCTGCCGGGTTCTTTTTAGCACAAATGCAGTTATATATCTTTTCTTTAAGTTCGTAACCGATCCTGCAGTGCTGTAAAAGCTTGAAAATCCTCTTGCTGCGGTCAATATCGGCAAGCTCAGCATTGAGCACTTGCAGCTCAATTTTGCCACTGTTCTTTCCAAATGTAACGGTCAGCACCTTTTTTTCTGTATCGTAAGTCTTTTCATAGGCAACGTCGGATTTGACTGTGCTGTTTTTTATGCCGTAGAAGCACACTCTGTATCGGCGCATCGCGGGTCTTACACGGAAACTGTCTTCATCTGGCTTAATGGAAAACCGCATTGCATCCTCGCTCCACTTGACTTCAAACCGCGTCAAGGCAGCATGCTCATCACTGCCGTCGTCCTCATACATGGTGTATTCGCCGCTATCACCGCAGAACACATTCACGTCAATGGCCTCAGGCAGCTCTACACCAAAACGTTCAGCTTCCTGTTCACCTGTAAGAGGCACAATCGCACCGGCTTTGGCAAAGACGGGTATCTGTGAAAGGGGCCTGTGCAGGATTTTCATCCCGCCCCCGGAATATCTCTGTGCGGTGAAAAAGTCGTAATAAGTACCCTCTGGCAGCCATGCAGCAACGCTCCCCATGCCGGTCTCTGCACTTACGGGCGAGGTAATAGGACAAACGATGAGCTGTGAGCCAAAATAATACTGGTTGGGAACCTGATAGGCTTCCTCTGCACGGGGATAGAGGTAATACATAGGGCGCAGAGGCATAATACCGTGTCTTGCTGACTCGAAATTCATCGTGTAAAGATAGGGAACAAGGCGATGACGCAGACGCAGAAAGGCTTTCAGTATGCTGCATACTTCGCCAGAATAGTTCCACGGTTCTCTGCCGCTGAAGATGTTAGATGTGCTGTGCAGGCGCATGATGGGTGAGAAAGCACCGAACTGTACCCAGCGGGCAGTCAGTTCCTCGTCGTATGTTCCGGCGCAATGTCCACCAATATCATGGCTCCACCAGCCGTATCCGATATTCGCAGCTGTAGCTGTGAAATAAGGCTGGAAGCGGAGAGAGTCCCAGCTGATGATCGTGTCACCGGAGAAGCCGATGGGGTAACGGTGGCTACCGGGGCCGGCGTAGCGGGATAAAATCAACGGGCGTTGGTTTATCTTGGCACTGTGGAGAGTATGAAAATGATTCAGGAGCCACAAAGGGTCTGCGCCGTCAATGCAGGATGCGTCACCCTGTTGCCAGTCGATCCACCAGAAATCCACGCCCTCGTCCTCACGGGGCTTTAAGAGGCATTTAAAATAGGTATCGACAAAATCCTTGCTGCACATATCAAAGGGGATATCCCGACCGGACGCAGGGTCGAGCCCCATGCGCACGGCGGCCTCGACGTACTGCTCTTCATGGGGCTGTATGCCCTCTGCGGGATGGAGATTGAGAGCGCATTTTAAGCTGCGGGAATGGAGCTGGCTCAGGAAATCCTTTGGATCACGAAACAGCTCTTTATTCCATGTGTATCCCGTCCAGCCCTTGCCCTGCTTGGCTGTTATATCTGTAATATGCCAGTCCATGTCCATGACAGCTACACTGAACGGTACCCGCTCGGCGCGGAATCTGTCCATGAGGTTCAGGTATTCGTCATCGGAATAGGCGTGGAAACGGCTCCACCAATTGCCGAGAGCATAACGTGGCAGCATAGGCGGCCTTCCGCTGAGTTCGAAAAAGTCATTAAGCGCCGCCTGATATTCAAGGCCGTAACCGAAGAAATATAGGTCGATTGCTTTTTCTGCGCGAGATATTATGGCTCCGTCGCTCTCAATAAGCGGTGAATCACTGTCATCAATGACACTGTATCCCTGAAGACGCGACTGGATGCCTTTTCTGAGCGGTATCTCGCCATCAGCCATGTCAAGTGTACGTGCAGTGCCGCCGAGATTCTCGCGCAGCTTATCGCCATAGTGCCAAGTGCTATAGATGCCGCGAGTCTCACTTCTAACTTTTATAGAAAGTCCGCCAGCGGAGAAAGGCTTTTCATCGTAAAACAGGCTTAGATATTCCGTGTGTATTTCCAGCTTGCCATTATGACGGCAGACTTCAAATTCCGGCGCATCAAAATTTCTGCAGCATGCAAATACAGAAGGCCTATCCTCAAATATATTGCTTTCGCAGTATTCGAGGCGTAACATTCGTGATGCGAGCACAGTAATTCTATAATGCTCACCGGTCACACACTGCATATCGTTGCTTTTGCCGTTTATGATGTCATAAGACATACGAGTTTACTCCTTTGCACCGGGAAGGTTAAGAATAATCGCGCGGCCATCAACAGCAAGCATTCCTGCGTGTACTTCAACGTTCTCGCCGCTGATAAGGTTAGTGTACAGTCCGTTTGGAAGATCTATATCGATAAGAGAGGCTTCACCGGTCACGGGGAAGATACCGATGTATCTATCACCGCCTTTGGAGTGGGTCGCTACGAGCACGTCACCGGGAAGTGCCTTAACTTCATAGGTGCTGTCTGCGAAGACGGGGCTTTTTTTGATCTCATATAGGCGGGACATAAGTGCGGAGTAGTCCTTGCCGGTGTTCCACTGCACTTTATCTGCATCGAACAAGTCAGGAAGGTGTTTTACGCCGTTTTCCTGCCCTGCGTAGAGAAGCGTCATACCCTTCTGGAAGTATATAAACGCAGTCCAGACGAGGAGTTTCTTCTCATCCGGAATTAGAAAAGCACCTCTTGCATTGTCATGGTTTTCAAGGTAGCGGAGCTTGACATAGTTGTCAGGATAGATAGCTTCCTGTCGATTGATGTCTTCTGCGTACTGAGCAAGGCTAATTTTGCCCTTGAGATAATCCTTGAAGCGATAATATATGTCGTACTCGTAGCTGACATCGAATGCCTGGTAAACTTCCGAGTCGGACAGGCTCACCATTCCGCGTGCGCGGTTGGCAATGGTAAATACGGGTTCAACGGACTCGCTCAGCCAGAAGCAATCGGGGTTGACCTTCGCAACCTCTTTCCTTGCCTTCAGCCAGAACTCGAGAGGGATCAACGGGGCAACATCGCAGCGGAAGCCGTCTACAATACCAGCCCACATTTTGAGCGTCTCTATCTGGTAATCCCAGAGATCCCTATTGTTGTAATCAAGATCAATTACATCAAGCCATTCCCCCACCTTGTTGCCGAAACATCCGTCCGGCTTGTGATAGAACCATTCTGGATGATTCTTGGCCAGCCAGGAGTCGGGAGACGTGTGGTTATATACAACGTCGATGATGCACTTCATGCCGCGCGCGTGAATATCGGTGACAAGTTGCTTCAGGTCATCAATCGTTCCATACTCGGGATTGATCTTGCGGTAATCAGAGATAGCATAAGGGCTGCCAAGCTCACCCTTGCGTTCCTTCTTGCCAATGGGATGGATTGGCAAAAGCCACACGATATCGGTACCAAGTGCCTTTATGCGGTCAAGGTCTTTTCTAACGCCACTGAAGTTTCCTTCTTCACTGTAATTGCGCACGAAAATAGAATACATGACCTGATTTCTGTAGAATTTGGAAGTATTGACAGCCATAGAAAAACCTCCTTAGCCCTTGATTGCAGACGAGGAAATACCTGCAATAAACTTCTTTTGGAAAATGATATAGAATATTACGACGGGGATGATTGCGATGCTTGTTGCGGCGAATAGGCCGGCATAATCCGTGGAATATTGCCCGCTGAAGAGGTTTAACGCTACAGGCAGGAGCTGTTTCTTCGTATCGCGGATCATAAGGAACGGCCAGAGGTAGTCGTCCCACGCCCAGAGAAACTGGAAAACAGACATGGAAACGATGGCGTTATTCAACTGGGGAATGATGATGCGATGGAAAATATAGAACTCATTTGCTCCGTCCATTCGTGCCGCTTCTATGAGCTCATTGGGGATAACTGCGCAGGACTGACGCATCAAAAAGATGCCGAAGGCAGTGAAGATGCTCGGAACAATAAGCGCCTGATAAGTGTCGATCCATTTCAGTGACTGCATAATACTGTATCTGGGAATGAGGGTAACGACACCGGGAATCATCATCGTCATCAGGATCATCGTGAACAACGCATCACGTCCTTTGAATCTGTATTTGCAAAGTACATAGCCCGCAATGGTGCTTGTGTACACGGTTATGACCGTAATTAGCAGCGCGTAAATTAGGCTGTTTCCAAAATACCGGAAGAAGTCAAACTTGTTGAGGACATCAGAATAATTCTGGAAAGAAAAATGCTGCGGGAACAACGTTTGTGCCAGGGAGCTGATCTCGGCATTGGTCTTGAAGGATGAGCAGAGCATCCAGATAAAAGGAAACACTGCCAGGAGGCAGAAGAACAGCAAAATGGCGTTTAAGAACACAGAACTTAACTTTTTCATTTTCTTACACCTGCCCTTCGCTCTGACCTGAAATCCTAAAGGATATCGCAGTCAGTATCGCAATAAAGAGAAACAGCACAAAGGATAGTGCCGAGGCATATCCAAAATTATACTTGGAGAAAGCCTCCTGATAGATGAGATAAGATGCCAGATATGTCTGAGTTCCAGGCCCGCCTCCTGTGAGAACCATTACCGGGATATAGGTCTGGAAATAGGAAATAAGCGAAGTGATTACTATAAAAACGATCGTGGGCTTAAGAAGCGGCAGTGTTACAAATCTGAATCTCTGCCATGCAGTCGCGCCATCGGTCTCTGCAGCCTCGTAGCACTCCACGGGCAGCGAGTACATTGCACCCAGCAGAAGAATAACCGCATAGCCGAAATCCTTCCATATTGTCAATATAAGAATGGCTATCATGGCATAACGGCCATCATAAAGCCAGTTGATATTCGAATTTAGTATCCGATCCAGAAAGCCAATCTGAGGATCAAATATGAACTTCCATACAAACGTTACCGCCACAAGAGGGGTAATTGTGGGGAGGTAGAAAAGTATGCGATAAAGGGACTTGTGTTTAATTAGTTTGGAGAATATGGCACATGAAAGCGCAAGACCGATAATCACGCGGAAAGCAGTTGCGACAGCTGCGAAACCGAAGGTGTTTTTCATGGATAGCCAGAACAGATCGCTCGTAAAGACCTTTTTCCAATTGCCGAGTCCCAGATAGATCATCTGGTTTTTCAGCGGATTCCATCTGTAAAAGCTGCCAAACAGCACAGCAATAATAGGGAGAATAAAGAAGACGAGAAAGAAAACGACGAGTGCAGCAACAACAATATTGCGCATTACGATCTCGCTCTTGCTCTGAGCAGGATTATTCAGTCTTATGTTTCCTCTCATATTTCATATCCTTTCAAGGGAAATAGGGCACCGACATGACACTGCCGGTGCCCTCTATATTAGTATAGCTTACTTTGCGTACTTGTAAAGGGGTTCGCGAGACTCAAAATCGAGAGTTGCAAGGTCTTCGTTGATAGCTGCTTCACAATCAGCAAGAGCCGTATCGATGTCCTTGCCGTTGTAGAAAATCTCTTCAAGAGCAATCTTCATATTGTCCTCAAGCGTGCTGGGCATGGGGCCGGGCCAAATGTAGCGGTCAATGTGCTTTGCAAGAACCTTGATGCTGGGAACAGCAAGCAGGTCTGCATCGCTCTGCAGAGAAATCTTCATCGGGAATACTGCGTTCTGAGTACAGAATTCCTTCTGGATGCTGTCGTTTGCAAGGAAGAAGCGAACGATGTCCTGAGCAACGGCCTGCTGGTCGGCAGGAGCGTTCTTGTTGATACCGAAGGTGGACTCGCCGTTGTATCTGTGGTACGCGTAAGTGTTGGAAGGATCGACTGTGGGAATCTCAAAGCAATCATAGTGGGTATCGGGGAAGTTGTTGTTGAACACGCCGGTCATGAAGCCCCAGCCAAGGTACATAGCAACCAGCCCCTGACCAAAGTTGTCGCCAGAGTTATTGCCGAAGCTGTAGTCGCAGACACCATCAACGACGTACATGTCGTGCAGGCGGGTGATAACTTTTTTCATGGCCTCGTTATTGATGGAAGCGGTGCCATCCTCATTGAAGAGGTTCTGACCGTACTGGTACTGCATACCGAGAACGTCGCCCTGAATGCCGCCATTGTAGCTGAAGCCAGCCTGAACAAGGTCGCCATTTTCGTCGCGAATGGTGAGCTTCTTGGCAACTTCACGGAATTCGTCCCAGGTGGTGGGGATGTCAGCCTCGGTGAGGCCTGCAGCTGCCCACATGTCGGTGTTGTAGTACATGGTTGCGGTCATAAGGCCGTAGTCAGTATAGTAGACCTTCCCGTCTACAAGGTGGCCGGAAACGCCGACAAAGTCCGCTTCCATATCTTCGACAGGAATATCGTAGGGAGCCATGTAGTCGATGAGCAGGTCGTGCTTGCTGTTATGCACATTAAAGATTGCGGGACCATCGTTGCCCTGAAGAGCGAGAGGCAGCTTGGTGAAGTAATCATCCCAAGGATTCTCGACGAGAGTGATGGTCACGTTGGGGTGAATTGCAGTGTACTGATCCGCCAGAGACTGGAACAGATTTGCTGCACCGGACCAGAACCAGAGTTCTACTTCGATGTCCTTGCCGTCGTTAATGGGAACATTGGGGTCATACTGGATAGCCGAGCCAATAACGGGGAGCGCATCTGCTGTGGGTGTTTCGGTGGTGGAAGCTTTGGTTGCGGGTTCAGCCGTCTGCTCAGGCTCAGTGGTCTGAGCAGGTGCGCTACAGGCCGTCATGCTGAGAACCATAACAAGCGCGAGGCAAAGTGCGATGATTTTCTTTGACATTTTTGTTCCTCCATTTCATTTTGTTGTTAGCGTCGTTAGGTGTATCGCTAAACTAACTGTATAATACATTTCTTCAACGTGTTTGTCAATAGAAAACTATATAGCCGCTTTAATTTTGTTGTAAAGCAACAAAATTAACCTGCATTTTTGTGCACATCTCCCTTTGTCGAAGCAAATAATTAGTTTATCGCTAAACTAATTATTGAAATTTCTATCTACGTCAATACCGTTAGTTTTTTTCTCAGCACCTTGCTTTTTTTTAATTGTTGGTTTATTATTAGTTTATCTTTAAACCAAGTGGAGTTTGAATATATGGTTACACTGAAGGACATTGCGAAGGAAGCCGGAGTCAGCGTTATGACCGTCTCAAATATTGTAAACGGCAATTACACTAAGGTCTCAAAAGAAACGGCAGAGCACGTGCAAAAGATCATTAGCCAAATGGGGTATGTTCCTAACGCCTCTGCAAGAAGCCTTGCAAAAAGCAAAACCAACATCATCGCAATTATTATGCGTGGCGAGGAAAACGAAAATCCAATGCTGAACCCATATTATTCTGCCATGGTGGGGGCAATGATCCGGAAAATTCAACAGCACGGCTACTATGCGATGGTGAACATTATGAAGTCCCATCAGGATATTCTACAGAGTCTGCGAACCTGGAATGTGGACGGCGCGATATTCCTAGGCCTCTTTGATGACGAGATAGAAGCCATGTATTCTGTATGCGATGTGCCGATGGTCTTTGTCGACAGCTACAGCAACGTGCGTCAGCTTTCAAATATCGGAATTGACGATTTTAAGGGTGGGCAGCTTGCTGCAAACTATTTTATCTCTCAAGGCCATCGCAGCGTTGCATTTATCGGTCCTACCATGAAATATAATGGTGTTATCCGACACCGTTTCGAAGGCTTCAACTCCGTTCTGCGTGTGAATGGTATGGAGGTCAGCCCTGAGCATATTTTTGAGATTGAGTCGGATGTGCGTCAGGACGCAATTGTCGCTCTGGGTAAACACATTGCATCCATGGGAAAAGAGTTTTCCGCAATCTTCATCACAAGCGATCAGATTGCATCCTATGTTGTGCAGGGGCTCGTCTCGGGAGGGGTGTCCGTGCCGGAGGAGATGTCCGTTATCGGCTTTGATAACCTAGAGATATGCCGTCAAATATCTCCGCAGCTCACTACGATTGCGCAGGACCTTAATCAGAAGGCGCACTTCGCTGTATCGACCCTGTTTCAACGTCTGGCCGATCCGTCTCTTCCCGCTCAGTCCATGGTACTGGATGTGAAGCTGGTTGTGAGAGATTCCGTTACATCATTGTAACAGCTCATATTGTTTTTCCATTTAGGCCGTATCTAAAAAATGGCAGAACGACCAACAGCGCAGTATTTTTGTTCTGCGAAATCCATTTTCCATAGGAATACATCCAGTATTCCTATGGAAAATGATGTCACACAGGGAATAAATAGCCGCCGCCTAGGCGTTTTGACAGTTTTCGGACAGGCTCTAGTTCAGTTTATATAGCAGGCTGCTGTTGCTGCCGTTCCCTCGGTACCGTTGCTCTGTCTGAATCACCCCTGCTTTCCGCAAGTCCCGAATGGCCCGGCGGGTGGTGGATTCGGAGAGCTTCAAATCTTTGGCAATAGTTGGAATCGACGGCCAGCAAATGCCGTCTTTATTGGCGCGGTCGGCGAGATAGATGTACACAGAAATCGCTCTGTGGGGCAGATCCATACGGTGTAGCTTCGTAAAATCATGCATATTGTTTCCTCCTGTACGGGTGGGGCTGAGATGCCTCACCTGTTTTGTTATGTTTTGAGCGCTGTTTTTTCAGGCATCGGTACTGGTTTCAGCGTCGTCTGGGGTGGTAAAGGCTCCTCGGAATATACCAGTGGGCATTCGGAAAGAATCGCCTGTTCCAGCTCCGCTTTTCCCGCATAATGCACCGGGCGGCTGCCCCGGTCAGGGATTTCCAAAGGCTTTTCAAATCGGATTCCCCAGTTCAGGAATGGTTTCAGTTTTGTCTTCATGGGATGCGTGCCGGTTTTCATTATCACGAAACTTCCCTTGGGCATGGATTTCAGCTCATCCGGGGACATGAGGGGGCGCTCCATCATTTGCAGGGACTGGGAGTTGCTGTCCTTGCCCTGAGTCACAGAGCCGGACAGAACCGTTCGGCTGCCCAGATTTCTGGACAGCACCTCTGCCGTTTGACTGTTGGGAGCGAAGCCGCCAAAGATGGTGTCCTGACAGTTATCGGCAAGGATTTCCGCACCCTCTTTTCCGTAGTTTTTCTCCAACTGTGCCAAACTCTGGATAATGGGCACAAGGGTCAATCTTCGGGAACGGCCTGCGGAGAACAGCGGCAGGATATCAAAGGGCGGCATGGTTCCCAGCTCGTCGCAGAAGAACACCGCCCGGTTGAGAAGCCTGCCGCCATGTTCATTGGCCACGGAAAACAGTTCACGGGCAAGGTTCTGGATCATCAGACTGGCCACAAAATTTTTGGTAGCGTCCTCTTCCGGGAGAATCAGAAAAATGGCGCATTTTTCCCGCACAAACTGTTCTGCATCAATGCCTCCGTCAAAGCACAGCACCTGTTCCAGTTCCGTATCCAGAAAAGCATTTAATCTGGATAGCACGGTGGACATGATGGAATTCATCGCCTGATCCGACGCTGTCAGTGCGGAACCCGCCAGCCATTTTGCCTTGTGTTCCGTGGGAAGGAGCTGCATCAGCTCCTGAAACTGATTCCCGCCTCGTCGCCCCTGCATCAGAAGTTCCTGCACCAGCTTGAATACGGAGGCGATGTGCCGGGTTTCATAGCCATCCGTTTCCTCCGGAGGAAGAAACTCCGACAGGAGCAAAACCACTGAGGCAAGCAGCCCTTCCGCCGCGTCATAAAAGTAGGCATTCTGTCCGTGGTCACTCCCTTCCCCCTCTGGGCTGATGATCGTCTTTGCCAGAATTTTGGCATACTTCTCTGCCTTTGCTTTGGCCGTTATCTCCGTGGGATTTTCCCGGTGGTCATCCATGTAGCGGTTTATCAGGGTCAAAAGGTTATTTCCGTCCGACCGGGTAGGCTCCCGGAGGTCAACAACCGATATCCGGTAGCCATAAATGTCATGGGCGATAGCGCCGTAGTTCCGCGCCAGGTCGCCCTTGGTGTCCAGCGCCAGAAAGCTCATGCCGCTGGCACAGGCGTATTCCAGATTGGGGTACAGGAAATAGGCGGTTTTGCCCACGCCGGACGCGCCGATCATCAGCACATGGACATCATCCGAATCCACCAGCGCCGTTGTTTTTCTGCCGCCCTGACAGCCCAGAACGATGCCCTGAGGCAGCGGCTTTCCACTGGCCGTGGGCTGTTTTCCCTCTTTTGCGGCCTGCCGCCATTGTTTCGGCGTGTATGGGACATGGTGGTAGGTTCGCTTTACCTCCTGCCGGGTAGCCCAGCGGGCAGTGCCGTGCTGACCGTTGCCCACGGTTTTGTCTTTGATACCGTTGAGATCATGCTTTTGGGAAGCGTAAGTTACAAAAAACAGCACCGCAATGATGCCGCCCACAGATAAAATCAGCATGGAAATTCCATTCATTTTCTGTCCTCCTTCCGCAGAAACAGCAAATCCTCGTTCCAGTCCTTTCGGGTAGGAACGAGGATTTGATTTCGTATGTTCTTTTCCGTTAATGCTTTGGAAATTCTCTGTGCTGCCTTTTGCCCGGTTTCATCGTTGTCCAGGCAGATGCACACATTGCGGATGAATGGCCTGCCTTCCATCGTCTTCCACAGCACCTTGTCCGAAACGCCGCAGGCCGCGGCATAGCTGCTGGATTTCCAGTGCTGTTTGTGCATGGAAATAAACGACAGCATATCAATCGGAGCTTCAAACAGGAACAGGGTATCCCCGCCGCCGATCCAGTGGAAGCTGTATTCCGGCTCACTTCCGGGAGCGTTTCCCTTGAAACCGCCCTGTGCGGCGGTGCTGTGCTTGTGAATGTGCCGTGGTTTTCCCTCCCGGTCTGCGCCCACGAATACGGCGTTGTGGTAGTCCGCGGATTCATAGACGAGCCCCCGGTAGGAGAAAGCATCCAACACCTCCTTGTCGATGCACCGGCACCGAAGCAGGTAGCCGTAGACCCGGCGCATGTTCTCATGCTTTTGGGGAATTTCCAATGGTTTCTGTGAAAAAGGTTCTACCGGCTCCCGGATGGTACCGGCATCCATGGCGAGCATAAGCTGCACCGCCTCAGGGTACTCCATGTTGTAGAACCGGCAGGCAAAGTCGATGGCGTCTCCGCCCACCTGTTCGTACTGGTGGAACCACAGATTGCCCCGGATGGTCACTTTCTGTCCGTGATCCAGCCACATATTCTCCGAGCCGGATCGTTTCACTTCCTCCCCACATTGCCGCAGAAATGCCGCCAGATCTGTTCGTCTGGCCTGTTCCCGCTGCTGCTCCGTAAACGGTATATAGCTCATTTTACCTCCGAATCATTTCTTCAAGTGAGGGATAGAAATATTTGCATAATTTGTCCGAATAGAGTATCAAACCTTTCCTATCTGCTGTAATATCTTCAGGTGGAAGGTTCTTTTCCTGGTGTCATCGTGACAGGGAGCTGGTGTCACCGCATGGTCAGGCTCCCCCCTTGGCGGGCAACATATTTCATATCAGTCCCGGATACCCAAAGCCTGCTTCTTCTCGTCAATCTGACGGCGCTGCTCACGGTCAGGCTGTTGGTGCTGGACTCTATCCTGCTGTTCCTTCTCCTGAAATATCCGTCCAAGCTGGGCGATCAGAGAGGCTGCACCCCTTATGTGCTGCTGCCGGATCACCCGCAGCAGATTTTCCGCATACATATTGCCATGGGCAGCAGATTGCACCAAGTATTCCAGCCCCTTCTCCCGGTCAGCACGGATTCCATTTCCGAAATAGTAGATCTTACCAAGCTGGTATTCCGCATAGGAATTGCCGTCCTCCGCTGCCATATGGAAGCAGCGGATGGCTTTTGCACATCTTTCCAGCCGTCTTCCTTGATGTAGACTTTTCCGGCAATATAAGCCGCAGAAGTGACACCCGCTTCCGCGAGTTCCTCCAGCAATGGCAGTCCTCTGGCAATATCCTTCTGCACCAATTTCCCCTGACAAAACAGCTTTCCAAGCTGGTACCTGGCAAAGGCATTGTCTTTTGCCGCCGCCAGTTCCAGATATTCCACCGCTTTTTCAGGGTCATATTCTGAAAACTCCGGCTTTAGATACAGCTTGCCAAGACCATACAGGGCATCCACGCTGCCCAGCTCCACCGCTTTCTCAAAATAGTACCGGCTCTTTTCCAAATCCACTTCGGTGCCGGTTCCGGTCATGTTCATGGAGCCAAGGCGATAGCAGAGCTTATCATCTGCCATAGCCGCCTCCATAGCGAGAAATCCCGCGTATGCTTTGGCATACCACCGCTTGGATTCTTCCAGATCAGCCCCTGTCCCGATACCATCCCGGTACATCCTTCCAAGCTGGTACTGTGCATATGCATTGCCCCGGACTGCCGCCATGGTGTACAGTCTATACGCTTCCGTACTGCTCTGCTCCACCCCCTGCCCCCGGAGGTATTGTCCACCCAGGGAATAGGCAGCAAATGGGTTATTATCTTCCACCGCCTGACGAAACCACCGGGCAGATTCCTCATAGTTCTGTTCTGTCCCGTGACCAAGGGCATGGCATTTTCCGATCCGGTATCGCAGATAGCCTTTCTTTTCAGCCGTCTGTTCTGCTTTCTGGAAGGCTTCCAACGCATTCCGGAACCAAGTCTGTGCTTCTTCCTCATCCGCGTCACAGCCAAGCCCAAGCAGGTATATCCGTCCCAGATCATAGCAGGCATAGCCGTTTCCCCCGCGTGCCTCCGTATCCAGTAGAGGCATCGCTTTCCGGAAATCCGGCTTTTCTTCCTCTGTCCCATATAGGAATCTGCGAGCCTGTTCGTATGGATCTGACCACCAGTCTCTGCCGTCAGAAGCACGGTAAGCAGGCGCACTCTCTGCGGCACAGTTCTCATAGGCATCAGCTTCCCCACCGGTTTCTTTCTGAATAAACTGGGGGCGATAGTGATCGCTCCACCAGTCAGGATCCTCTATTGGCACAGGGTCAGGCTCCTCTACTGACGGGAATTCCGTTTCCATCACATCCTGCTGCGCTGCCTGCCGGATCAGGTCATTGATCTTCAGCGCTTCCTGTATCACAGCGTTGCGGATGGACTTGAACTCCCTGTTCTGTTCCAGCGGCACACGATCCGGGAAATGGTCTGTATAGGTGCGAAGCACATCCTCCCGCTGTTCGTACCACAGATCGTACATCTCCCGGATATTCTCGTCCCCGGCAAGCTCCGCTACAATTTGGTCGACGATAGCCTTCACGTCCGATTTCAGATAACCGTACACCTTCTTCCCCGTGGTGCGGGAAAGGCGGTCGCTAAGCTGAATCAGCAGTTCTTCAATCCGGGGATTCAGATACTCCCCTGCATTGATTTTCGCCACGATCTCCGAGACACGTTCCCGCCCCTGCTCCCGCAGGCGGTCACGGTATTCCGTCTGCTGTTGGTAGGTAAACATCAGCTCCTGAGAAAAGATTTCTTTGGCAAAGGCAGACCGCATTTTCTCCACGCCCTTGGTACTGAGGTGTCCTTCTCCCGGCACTGTGGAGTAGGCAATGAGATGGACATGGGGGTGGTGTCCCTCGTTATGATAAGCCGCATACCACCGCAGATGGTTCATTGGAATCTTGAGATTTTCGGAAAGGGTCGGCGTCTGTCCCCGGAGGAAATCCCGCCAACGGCTCCCGTGGTCGAAGCCCAGCCGGGCGGCATCTTCCCGTTTCAGAGACAGAATCGCCGTATACACATTGCCCCGGTAGGCATTCAGCTCTTTTGAGACTTCGCTCAGCTGCACCTCTACGCCATCGTCCGTAAACAGCCCATGGCTCCCAAACCGCTCCGCTCTGGGTCGGGTGGCGATGTAGTCGGCATAGGTTTTCGTATTGGCAACCGCATTCAGGTTTTCCTCCATCGCCATGGAGATAAATTCCGAGGCGTTCCCAACCGTCCGCTCCTGTCGAAAATCCCGGTATTCATGGCTCTGCTTTGTGTCCGGAAAGTCCCGGAGAATTTTTTCAATCAGCGCCTGCTGCTTTTGGGTTGCGGGGGCATGCCGGTGGGAATCATCTATTCTTTCCGCCCCTTCCCGGGTGGCAATATACCGGGCATATCCTCCCACGGATCTGCCGCCAGCTCCCGGCTTCAGGTACTTGAATTTTGTCACCAGCCTTGGCATTTATCTATCTCTTTTGAAAGTCAAAGGCATCCTCAAAGGAGTAAACGCCGTTGCTGCGCTTGACCTGAGCTACACAGGTACCCCGGAGCTTTTCCAACTGCTCCCGGCCAATGTTGCATGTAGCGGCCACCACATTCATGGTAATCGCCTGCTCCACCGCCAGCTTGAACAGAATGCGGCTGATCCGGTTGTCACTGTCATTCACAATACCCTTGACCGTGGACGTAATGATCTTGGGCAGATAATCGCTGCCATTCTCCGAGGAAATATAGCCAATGTAAAAATGGATTGCTTTCTCGATGAACTCACTCTGGCTGGAACAGTCATCCGCCTTATACCACTTGCGCACCTGCTCCAGCGAGGATTCCCGTATCCAGAGCGCGAATTTTCGTTTTCCCTCTGTATTCTCTGCCATGTCAGGCAAAACACCTCCTGTTTTGGGCGCAGCCCACAGTCTGACCCACAGGTTGACCCCACCCGCATCCAACCGACCCACACTTTCTGAATTCGAAAACCTGTTGTGGGGCGGGCATTGCCCGCCCCCGTAGGCTTGCTGTGGGGCGTTCACGACCCACAGCCTTTCTCCTGCTCAGCACCGGAAGCTGGTTGTTCCCTCTGCTGGTCACCGGCGGGAAGTGCAAGGCCAAGCTTTTCACTGCCTTTGCGCTGTCCATGCAGCAGCTGCCCAGAACGCTGCTGGTCTGCGTGATAAATGTCCTTCCCGCGGCGCTGGTCTTGTGCTGGACATACGGCTTTCTGCTCTTGTTCTGGGTCTATCTGGTGATTGGCTTTGCGTTGAGCGCCTATGTAAACTGCCTTTTGCTGAAAAAAGCGTTGATCCCTCATCTGTCACAGGAGGTGTCCCAATGAAGCAGAACTTTGGAAGGCTCCCGGATGGCCGACGGGCCGATCTGTATTGGATTGGGGATGAATATACGCAGGCTGCCTTCACAAATCTGGGAGCAGCCATTGTCCGCTGGCTGGTTCCGGATGCCGCAGGCAGGAAGGACGATATCATCCTGGGATACGATTCCGCGCAGGAATATTTTCAGAACCCCGGCATGATGGGCGCAATCGTTGGCCGCAATGCCAATCGGATCAAAGATGCGCAATATTCCCTGAACGGCACGACTTATTCTCTTACCCCCACCTCGGGCCCGCATAACATTCATTCCGGCCCGAACCGTTATAATCTCCATCTGTGGGATGTTACCCATTACAGCAAAAGCAGCATCCGCTTCCGGCTGTTCAGCTCTGACGGCGATCAGGGCTTTCCCGGCAATGCCCGAATTGCGGTCACTTATACCCTGACCGGCAAGGCTCTGGAGATCGCCTACGAAATGGTCTGCGACCAGAATACGGTGTTCAATTTAACGAACCACGCCTATTTTAACCTGGCGGGCCACAGGCATCCGGAGCAGACAATGGCCCATACTCTCTGGCTGAAAGCCTTACGGTATACCCCTACCGATGAAGCCGGCATCCCTACAGGAGAGATTGCTGATGTATCCGGCACCTGTCTGGACTTTACCATAAGCGGGCCTCTGAGCGTTCCGCCGACACCACCCAAAGGTTATGATCACAACTTTGTTTTGGACGGAAATCCCGCCGCTATTTTGCGCGATCCTGCTTCGGGCAGAAAGCTGACAGTCATCACCGACCGGCCCGGACTTCAGCTGTACAGCGGAAATTACCTGAATGTCCCGGGTAAGGACGGCGTTTTCTACGGCCCCCGCAGCGGTATCTGTCTGGAAACGCAATTCTATCCGGACAGCATCCACCACCCGCATTGGCCGCAGCCCATTGCGAAAGCAGATTGTACATATCACAGCATTACGGCGTATTGCTGCCGCTGACGTTCAGCTGATAAGCCAGATGACATAGGGGGACATCTGTAAGTGGTTTTCCCGTCCGTGGTGATCCCAGCCAAACTCACGCGGCTGTCCCCATGACGGGAGCAACGCTATGTTCCCGTACCAAGCCGCCAAACAGATACAACTGCGCATCCGGGAGCAGCTCCGACGCACGGCTGGCTGTGAGCAGACAATTGGTGACGATCGCAAGGTTATGTTTGCTTTGCATCTGTGGAATCCGTTCCAGTACCATAATGCTGGATCCTGGAAAAGGGTTTGGTTATTGCCGATTTGCTCCGCAGCAAGGGCGGCTATCCAGCGCCTCATGAAACGCTCCTTTCGGCAAAAATGGCGGGTGGGCAGTATAAACTGCGCCACCCG
>ERZ779889.2205-NODE-2205-length-16858-cov-4.397727_pt1 | contig 16858 bp, 22 predicted proteins | sample MGYA00511030_ERZ779889 | MGnify/ENA primary metagenome ERZ779889 (study PRJEB29588, sample SAMEA2160616) | human gut metagenome | biome: human gut; feature: human-associated habitat; material: faeces | place: Denmark | collected 2008/2010 ...
GGTCTGAAGCTCCCGGGACAACGAGAGCCGGGCGTCAGCCCGGGTAAAGCCCCGTGAGGGGCTTTACCTTGCTGCAAGCATCATGCGGCAGGAGAGCAAGGCTGGTCAGAAGGGTTAACACATGTGAACTGTTGATAAACACCGTTATCGGCAACAGGCCAAAGATGCTGACAGGCCTGAACCAAAAGGTATGGGGTCCGGTTGCTACCTTGCGCACAGGGAGCACATAGGCGCAGAGCCCCCCGGTGAAGAGACAGAACCCGCCCTGACCTTCTGTATGTTAAGCGGAACCTAGTAAACCCGTATCGCTGCCTTACAGGCAGGTGAACCGTAAGGAACACTGTAGGCGGTGCGGGCAGAGGAGGACGGAAAAAGCAAATGCCCGGCTGTAATAGCCGGGATACGGGGCAGGTTCCCCGACGCGAAAGCGGGCAGACTTCCGTCTGGTCTTTAATTGCATGAAAAGCTGTAAAGCAGTCAAAAGGATATCAGCGAGATGAATACACACATCAGTGTGTCCACTGATACCCCACCTGACAGGCTGGCACGCCATAAACTGGAAAGCATGCCATGCCCGGGGGCGAAAGCTACAGTTACGGATTGCAAAGGCAACCCGACAGCAACAATGGCGACGGGTCAGAGAACTACAGCGCATCCTCACCCGGTATTGACGGAAAAATATGGCACACACCGAAGGAGAAATGGGAGGGGGTATGCAGCCTGAACCTGTGTGGTTACAGGCCACAGCCATTACGGCGAATACATATTCCAAAATCAAACGGCAAAACGCGACCACTGGGCATACCCACAATGAGGGACCGGGCCATGCAGGCATTGTGGCTGCTGGCTCTGGAACCCGTATCTGAGACCACTGCTGACCATAACAGCTATGGTTTCAGACCAATGCGCAGTACACATGACGCCATTGAGTCCATTTTTCTGCGGATGAGCCAGAAAGTATCGCCCAAATGGATACTGGAGGGCGATATTAAAGGGTGTTTCGATAACATCAGCCATGACTGGCTGCTTTCCCATATTCCGATGGACAGGAGACTGCTTAAAAAATGGTTGAAAGCAGGTTACATGGAAAGAGGCGTGTTTAACCATACGAACAGCGGGACACCGCAGGGAGGCATCATATCCCCTGTTCTCGCTAACATGGCTCTGGACGGACTGGAGAAGGAACTGATGCAAACGTTCAGGAAAAGTGGTTATCACAGTGCAAAGCACCAGGTGAATTATGTGAGATATGCTGATGATTTCATCTGTTCAGGCAGCTCCCGTGAACTGCTGGAAAATGAGGTCAGACCACTGATTGCAGCTTTCATGCGCGAACGAGGGCTGGAACTGTCGGAAGAAAAAACAGCGATCACACATATAGATAAAGGCTTCGACTTTTTAGGGCAGAACGTCAGGAAGTACAACGGTAAAATGCTGATTAAACCGTCGAAGAAAAACCTGAAGAACTTCCTCTGTAAAGTCAGAGAAATAATTAAACGCAATCCGACGCTCCCGGCATGGAAACTGATAGGCCAGCTAAACCCGGTGATCCGGGGATGGGCTACCTATCACCGACACGTCGTGGCGAAAGAAACATTTAATTATGTCGACACCCAAATCTGGCGAGCTATATGGCGATGGTGTGTAAGACGGCATCCCCGGAAAGGATTGCAGTGGATCGCCGGACGATACTTCTCCTTTGAAGGCAGGCGCTGGATCTTTAAGGCCATAACCCCGGAAGGAAAAATTCTGACTCTCTTCCGGGCAATGGAAACACCGATAAAGCGCCATATAAAAATCAAAGGTGAGGCAACACCATACACACCCGGAATGGAAATCTACTTTGAACGTCGTCTGGATCTAATCTGGAAAGGCAAATCAATGAAGATGAAAACAGTAGTTCAACTCTGGAAGAGGCAGGGGAAACACTGTCCGCAGTGCGGACAACCCATAACCAACCAAACCGGATGGAATATACATCACCGGCTCAGGAAAGTTATGGGCGGCAGTGACGAACTGACCAATCTCGAGTTGTTACATCCGAACTGCCACCGACAGTTACACAGCAGGGAAGCCGGTGCTCACCAAAAGCACTTATAAAGGCTTGAGCGGAGTGCGGGGAAACTCGCACGCTCCGTTCTTAGGGGGCGGCGGCGCAGCAATGTGCCGCTGCTACCCGACCCGGCAGACAGGACAACACTGCAGTAGTCAGAATCAGAGCAGGAAGAAAAAGAGAATAATCACGGGAAAGGTAATGTCATTTCTGACAACTGGCCATAAACAGAGAAGGCGGGGGAAAAGAACGGGCGCCGCAGGCGCACGTTCTTTCCCGTTCCCGAAGGGAAACAGCCTTCCTGGCAGTCTGGTTGTTCATGCCCCTACAATGCCAGCAAGGAGAAAGGGGGCGCCGGCAAACCAGCAGCCCCTTTATAAAGGCGCTTCAGTGCAGTCAGACCAGCATCAGCCCTGAAAAGGCGGGTCTGCGCCCGCCTCCGGGTTGCTACTTACCGCCGGATTCGTAAGCCATTGTTGCCGTAACTTCCCGTGTATCTTGAAATTCGGTTAGTATGGTTTTGGATTAGATTTGGCACGGCATGTGCAGCCTGACCCTCCCTAGGGTTCAAAGCCCGAGATACAGCGACCGGCGCACATGCTGAGCCACTCATCTGAAACCCGAACAGTTATCCGTATTTTCCATAACGTATTTGCAAGGATGGGTAATAATGAGGCTGCCAAATCCACTCTGCGTGGGCATTGATGTTTCTAAAGCAACACTTGATATCGCTGCTACCGCTGAAATCGAACAGTTCACGATCAGTAATGATTCCGATGGTTTTGATGAGATCATCAATAAACTCAAAGAGTGTCGTATCTCTCTTGTGCTTATGGAGGCTACTGGTGGCTTTGAAGCAGCAATAGCTTGCTCGCTTCAGGCTGCAGGTTTTGATGTAACGGTGATCAACCCAAGGCAAGCGCGTGATTTTGCTCGCGCTATGGGGTATCTGGCCAAAACCGATCGCATTGATGCCAGGGTTCTTGCTCAAATGGCTGAGGTAATCAACAAGCATCCAGATAGAGGGCGCTTCATTCGCCCCATTCAGGATGCTGAACGACAAGTTCTCACTGCAATGGTAGTTCGACGTCGCCAGTTGATAGCCATGCATGTAGCTGAACGAAACAGGCTTCACCCAGCACACCCTCAAAGCAGAAAGAGCATCAACATTATCATAAAAGCTCTCGACGATGAGCTTGCCAGAGTCGATGCTGAGATGAGTAAACACGTTCAAAACCACTTCAAAGAGCTTGCTGACAGACTCAACACTTTCAAAGGTGTTGGTATTAGAACGACCGCCAGCCTGCTCGCAGAAGTTCCAGAGCTTGGCAATCTCACACGCAGAGAGATTAGCGCGCTCGTTGGTGTAGCTCCTGTTAACCGTGATTCAGGAACGATGCGCGGGCGAAGAACCATATTTGGCGGAAGAATTGGTGCGCGAACCGCACTGTATATGGCCGCTCTTGTTGCTACCAGATTTAACCCTGTGATTAAAGCGTTCTACAGCAGGCTTTTGGCCGTTGGAAAGCCAAAGAAAGTTGCACTTGTTGCCTGCATGAGAAAGCTGCTAACAATCCTGAATGCGATGCTCAGGAAGAACGAAGAATGGGATATGTCATACCATTCGGTATCTCTTTAATTTTATCATTCAAGACAGTTGCTGTATCCGTCCTTCAGCCGGACTTCGCACAGGCGATTCCGGGTCAGGAGTGTGAATATTAACAACGTGCAGCACACGATTAATACGCACCAGATAAGGGCGTTTCCCGGTAGTTTCATGGTTTACTCCTCCTTGCAATTTGCACGGTAAGAGGCCATACTGACGTGGACTAGACATGCAGAGGCCTCGTGGGTTAATGAAAATTAACTACGGGGCTTTTGTCCTTCTGCCACACGACAGGATAACAAACCACCTTCACGTCATGAGGCAGAAAGCCTCAAGCGCCGGGCACATCATAGCCCATATGTCTGCCCCCTGTCAGCATCTGTACCGTTCTCCGTCACGCCCCGGATTTCCAGTCGGCGCAGTGCACTGAACAGATAATCGCATTCAGCCTGTTTGTTTGCCCTGAACGGTTTTGCAACGTAAGCGCCCCATATGAGACGTGGGGTAAAAATTAGTTTACAGAGAGGGTGACGTTCCAGGGAAGCTGTTCTCTCACGCGGTTGGCAGGCCAGGTATTGATGACACTGATCACGTGGCGCAGCCAGGCTTCCGGCTCGATGCTGTTGAGTTTGCAGCTTCCGATCAGGCAGTGCATCACTGCTGCACTGTCGCCACCACTATCAGAGCCGAAGAACATGTAGTTATGCTGCCCCAGCCAGCGCAACCACACGAAGTGCGTTTTCGCACAGATTATTGTCGATCTCCACCCAGCCATTACTGCAGTACACGTTCAGCGCATTCCAGTGATTCAGGATATAGTCGAACGCCTTCGCCATCTCCGCATGTTTCGACAGCGTTTTCCTCTGCAACTGTATCCAGTCGTACAATGACTGCATCAACTGGACGCTTCTGGCTTTTCTGACTGCAAGCTGTTCCTCTGCCGGACTGCCGCGTATCTCCGCTTCTATGTCGTATAACTCTGCTATCCGTCTGAGCGCTTCCTGAGTCATTTCTGTCGGACGGCGCACATCCTCGTCATGGATTTTTCGGCGGGCGTGGGCCAGGCACCCGGCCCGTTTCGTACAGTACGTTATAACCATTATAATGTTGTGCACAACATTACAGCGGTTACGATCAGCTGTTCAGTGCCGAACGTAAAGGCGGCGCGCTGACGGAGGTTGCGTGCCGGGCCCATGCCCGCTGCAAAATCAACGATGTATACATCAGCAGTAAAAGTGCGACAACAGAAGAGGCCCTGAAACGCATCAGTGAACTGTATGCTATCGAGGATGAAATACGCGGGTTACCAGAGCCTGGACGGCTGGAGGTCAGGCAGATGCAGAGCAAACTGTTCCTGGCTTCGCTGCATGAGTGAATGGTGGAGACAAATGCCACTCTGTCGAGAAAATCCAGACTGGGAGAAACGTTCAGCTATGTTATGAATCAGTGGGACGCACTCTGTTATTACAGTGATGACGGTCTGGTGGAGGCGGACACTAACACAGCGGAAAGAGCCCTTCGGGCCGTCTGTCTCGGAAAGAAAAATTATATCTTCTTCGGCAGCGATCACGGCGGAGAGCGTGGTGATCTGCTGTATGGGTTTATCAGCATCTGCCGTCTGAACGGCATAGATCCGGAGGCGTATCTGCGCCATATCCTGAGTGTTCTGACGGAATGGCCTTCCAACCATGTTGACGAACTCCTGCCATGGAACGTTGCGCTCACCAATAAATAACCGTCAATACGGCGTTCGGTTAACATTTACAAAATAGGCTGAATAATGCCATAAACCTATTATTTCCTGATAAGACTTTTTTAATGCTTTGTTATTTATATGGCAATAATCGGTTAACGCATTTCATTACAGTAAATAAGGGATTGCTTTGCGCAAATAAAATCAGGATGACAATGTGAAGTAAGAGGATTTTGCTTAAAAAGCACATGGTTTCCTGAAATAATAAACAGGGATGTTCCGCCATATTATGGTAATAACGTGCATTTTTAATGTTTAAGGATAAATATGTTTTCCACACCACAGACGGGTGATACTACACCGCAGATCTCATTTACCCGGGATTTCCACTATCTGACAGCTCTTATCCAACACCTCGGGGCGCATGAACGCTGGAACAGCAGAACACCGAGAAACATAGCTGACAGCCTTGGCATGGATATGTATGAGGTTGAACGGGTACTGGCGTCCTATCCAGCCTTTTTCCGACGTTCAGGCAATCTCAGCGCCCAGGGTGAACCTCTGTTTATGGTTCACCTGCGCTACGCAAGAAGACGAAAAAATGATGAAACCGGTTCACGTGAATCCCCGCCAATCAGTGCAGCAGAGATGGGGATCATGCTGGATCTGGTGACAAAAATGATAGCAGTGGAAGAGCAGAATAAAAGACTTAGTTTTGAAATTAAAAAGAATAATCTGAAAATATGGTCTGCTCTGGCGCTGACCTTTCTTTCCTCTGTTACCGCAATTGCGACAGCATTATTAAAATAGGAGCATGAATATGAAACTGGAATCTTTTCGTATACAAAACTTCAGATCAGTTTTGGACAGTGGATTAATTACCACAGAAAAACTGACTGCCATTCTGGGCAGAAACGAAAGCGGGAAAACAAATTTGCTTCTGGCACTGAAAAGCCTCAACCCGGCAGAAGGTTTCGGTAACCTCAACAATATTAAAGATTTTCCACGAAACAGAAAACTGAGTGAATGTACACCGGACACTGAGGTTGTTGATACCGTCTGGTCATTTACCGAACAAGAGCTTGCAGAGCTAAGCACAATTTATCCACGGGCACAGAATGTCACTTCTGTCAGTATAAGCCGGAGATACAACGGGGAATTAAGGTATATCAATTTCCACGGACTTAATAATTTTAATTATGACAGTCAAAAAATAAAAAAAGAAATCAGAACCATTGCCACTCAGATAGAGCTGTTTTTTGATAAACCTGAGAATAATACAGAGTCGAACCAGGCTGAGCGCCAGCTCATAACGGATATCTGTAACGCTTTGCTTCCTGTTCATGACCGTCCTCTGGACTGGTCAGCACAGGCCAAGGACAAACCTCAGGAACTGAGAAAATATCTGGCTAAGCATGATATTGAACTTAAATCTGCCTCTGAAAACGCCCTTGATGAAATAGAGGATATGCTCAACGAGATCAGCAGTGACAGTGCCAGACAGGCGGATGCAAGAAAATGGGTTATGTCAAAGCTTCCTGTCTTCGTCATGGTGGACGAATACCCTGAGCTGAACGGCCATCATCAGATGGCGGAGTACATTACACGAAAGCAACAGGGCAAACTCAGTAAGGCTGATATCAATTTTGAAAAATTGTGCAAAGTGGCAGGCCTTGATCCTGCCGAACTGACTGCCAACAGAAATAACCCTGAAGTCCGAAATCAGCTTGTGAACAGAGCCGGTGCGGTAGTCACGACAGAAATCAGAAGACTCTGGCAGGATAAGCCTCTTAAAATCCGCTTTAATGTGGACAGCGATTATTTTGATACGTACGTATCGGATTCAAATAATAGCTATGATGTTGAAGTTAATCTGGACGAAAGAAGCCGTGGTTTTAAATGGTTTTTCTCTTTCTATATAACCTTTTTTGCTGATACAAAAGGTGGAGTAGCAGAAAATGCAATTATCCTGCTGGATGAACCTGGTCTTTATCTGCATGCAAAATCTCAGGCTGATCTGCTCAGTCATCTGAGCAATGATTTTGAAAACCAGATTATATATACAACGCATTCTCCATTCCTGGTGCCAATAAAAAGCATTGCAGATGTGAAGACTGTGTCGATTGCAGAAGATAAAGGAACAACGGTAACAAACGATCCCAGCGGGGATTCCACAACTTTGTTCCCATTGCAAGCGGCGCTGGGTTATGACATTGCACAGTCTCTGTTTATTGGTTCTCATAACCTTATAGTGGAAGGAGTGACTGATTTCTGGTACCTCAGCACTATCTCAGATGTGCTTAAGGCATCAGGCCGGAAAGGTCTTAACAGTAAAATAACCATAACTCCTGCGGGAGGAGCACAGCGTGTGTCCTACATGGTTTCACTGCTTTCTTCACAGAATCTCAATGTCGTCGTACTGCTTGATGATGAGAAGCAGAGCCGGGTGACTTCTGCTGAACTCCAGCAGCAGGGTATGCTTAACAGGAAGAATGTCGTATTTGTATCCGATGCACTGGAGTCAAACCGTGATGAGTGCGATATTGAAGATCTTTTTAACCACGACACTTTTCTGCAGCTGGTTTGCGAAAGCTATGATCTGAAGCCTGCAGATCTGACGCTGAACAAGAAAATCCCGCGTATTGTCAAACAGATTGAAAGTGCTTTCTCTTCAGACAAGAAAAAATTCGTTAAAGCCAAACCCGCCCGGACATTCATGAACCGATTAAAAGACGGCAATAATCGGCTGCTGTCTGAGGAAGAGCTGGTTCGGTTTGAAAGGCTGTTTGATCTGATAAATAAAAAAATGACTTCGTGCAACTAATACATATCCTGCAGTTCTTCATCCAGGGCCCGGTAACTCGGGCCTTTATATATGTGACTTTGCCTTTTTCCGGAGCTGAGAGTGAGAAAAAGGTAAGCGGCTCGCCAGAACCGTATTGATATTTACTGAGAGGTCAGATCAACTTTCCAGGGCAACAGATCGCGTACCCGGTTTGCCGGCCAGTCCTGGATATGCTCAATGACGTAACGCAGCCATTTTTCTGGATCCACATTGTTCAGACGGCATGTGCCAATCAGCGAGTACAACACCGCCGCATGTTCGCCACCGCTGTCGGAACCCGCGAACAGCCAGTTTTTCCGGCCTACGGCCACACCCCGTAAGGCGTTCTCTGCGATGTTGTTGTCGATTTCCACCCAGCCATTACTGCAGTACACGTTCAGGGCCTCCCACTGTTTCAGCAGGTATGCGAACGCTTTTGCCGTATCCGAGTGACGCGACAGTGTTTTCATCTGAGTCTGTATCCAGTCATACAGTGACTGCATCAGTGGCGCAGCTCTGGCTTTTCTTGTCGCCAGACGCTGCTCTGCTGAACATCCCCGGACCTCAGCCTCGATGGCATACAGTTCACCGATATGCTGCAGGGCTTCCGTGGTGATGTCGGTGGGCGCTCTTGCATGCACATCGTGGATTTTTCTTCGGGCATGAGCCATACATGCGGCTTCCGTTATTCTGCCGGATTCGTACAACGCCCGGTAACCACCGTAAGCATCGGCCTGAAGCACTCCGCTGTAACCGGACAGGTGATTCTGTGGATGTATGCCTTTCCGGTCCGGGCTGTACGCGAACCAGACCGCCGGGGGGCATCTGTGAACCGGCGTTGCGGTCATCACGGACGTAGACCCACAGCCGGGCTGTCCGGGTTTTACCGCTGCCCGGCTCCTGAACCGGGACGGGGATATCATCAGCATAGACTTTACCGGGCATCAGCACATACTGGCGCAGGACGTCATACAGCGGCTCCAGCAGTTCAGCAACAGCACCTGTCCAGCGCCCCAGCGTGGCACGACTCAGCTACACGCCCTGGCGACGGTATATTTCTGACTGGCGGTATAACGGCAGATTGTCCGCGTATTTTCCGGTGACAACGTGGGCAAGAAGCCCCGGACTGGCATAACTGCGCTCAAGGGGTTTTGAAGGCACCGGTGCCTGAACGATACAGTCGCACCGGCAACAGGCCAGCTTCGGACGTTGTGTTTCGATAACCTTAAAGGCACTGCTGATAAGCTCCAGTTGCTCTGACACATCACATCCCAGAGAACTGAGTTCACCACCACAGGCAGGACAGCATTCCTCTTCCGGCCGGATAACCAGGGTTTCACGGGAAAGTGAGGCCGGTAACAGTTTACGGGCTGAAGACTGGCGCAGGGCGGATGGCAGTGCCGGGTCATACTGCTCACCCAGCGTTTCCGCCATTTCTTCCTGAAGTGCGCTGATTCGCTCCTGTGCTTCCTGTATCTGCCGTTCGGTTTTTGCGCGAAGTTTTTCTGAGCTTTTACCGAACTGCATGCGCTGCAGTTTTGCAACCAACGCCTTCAGCCGGTTGATTTCGGAAGCATAAGCAGCCACCCGCTGTGAGAGCAGGCGGTTGTATTCAGCCATCTGGCGGATGGTGTCCTGTTGCGTCTGCAACAGTGCCCGCAGGCGGGCATTCTCATGAGCAAGTGAGGTGTCCATACCCTCACTTTACAACGGGTTATATACGGATTCCAGCGCGTTCCGTTCGTTTCGGGTGCTTCCAGTTGATACCTTCAAGAAGCATGGATAACTGAGCCGGAGTAAGGTGCACCTTGCCGTCACGGGTGACCGGCCAGACGAAGCGGCCCCGCTCCAGGCGTTTGGTGAAAAGGCACAGTCCGTCGCTGTCAGCCCATAACACTTTTATCTGGTCACCCCGGCGTCCGCGGAAGATGAACAGGTGTCCGGAGAACGGGTCATCCTTCAGGACGTTCTGAACTTTTGATGCCAGGCCGTTAAAACCATTTCGCATGTCGGTGATACCGGCAACCAGCCAGATACGCGAACCGGCAGGCAGAGATATCATCAGTGGCTGCTCCCTTTCATTTCGCGGATAAGTGTCTGTAATAACGTCGGTGTCAGTTCACCTTTCAGCCTGAGAGTTCCTGCCGACAGAACCAGCTCGCAGCACAGACTGTCTGGCAGTGTATTTATCTGTTCAGGTATCTGCACTGGTGCCGGGATTTTATTATCCGGCTCCGGAGTTAACGTCACGGGAAGTATCGATGTTTCATGTTCGCCGGGCGGTTGCAGGCCACCGTTACGCCAGAGATGCCGCCAGTTAAAGAGCAGGTTATCGTTAATTCCATTCTCACGAGCTATTTGTGCGACACAGGCACCGGGTAAAAGAGTTTGCTGAACAAGTCTCCATTTAAACTCCGGTGAAAATCGGTTCCGGCGGGGTTTCTCTGCTTTCACAGGCTGAGTCACGGTCGGGGCTGAAGGGTATCGCCCCGGGAAAAGAGCCCGGGCCAGTTGCCCGCAGGAATATTCACCGGAAAGAGGCCCGTCAGTGAATACCTGGTGAAATCGCCTCACCAGAGAAAAAATGGCGGTTTTGCTGACACCAGTCTGCGCAGAAATGCGCGGGTACGACAGTGACTCGTCAAATCTCAGCTGTAGCACACGCAGGATCAATTCCGGATTATCTGCCAGTACCGCCTTTCGTGCATTCATCTTAAATGTCCTTTTACTGCGAAAATGGACATTAGTATCGGAAACAGGAAAGGAAGGCGAAAGACGGTTTAAATGAGACGCTTACTTTGCAACCGTAACCACCCACTGATGATTTCCGGGCCAGCCATGCACTTTCCTGACCCGCCCGTTAATCACATACAGCAGCCCCCAGCCCGCCGGTAAATCATCCACGGTAATCACCCCCGGCTCGCAGAGATAAAAACGCCAGTCTCCCATGACCTTTTCCGGCTCTGCCCGGAACACCTTTTTCCTGTCAGCCAGGAAATCAGACCGTGAGCATTTCACCTCAATGAGACATGACGCTCCGTTACGGAAGCCCAGCGCATCAGGATGTTCACCGCAGGACGTCCATGCGTGAAAACGGTCACTGAACACCACCTTAAAACCGTGGTTGCGGAGAAAACGACAGGCCAGTTCACACCTCTCCCTGTGTGTTTTCGGGTGTCTGACATTCCGCATCATGCCGCCTCCCGGAGTTTGTTCGGCACCATCCACCGCTCCATCTCACGGACAGTGTGACCGGCCTCCCTTGCCGCCATACCAGCCTCTGCAATGACCTGCCAGAACGGCATATCCTGCCACTGCCAGCGTTCCATCCCGGCCAGTGACGGGAAACGCTCGCCCCACTGCCAGAACAGGGTTTCCAGGTCATGCTCTGCCACCCGGTCACTCCAGCGTGCATACCAGCTTCCGACTGTTTCCGGCGAATGGAATGCCAGTTCGATTTCCGCCTGAGCGACCAGCGCCTGGTACGCACGGGCTTTCTGCTCTGCCTCCCTTGCCTGCTGGCGGCTGTACTTCTGCATGACCAGCGCGGATTTGTGGCGACTGCGTTCCCTGACGCGGAACCGTACCGACGGGAACAGCCGCTCTGCTGCATCGCCGGGAAGGGGAAGAAGGCAGACCTCGCCCTGTGTTTCAATCAGCATATCGACGGCATACAGCCAGTGACTGCTCCCCGCCCTGTCGGGCGAGGCTTCCCACTTCTCAGGCCGCAACCGTCTGTGCGACGGATTTACGCTGGCCTCCATGGGCAGAAACGACAAGTCCCGCCGCCTTCAGTTCCAGTATTCCTTTTTGCCGGATGTTGAGCGCCGCATTGATGTCGCGGTCATGTTCAATACCACATTCAGGGCATCGCCAGATGCGTTTATGAAGTGGCATTTCCGACATCTTGTAACCACAACAATGACACGTTTTCGAACTGGCAAACCACTGGTCGAGTTTTACCAGGTGAGCGCCTTTTTCCGCCGCCTTGTACTCCAGCCTTGTGATGAAGCTATGCCAGCCTGCATCACCTATCACTCTTGCCAGATTGTGGTTTTTCATCATGTTGGCTGTTTTCAGCGTCTCGACAATTACCGCTTGGTTTTCGTCAACAATTGTACGAGAGAGCTTGTGTTGAAAATCAGCACGGGCATTAGCCACCCGTTCGTGTAACGCTGCCAGACGGATTCTGGCCTTTTTACGATTCGCGCTTCCCTTTTGCTTGCGGGATAACGCTTTTTGTTTGCGTCGCAGATTACGGCTGGCATTGATGAGATGGCGGGGATTCGCAATTTTTGCTCCGTCAGACCTGATGGCGTAGTGCTCAAGCCCCATATCCAGGCCAGTAACTGTTGATATCAACGTGGGTTTTACCGGAGCTTCCAGACCATCATCACAGAGAATTGAAGCATAATATTTCCCCGTTGCTGAACGGGTGATAGTGATGCTTTTCAGCTTTCCATGAAGTTCACGATGAAGGCGTGCTTCTATTGGGGACAGTTTAGGAATTTTGATGGCATTATCCAGCACCTTAACTCCGACACAGTGATAGCTCGATTGTTTTCCGTGTTTACGTTTAAACGTCGGGAACCGCGCTTTCCGCTTCGGATTAAAAAAGTTGGAAAATGCCACATCAAGATTAATTACCGCCTGTTGCAATGCCATTGAATCAAACTCTTTGAGCCAGGCATACCTGCGGGACTTTTTGGCCACAGACAACAACGGTTTCAGATCGTTACGCGGACTTAAATTTACTCCGTGTCTCTGGTAAGCATGTTTTTTGATGTGAAGAGCTTTGTTGTACGCAAAGCGCACTGCACCGAACTGGGCATTGAGGTACTCTGCCTGTTCAGGAGTGGGGTATATACGTACTTTTGTTGCTCTTAACATAGTCACTGCTCATTGATACAGGCTTTTTATGCTAACACCGTAATTATTTTTTTAAAGCCCTAAGGGCTTTTCCGCCTTTCCTCCCCGCCCGCCCTGGGCGAGGGTTCTCGGCGGTTTTTTGCTGAAGACGGTTGCCGTGCAGTTCTTCTGCAGTCAGGGACGGCATGAAAAACCGCAGGTCAGACAGCGATATCCTGCGGCTTCCGTTCAGACAGCGGAAAAATGCCCCCGCATACGGATATTCCGCCAGCGTGTTTCCCTGATGGCGGCGTTTTTCCGTCTCCGCCACCGCCCGCCATGCGGCCTGTTGCTCTGCGCTGAGAGGAACCAGCGCATACTGACGGGCAGTCATGCAGCACCTCCTTCCGTAACCAGCAGGTTGATGATGCTGGCCGTGGAATATCCGGCCTCATCCAGACTCGCCGCCAGACGCAGGATGTGATTCACCGTTTCAGGGCTGAACGATGGCTGTGTGCGAATCACCCGGAAAGGACGTCCGCTGATACTGACCAGTATCACCATCCAGGTTGCGCTGGCCTCACCGGGGCTGCATACGACAATATGAAAACGCTCATGGAACGGGCTGAAACGCACCTGGACGGGGAAAAAGCCGCCAAACTCGCTGCCATACTCGCCATTCATCATCCAGTTCGCCGGAGCATCCAGTTCACGCATCACGGCATGTGTGAGGCGACAACGAACATCACTTCCCGCAGCACGACTGTCTTCGTATTCCTGTGCGCTCATGGTCTGTAATACATTCAGGGTCAGTTCAGTTTTCATCACGGTATCTCCCTTGCTGCCGCCCCGTCTCCGGCGGGGCGGCGTGATAAATGGTTTATAACTGGCGGTCAGGCGGCATCGGCCTGGTTGTCACGGTATTCCGTGGTTTCCGTCTCTGCCTGTGGACGTGGCGCACACATCCAGCCAGGCACCCAGCGGTTGTCTTTCATGTGGTGCTCTGCATGTTCAGCCGCGTCCCCTTTATTCATCTTCTCCGCGTCCCGTGCGGCACCGGACAGTCAGGCGTCATTCAGGGCGTCGATAATCTGCGGCTTTTTCAGGTGTCCGAAGAAGTTTGCTTTTGTCGGCTGCCACCAGTCGCGCATGTGGAATCCGATAGCCGTTTCCAGCGAGTCCAGCGGACTGCGTGACGTGTGACCACAATTGCGGGTCTGGACACCGTAAAGGCTGCATGCGGTGCAGAAACTGAGCAGGGATAACAGCAACTCCTGGCTGAGTGACAGGAACGTCGTCATATCCCATGCCCATCCCTCCGGTAACAGGGCAGCAAGACGGGCTTTTTCTGCCATCAGCGCCATAAATGCGGCACCTTCCTTCCCTGACGGCGCAACGCTGGTCAGCGAATAATGTTTACATTCCAGGCTGATTTGTGCTGGTTTACTGTACGCTCCGCTGCCAAACACATTCAGGCAGAGCGTCCATGCCATCAGTGCCAGAGATTTGTCCGGTTGCTGCATCAGTGCTGCCTGGACTGCCAGCGTGCGTTCGGAAGACATTTTCGTCAGCAGTGGCAGACTGATTACCTCCACTGACGCGTTCTCCTGCACCTGTTCCGTGCGGTCAGCGTCGTCAGCCGCGTCATCCCCACTGCGCAACTGCACACCACGCTGGACACACACATTACCGTAACGCCAGGACACCACCACACCGCTTCCGGCACGCATCTCCGGCGTCCACGCTCTGACCTTCGCCATGCAGCGCATCAGCTTCATTTCTGCTTCCAGCAGGTCGGATTCCTCACACTGGTTTTCCAGCGCGTCGTAACGCGTCATCAGTTCATTCAGGCGTTCTTCTTCCGCCTCCGTCAGCACCGCTTCCGGCTCCGGCAGACAGCGGTATGTTCCGGCATCCTCACGGCACTCACCGACAGGCTCCATGCGCCCGGCGCACCATTCCCAGCCTTCGGCTTCCCGAAGGAACTCTGCAACAGCCTGGAGTTTTTCCAGCAGGGCGGCATCGAGCGCCACGCAGTCCACATAGCCACCCTCGTCGTCGCTGAACAAATCGGTGCGCAGTTCATCTGGCGAGAAGGCATCAGCCCCCACAAAGCGGAATTTAGTGTTCCCCGCCACCGCCACTTCACTTTCGGTCACCAGACGACGAATGGTCTGCACTTCCGGTTTACCGCCCCATCCCGACTGACAGGCGGCTTCAAACACCTGCACCTGACGCGCGGTGTCGTTCTCCAGCGCCAGCGCCTGACAGTGCTCTGTGGTGATGCGGTCTTCTGCCAGCGCATCGAGGATGACAGGCGCAAGGTCTGCCAGTTTCAGCATTCGCTGAACGTGGCGGGGTGAATAGCCCAGCAAATCACCGATTTGTGCAGGCGTTTTGCCTTCCTGCGCCATTGCACGGAATCCGGCAATCTGTTCGGCAGGGTGCATATCCCGACGATGACCGTTTTCAGTCATTGATGCGGCAGTCGCCAGTTCCTGCGGAATAACCTTCACGCGTACAGGCCAGTCAGCCGGAAGGATGTTGCGCTCTGCCAGCATGTTGAGTGCTGCCAGTCGGCGACCGCCTGCGGCGACACCGTAACGGTCACCTGGCAGGGCATGAACAACCAGATTCTGTAACAGGCCGACACCTTTAATGGAGTCCGCCAGTTCGCTGACGGACTTCGCAGAATACGGCACCGTGCGCACATTCAGCGGTGACTTAATCAGCGAGGCCAGCGGCACGCTCACTGCAGCCGTCTGCACCAGCAGGGCCGACAGGACTGTTTCCTGCGTTTTTGCAGGTTTACGGCTGGATTTACGCTCCGTTTTTGCCTTAGACTCTGTAACTGACATAGTTAGTACCTCCCCAAACGGTAATAATGATTGTCTGCCGGACGCGTTCCCGTCCGGCACCTCTCTTACTTAAGAATCCCGAAATCACGGATGACATGATTCATCCAGTACCCGGCACCGTCCTCAAAATTCCAGGTACGCCAGACCATTGCACCGTTATTACGGACAACCAGACGAAACTGTTCGCCGTGGTCATCCTCGATAAAGACGTTCCGGTACTGTGCGGCAACGGCTTCGGCCTGTTTGCGGGTAAAGGAGCCGTCAGGCAGCCCCTGAAGTATTCTGAAATATTCGCTCATCCTCATCTCTCCGGTGATGCCCCGCACAGGACGGGGCGGTTGTCACTGTCAGTCGTTCAGAACGGGATATCGTCTGAAAACCCGTAATCGTCACCCTCTGGCGGTTGCGGCTGAGGCTGACCGCAGAACTGTTGTGCCTCTTCCGGCTGAGTCTGAGCACCTGCGGCACGTCCCAACATCTGCATGGTGCCCGTGGTTTTAACAAGAATTTCAGTGATGTAACGGGTGACGCCGTTGTTGTCGTCCCAGCTACGGGTACGGAGTTGCCCCTCGATGTAGACCTGCGCACCCTTACGCAGATATTCACCAGCCACCTCCGCGAGCTTGCCGAACAACACCACGCGGTGCCATTCCGTCTGCTCCCGCATCTCCCCCGTCTGTTTGTCACGCCAGCTTTCTGACGTGACCACCTGCTGGTTTGCCACTGCACCCCCGTTGGGGATGTAGCGGACTTCCGGATCTTTTCCCAGACGACCGACAAGAATGACCTTGTTAATGCCACGAACTGCCATGATATGTCTCCTTCTGTTGATGTTTTCAGCCCCATCACCCGTTGAGTTTCGGGAGCCGCGGTTTTGACGTTTTGTGGGGACCTGCCGTTTGTTCCCTCCGGTATTCACCATCACCCGTTTGAGAACCTTCGCCGCAAGGGGCATCACTGCCACGGCCTGACGCAC
>ERZ779889.2206-NODE-2206-length-16854-cov-8.361510_pt1 | contig 16854 bp, 17 predicted proteins | sample MGYA00511030_ERZ779889 | MGnify/ENA primary metagenome ERZ779889 (study PRJEB29588, sample SAMEA2160616) | human gut metagenome | biome: human gut; feature: human-associated habitat; material: faeces | place: Denmark | collected 2008/2010 ...
ATGGCGGCGTATTTTTCCGGGCTGTGCAGGAAGTCCACGATCTCCAGCAGCGCCTCCTTGGCCTCGTCCTCGCCGGCCACGTCCGCGAAGGTCTTGCCCGTCTGGGCCTCCACGTAGACCTTGGCGTTGGCCTTGCCAAAGGACATGGCGTTGCCGGGGCCGCCCATGTTCTGCATACGGGAGATCATGAAGCGGCCGAGCGCGGCAAACAGCAGCGCCGGCAGGATCCACGTCAGCAGAAAGGACAGCAGCGGCGAGGACTGCGTCGGGATGGATGCGCTGTACTGCACCCCCGCGCCGTCGAGGCGGGCCTGCAGCGTATCGTCCGGCCAGATGCCGGTCTTATAGTAGCGCAGCCGGCCCTCGTCGTCCTCGGCGCTGAAAACGTACACCTGGCTCTCGTTGTCGCGCGCGAGCTCCTTCACGCGCCCCTCGTCCACCATCGCGACGAAGTCGGAGTAGGTGACCTGCGTTACCTGCACCTCCATCAGCGGCGGAAAGACGAACGCATTGAGCAGCAAAAGGATGAGCGACGCAACGATGATATAGTAGATGAGCGGCTTTTTCGATGGCTTCTGTTCCTGCATGTCGGTTCCTCTGTCAAATCGTTCTGGCTGTCAGCCTTATCCAATTATATCATGCCCGCCCGCCGGAACAAAGCGGAAAAAGTGAACCATTGTGCGGCAAAGGAAACGACATTATGACATTAGGAATCCGCAAAAAATGATTCTCAACTTTCCATGTTAACCGCAGCTTCATTGGAAATTGACAAACCAAACATTTGTGCTAAACTGAATACATTCAGTGAATCCAATCAACTATACGGATTAACTGTGCGCATGCTTTGATTTGTGACTGCATTGGGAGGAATCATGAATACGGCAAGCAATCTTCTTCGGCGTATTTTAATCTATATCGCGGGATTGTTTTTTCTGGCCTTTTCGGTTTCGATTTCTGCGAACTCGGGGCTGGGCATTTCCCCGGTCAATTCGCTGCCGTATGTGATGGCGTTGGTGAGTGGTTTTCAGCTTGGGAATTGCGTTATCGCAGTATATTGCCTATATGTAGTTATTCAAATTCTGCTACTTGGGAAAGACTTTAAGTGGTTCAATCTGTTTCAGATCATATTTTCAATTCTCTTCGGCTATTTCGTCGATTTTACTGATTGGATCATCGGGGATTTCATGATTCCTACATATTGGGGACGATTGATAATGCTAGGCATCAGCATGTTGTTTATTGCTGTTGGGATTTCTTTGTATGTGGATGTTGATCTCATCCCTATGCCAATGGAAGGGTTGACGCTTGCCTGTGCGAAGAAGTTGAACTTACCGTTTCACAATATGAAAATTATAGCAGACTGTACGGCCGTTGCCCTGTCGGCCGGCATAAGCATTATATTTCTAAATCACCTAGATGGCGTCCGCGAGGGAACGATCATAACGGCCTTAGGCGCGGGAAAGCTTGTTGCCATTGTTCAGAAAGTCATACGCCCCGCAGTGGAGCGATATTGTTCATGAGGCCGAACGAAGCGAACGCGCGGGAGCCTTCAAAGCGATTCCGAAATTCATTGGATGCGAATGGGTGCAGACCAATGATCCCATCATCAGCATGGCATCAGGTGACAAGAAAGGCGTCGGAAAAATGGCGGAACGCATTTCGCAACCGATATCAAACTTTCGAGGTATTCTATGGGAGTTGCAACTGCGGATCAGTAAAAATCATCTGCATCCAAGCGCGCTTAACAATTGATATAAGCAAGGAATTTAAACATTTTTTTAAATGCGTCTTGCATTTTCAATCGGTGTGCGCTATACTTACTACTGTAATTGAAATCGAAATCAATATTTTGGATTGAAATCGAATTCAAAACTCGACGGATAAGCATCACAATTGAGGAGCAAACAATTCATGAATATTGCCGTTTTAGGTGCGGGCGCCATGGGAATGCTGTTCGGCAGCCTGCTGTCAAAGCAAAATAGCGTTTGGCTGATTTGTAGGTTTGTCAAACATATTGGACAGTGAGAGGAAAGAGGGAAGCGGCAAGTTTTTCTCTGGGAGAGAGCCAGGAAAGAGGGCGCATGGGCAAGTCGTTGGAGCGATTTTGGTGTGCAGCGAGCTGCACACCAAAATCGGCAAGAGAGAAGAAGCGGTGCGTATTGTAGAACCGCTTCTGATCCTCGCGGTGGCTGCGTTCCACCTTCCCGTTGTGGCGGGGCGTGTAGGGGCGGATCAACTTGTGCCGGATTCCAAGCCGCGCAGCGGTCAGTTCAAACTGCGTAGGCAGGTCTTTTTTACTGTTGGAGAAACGGTTGGTAAACTCAAAACCATTGTCTGTTTGCACGCATTCCACCTGTATGCCGCGGCGTTTGAACCAGGCTGCCATTTTCTCCAGGAAATCGGCGGAAGAATAGGTGCTCTGCTCCGGGTAAGCGCCCAGATAGCGAAGGCGCGTATATTCGTCGATCGCCGTATACTGGTACAACCGCTCCTCCGGGTTTGCCAGGCATTTGAGCGGCACCACCTTCACATCCACCTGCACACGCTGGCCCGGATACTGCATCTGTTCGTATGGCTTTGCCCTGTAAGGCGTTTTGGCCCTTGGCTGCGGGAACATTCCCTGCCTGCGCATGACCCGGAACAGGCTTTCCGGGCAGCGGGTGTACCCGCGCTTGCGGAGCCGGTGCCAGAGCTCCACCATTCCCAGTGTTGGATTCCGCCTTCGCATGTCCCGGATGAGCTTCATTTCAGCCTCCGTATGCTGGTTTGGATGGTGGTTCGGCCGTCTGGACTGACAGGCAAGGGATTCCACGCTTCCATCCCAGCGCGCTTTCCAGAAGTAGATGTACGAGCGGCTTTTGTTGTATTTCCGGCTCGCACGGCTCACGCCGTATTTCTCCGCATACCTCATCAGTGATTGCCTGTATGCCATGTCCTGTGTTATACTTTTTCCCATGAAGGATGTGGTCTCCTTTCGTACAGTTGTTGGCTGCAACTCCAACTATACCCGATGAGTCCCTATCCTTCTTCTCTTTTTTCCTCCTGTCCAAGATGTATTGTATACCTACACAAAGCAAAATAGCGTTTGGCTGATTGATATTGACAAGAAGCGGATCGGCAATATATGCTCCAACGGTGTGGTTGTCCAAGAAAGCAATGGCGATCGGCTGTCGTTTCATCCGCATGCGGTTGACAGTTCGCTTGATTTGCCTGCAATGGACTTGGTAATAGTTTTTGTCAAATCCATGTATACTGAGTCTGCACTGGAGACAAACCGAAACCTCCTTGGTTCTAGAACCTATCTTATGACGTTGCAAAACGGCATGGGTCACGAGGTCAAATTGGCTCGATTTGTGAGCAAGGAACGCATCATTATCGGATCTACTCAGCACAACAGTTCTGTTATCGGCGATAACATCATTCGTCATGGCGGCGGTGGTAAAACGTCAATCGGACTTTTGTCAGGCAGGAGCGACTCTCTTTCGGAAATTGCGGCGAATTTTACACAATGTGGTCTTCAGTGCGCAACTTCTGATACGGTTAAGAGTCAGATATGGAATAAGCTGTTTTTGAACACCTCTGCCAGTTCTTTGACCGCGGTGCTGCAGGTGCCGCTGGGATTTATTGTGGACGATCCGTATGCATGCGGATTGATGGAGGCTTTGGCGCGGGAAGCCGTTGCCGTCGCAAACGCCAGTGGGGAAGTGAAGTTTGAAGCAGATCAGGTAATCCATGAGATCAAAGGCGTTTTGACTGCTGCAAAATCAGGCTGCACCTCCATCTGCGCAGACATTCGTGATGGAAGAAAAACTGAGGTCGATACCATCAGCGGAGCAGTTCTTGATGAAGCAAAAAGGTTTGGCGTTCCTGCGCCTTGCCATGCGACGATCGTTTCCTTAATTCACGCCTTGGAGAATAAGAATTCGGGGCATGTCGGATGTTAACTCCAGGAGGGCAATATGAGCGTTTTTGAACTTAATGGACTTAGGATCGTTGATCTTTCAAAGTTCTTGGATCCAGCAACTGAGACAAGACGGTGTCACCTGTATCGGTTTAATACGGGCGGCCCGATTCCCGATTTCCATACGATTATGGATTTGACCAGTCACCTAGGTACACATTGTGAATGCCCGTACCATCATGATGATACATGGCCGGATGTTTCCGCACTGCCATTGACCAGCTTTATGGGGCGCGGCATTTATGCCATGGTGGATCAAGTGGAGCCCAATAGCTATATTACGCCCGCCGTGCTCGACTGTACGCTGGGCGGCAAGGTAAAGCCTGGCGACGTTGTGATTCTGGATTCACCATACAAACTGCCCCCATTTACTGAAAAGACCAACACCGAGGAGGATCGTCGGCTGTTTGTCAATGGAGAAACGGCACAGTGGATGGTTGACCACAAAGTAAAGTCCGTTGGCTTTGGCGACGGAGTGTCGATTGAGAACAGCAATGCGGATGTGAAGCCTTTCCACGATGTATGCATGGCGGAGGGGATCACGTTTTTAGAGGTCCTGAAAAATTTGGAAGAGCTGCAAAGCGAAACCTTCTTCATTTCCTTTGCGCCATTGTATATTAAGGGCCTGGATTCCTGCCCTGTTCGCGTATATGCCATTGAAGGGCTGGAACGATTTTGTTAACCGAGTGAAATAAAGATGGTCAGGAAGGAACAGACATTAAGCGAATTGCTCCGATATGTTGTCCCGGCTACGATTTCCCTCGTAACCTTTTCGATCGCGACCTTTTTTGACAACATGCTGGTAACCAATGGCATAGGTGCTCATGTCTTGCCTGCACTGAGCATCAGCATGCCGTACATGAGCTTCCTATATGCGGTCTCCCTGACCATCGGCTCCGGAACGAATATTGTTGCATCCATATTGCTGGGGAAAAATAAGAAAGATCAGGCTTCACAGATATTTACTTTGGCAACGATCATGCAAATTATTTTTGCATTGATCTTGACGGTTATATCTGTCTGTAATGTAGAAAAGATCGCTTATCTGCTCGGCGCAACAGGAACAAATTACCAATATGTGATCAGCTATCTTCGGATTCTGGTCATGACAGGGCCATTTTACATGATCAGCTATCATTTCGAGGAGTGCGCCAAGCCGCACGGGAAACCGAAATACGCCCCGATCGTGTGCGGAGGAGCTGCGCTTTTTTCCATCTGCCTGGAAGCCGTTTTGATTTTTGTATTTCATGCCAGCGTTGCGGCTGCCGCGATTTCTCTGGGCATCTCGCAGATGTTGGCGACCATAGCATTTCTCCTGCTCTTTATACTGGGCAAAAGCGGCAACCTTAAGTTCTGCAAGCCAAAGATAGATCTGAAGGCTGCTGTCCGTATTATTCGCAATGGAATCCCGGGGGGAATGAATGAGCTGGCGGTTGCTGTGGTTGCAGTCCTGTTTAACCGCCTGCTTCGCGAACATGTAGGAGACATTGGAATTATTAGCTATTCTGTTATTTCATCAATTAATGTCGTTATCTCCAATGTTTTCTTTGGCATAGCCTTTGGTTCACAAACGGTGCTGAGCAATCATTTTGGCGCTGGCGGAACAGAAAATTGCGTCAAAACGTTACGCTGCGCGGGGCGAGTCGTATTATGTGTTTCAACCATTATTTTTGCGGTATCGGTATTATTCCCTAAGAGGATCGTCGATCTTTATCTGTATGAGGAAAGCAGCGAAACAATCCAATATGCGGTTCGCGCTGTAAGAGTTTATGGAATCAGCTTCTTGCTGATGGGCATCAATATTCTGATGGGTTGCTATTATGCTGCGGTAGAAAAGGTGGTTTGGTCCTATGTAATATCGTTTGGACGGAGTTTCGTTCTGATTTCGTTCCTACTTCTCCTTCTAAGCGCGGTGTTTGGCGCAGAGGGGATCTGGTGGGCGGCATTTGCCAACGAACTTATTGTTTTTGCTGTGGGCATATCCGTCTATTGCAGGCAGCAGAAGAAAAAATATCTGCATTCAGCACAGCGGGGCGCCTGCGCCTGCTGAACGAAACGCACCCTGAAAACTGGGACAATTAAGAAAGGAGAAAAACATGAAGACAAAAAAGTTGCTTGCATTTTTGTTGATTGCAGTGCTGCTGATGTCCGTATTCGGCTGCACGCCTGCCGCCGAACCGGATGATCAGGACGTTGCCAACACTGCAAATCCGACCGCCACTGAAGGACAGCCGACCGAGGTAGTCCCGACTGGCAAGCTGACCATGGCCTACGCTTATGATATCAGCGGTATCGCTTCCTGGGATATTCGCGATATCACCGACCACGTTTCCCTGAGCTGTGTTTACGAACCGCTCTTTGTCTTGGATCGCGAGGGGAATCCTGTCGGCTATCTGGCCAAGGAGCTCATTCCCAACGTAGATGATCTCTCCTATGAGGTTGTGTTGCGCGAAGATGTGACCTTCTCGGACGGCTCCAAGCTGGATGCTGATGCACTGCTGTGGTATTTTGAGTACTATAAGGCTAACTCCCCGACGTCGTCGACGTATTTCGGTTCTGTCGATCACTTTGAAAAAACGGGCGACTATTCAGTGAAGATTTGCCTCTCACAGTGGGATTCTCAGATTCCTTTCGGCCTGGCGTACACCGCTGGCATGCCGTATTCCAAGGCTGCTTTTGAGGAGAACGGCGAGGAATGGGCCATTGCCCATGCAGTCGGAACCGGCCCTTATGTAATGGGCGATTTCGTCGCCAATGACTACCGCATTTATGAGCTGAATGAGAATTATTGGAACAAGGAGGAGACGCCGGCGTTCGAGCAGATCGAATGGATCGTTATCGCTGATGAGCTTACGGCAACTTCGGCACTGCAAACTGGTGAGATCGATGGCTATCTGGGAGCCTCCTTCTCCATGCTTGAAACCCTGGACATGAATGGGTTCCAGAGCCTCAATTCGCCAACGATGCAGGTGCAGTCACTCGTATTCGCCAGCGATGTGGAAGGATCGCCGCTTTCGGATCTGCGCGTACGGCAGGCGATTTCCTATGCGATTGATTCCGAGTCCATCTGCGAGGTGATCACCTGCGGTATGGGCGGCGTGTCTACGCAGTCCGCCATTCCAGGCACGGCGTTCTATAACGAAGATGTCATCGGCTACGAGTATGATGTTGAGAAGGCGAAGCAGCTGTTGGCCGAGGCAGGCTATGCGGATGGCTTTGAAACAAAAATCGTTACGGAAAGCGCCGGCATCTATCCGCAGCTTGCTACGATGGTGCAGGCAAATCTGCGTGAGATCGGCATCGAGGCCGAAGTCAAACTGGATGAACGCAGTCTCTGGTTTGAAGAGATGTATGGTATTGACGAGGGCATGATCATCGGGCGCAACAGCTTCGATTTTGACCTCTGCAACAACCTTAAATCCAACTATTCAAAGGATGCCATCGGCGGTGTCGGTCTGCTGAATCAGTGCAAGATACATCCGGACGATTTGGATGCGGCGATTCAGAACAGTATTTCGGCAACGAGCATGGAAGAGATGTATGCCTATGAAAAGGAAGCGCAAAGGCTTCTGGTTGATGAATACTGCATTATGTATCCGGTGTTCACAAATTGTCGTACGTATATTTCCTTGACGCCCGAAATCAATGATAATGGCTGTTTCGGAACGACAACCGGCGCGTTCAACTACAATCTCCTTCGTATTGCCGGGTAAGCAGCGTTCGGGATTGAAAAAACTGGGGGCCTATGAGGCGCATAGGCCCCCAACAAGGCGAAAGGGATAAATAATGAATTCATTCTCGACATATTTATTCAAAAAATTCATTATTTCCGTTCTGACCATTCTTGCGATTACCGTTTTGGTGTTTTTGATCCTGCATTTGATCCCGGGCGATCCGGTAAGAAATATGCTTGGCGAAACGGCCGATCCGGAGATTGTTGAGATGAAAAGGGAGGAGTTAAATCTCAACAAGCCGCTTGTGGTGCAGTATTTCCTGTGGATGAAAGACGTTCTGCGGGGAGACTTCGGCGTATCGCTGTCCCAGGCGACAGGTGATATCGCGGAAGCGATCAAAGTTCGCCTGCCGGTCACCTTGGGAGTTGGCATCCCGGCGATCGCGGTTGCAACCATTTTGGGGTTAATCATTGGCATTGTTTGCGCTAATACGCGCGGCAGCTTTATAGATCAGTTTTTGACAGTTTTGATGACCATATTCGAAGGCGTCCCGGTGTTTTGGGTTTCCTGTATCGTCATCTGGCTTTTTGGACAAACTCTGGGCTGGCTGCCATCTTATGGCTATGTGAGTATTTTTGAAAGCGTGCCCGAGTATATAACACATGCGATTCTCCCCGTCTCCGTGATGAGCATGATGCCCATGGCGGAGATCAGCCGGCAGACGCGCACAAACATGCTGGAGGTAATCAACCAGGACTATATCAGGACGGCACGCGCCAATGGACTGCCCAAAAGGAAGGTTCTTTACAGGCACGCTCTTAAAAATGTACTTATTCCCATTGTTTCTCTTTTGATTATTCAGATTCGTTGGGTTGTGGGAGGCGCGCTTATTACCGAACAGATTTTTTCGATCAATGGGATGGGGCGACTCATCATGATAGCGATTAACAACAACGATTACCAGGTTATTCAAGCTGCAACGCTTGTCCTTTCCGTAATAGTTGTCGGGGCAAATTTCCTGCTGGATCTTGTATATGGCTGGCTGGATCCAAGGATTCGCATGTCGCAGAAGAGAGCGCAGTAGAAAAGGGGAACGGATATGATGAACAAACAAGCAAAGAAAAAGCGCAGCGTATCCATCCCGCTCAGAACTTTTTTTAGCCGTGGGGCTATCGTCTATGCGTCCTTGATAATCGCATTGGCGCTGATTTTGGCGGCGCTGTTCGCGCCGATGCTTACTCCATACGATCCCTACGATGCGGATTTCCAAAAATCCTTTGCGCGGCCGGATTCGGAGCACCTTCTCGGATGCGACTACTATGGGCGAGATTTGCTAACGAGATTGCTTTACGGAGCGCGCGTATCCCTTGTGTGCAGCGTACTGGCATGCCTTGCAGGCGGTTTTGTTGGAATGATGCTGGGGTTGTTTGCCGGATACTTTGAGGGCGGCATAGGCATGATCATCATGCGCTATGTGGATGTCCAGATGAGCATCCCGCCCATGATCTTCACCATCTGCATTAGTCTGATTTCAGGTGGAGGAATCGGCGGTGTCATCGTTGCGCTTGGGTTTGGATTAATTCCCTCGTTCGCACGCATGATGTATGGGCTCGTGTTGCAGCTTAAGGAAAACGACTACGTCGTGGCAGCCCGGTTGGTGGGGACCTCCAATCTTAAAATTGTTTTCAAGCATCTGTTGCCCAATACATTCCCTTCGATGATAGTTCTGTTCACTGCAAACCTTGGCGCGACGATCATGCTGGAATCGACGTTGAGCTTCCTTGGTATTGGCATCAAGATACCCATGGCATCGTGGGGGAACATGGTTTCCGAAGGCTATACTTATATTTTCAAGTACCCGCTTGTAGCGGTTATGCCTGGACTTTGCATCATGCTGGTTGTGATCGCCTTCAACATCCTAGGGGATGCGATGAGAGATTCGCTTGACCCCAGACTGAGAGGTAAGCTGTAATGAGAGATGGATCTTTGCAGGGAGAAGCTCGAGATGATGTCCTGCTTGACGTACGGCATTTGTCGACCTCTTTTTTCACGCCCAAGGGTGTCGTTGAAGCGGTAAAGGATGTTAGTTATTACGTATCAAGGGGCGAGATCGTTGCGATCGTCGGCGAAAGCGGATGTGGAAAGTCTGTTACGCAGATGTCTGTCATTCAGCTTGTACAGACCCCTCCGGGAAAGATCGTTGGCGGTGAAGTCTTTTTTAAAGGACAGGATCTTCTGAAGCTTCACAGGAACTCCAAAGAAATGGAGATGATACGTGGCGCGCAAATTTCGATGATTTTTCAATCGCCGATGACTGCCTTGAACCCCGTCATTTCCGTTGGAGAGCAGCTAGCGGAGGTTATAAGGGTTCACGAGAAGGGATTGAGCAAAAAAGATGCGTGGGAAAAGGGTGTGCATGCACTTGAGAGCGTTGGTATTCCTGACGCGCGCGCGCGTATGCGCAATTATCCCTTTGAGATGAGCGGTGGCATGCGCCAGAGAGCGTTGATTGCGCTTTCCATAGCCTGCGGTTCGGATTTGATTATTGCCGATGAGCCGACGACTGCGCTGGACGTTACCATTCAGGCACAGGTGATGGAACTCCTCCAAAAGATTGTGGCGGAATATCACAAGTCGCTTGTGATGGTGACGCACAATCTGGGCTTGGTCTCTCGATATGCAGATCGCATTTATGTGATGTATGCAGGATCAATTGTAGAGTCTGGCACATGCGAGAGCATCCTGACTGAGCCAAAGCATCCCTACACGAAGGGCCTTATTGCGTCTGTTCCGAGCATGGACCGTAGCAGGAAGGAGCGGCTCATTCCTATCAAAGGAGCTCCGCCGAGTCTGATTGGCTTGCCGGATAAATGTACGTTCCTGCCGAGATGTGATTTTGCATGTGAATCGTGCCAGACGGCTTGCAGACCTGTGCTGCGGGCTGTCGGGGGACAGGATCATTATGTTGCCTGCCATCGTGATGTTTAGGAGAGCGTTATGACGGATAATAGGGAAATTATTCTCAAAGTCTCGGGTTTAAAGAAATACTTTCCGGTTCGAAGCGGCTACTTCAACCGTGAAAAGAAATTCGTCAAAGCGATTGACGGCATTGATTTTGCCGTCAGAAAGGGAAGCACCATCGGATTGGTTGGCGAAAGCGGCTGCGGCAAGACGACGGTAGGGAAATGTATTCTTGGCATTTTCCCGGTCACGGAAGGTGAAGTTCTGTACAATAATCGTGACATTACCAAGCTGAACGATAAACAGATCAAAGCGTTGCGCCGGGAATTGCAGATGGTTTTCCAGGATCCCAATGCCTCACTGGATCCGCGGCAGACCGTGGAATCGATCATAAAGGAGGCCATCATCGGCGACGGGAAACCGCATTATCGCAAGGAGATCGAGGAAAGAACGCTGCAGCTGCTTTCCATGACAGGGTTGACACCCGACCTGATCGACCGGTATCCGCACGAGATGAGCGGCGGGCAGATGCAGCGGCTCGCGGTTGCGCGCGCTTTGGCCTGTAATCCAAAACTGATTGTTTGCGACGAGCCCATATCGGCACTGGATGTCTCCATACAGGCGCAGGTGATCAATCTTTTTGAGGACCTGCAGGAGCAGCTCGATCTGACATATGTGTTCATAGCGCATGATCTTTCGGTCGTCCGGCACATCGCCGATGAAATCGCCGTAATGTACCTGGGCCGGATTGTCGAACATATCGACTCTGACTCTCTATACGAAAAGGGCGTGCATCCTTACACGAAGACGCTGCTGTCCGCCGTGCCCGTCATCAATTATCAGCGGGAGCGCAGCCGTCAGCGGATTGTGTTGGGTGGAGAAATCCCAAGCCCGATTAACGTTCCAACCGGGTGTGCTTTCCATCCCCGGTGTCCTTATGCAACGGATAGATGCAGACATGAAGTGCCGCAGTTGAAAAGGATTGATGATGGCCATACTGTTGCCTGTCATCAAGTTAATGAATAACTGAAAGGAGAAAAAAGATGGAAAAGAAGAAGTTTGTTGTTGGTTCTGAAGATGGTTCCAAGTACGGAAAATATTTTATCGATTGTACGCAGCTCCCCGGTGGTGAGGATCCCCAGCACATTCAAGGACCGTGGGTTTCCCTGATTACGCCGGAGAATTTCCCGGAGGGCAATGCGATTTATTCTGCCCACTGGGTGATCCCGGGGCATAAGCCTCTTGAAGATAACAACATCGGCCATCCGATGCATTGCCACAAGGACGCGGAGCTCCTGTTCTTCATCGGCACGGATCCTGAGCATCCGGAAGAATTGGGTGGCGTCGCAAGCTTTTCCATGGGTGAAGAGCGAGAAGTTCATACGATCACTCGCACGTGCTGCCTGGTGCTTCCGCCTTATCTGGTCCATGGGAATTATTATCTCATCAGCACGGAAAAACCGTGGATATTTTTCCGCGTAAACGGACCGGAATGGAACGAAAAGCTGCGTACCGACCTGCTCACCGAAGAAGAAAAATCCAGGATCCATCATTGGGAGCACTGGGCGGAGACAGGCTTTGAAGACATTGACTATGTACCCAGGAAGTTCTGAAGAGGAAAGGAACTAAGGTTATGGCACTCTACCCGAGAGACGAGATAAAGGGATTGCCGAATCCGTTGGTTTTCCAAAACGGGGAGCCGGTGAAATGCGCGGAAGAATGGATGGGCAAGCGCCGGGCGGAGCTTCTCAAGCTGTTCCGTGAGGAGATTTATGGTTATCCGCCGCAAATTGATCTCCAAAATGTAAGCGCCAGACATGTGTACACGCAGGACAATATGCTTAATGGTCGCGCGCTGCGCAAAACCATAGAGATTTGCGTGAAAGGAAATGGGCGCGAACACAATTATTGCGTTAATCTGTTTCTGCCCAAGGGAAAGGGGCCATATCCCGTTTTGCTTCTGTTTAACATTATGGGAATCTGGGATGCCCTGGCAACCCGCGAGGAAGTTGCCCCTACTTGGCCTGTAGAGCAGATTATTGGGCGAGGCTACGCTACGGCTGTGGTGAACTCATACGATATCGCGCCGGATTATGACGACGGGTATACAACGGGCCTCTATCGCGTTCTGAAAGCTGGCTTCCATAATGACAGCAGCTTTGGGACGATATCGGCATGGGCTTGGGGAGTAAGCCGCATTATGGATTACTTTGTTCTGGATCCCGACGTTGATGAGACGCGCGTGGCCGTCATCGGCTTTTCCCGGGGTGGCAAGACGGCATTGTGGACGTCCGCCCAGGATGAGCGCTTCGCCCTGACCGTCAGCCTCTCTTCCGGTTGCACGGGAGCGGCGATCATTCGGGGGAAAACCGGTGAGCAGATCTATCAGATCAACGGCAGGTTCCCCTACTGGTTCTGTAATAATTACAGGAAGTACGATCATGCACCGGAGCGGCTGCCCGTCGATCAGCATATGCTGCTCTCGCTCATCGCCCCCCGTCCGCTGTATGTGATCTCAAAAACTTTTGATGACTGGGCTGACCCCCAGCGCGAATTTGATAGCACAGCGGAGGCTTCAAAGGTATATGAGTTCCTTGGCGCAAAGGGTGTGGGCTCTCAGGAGATGCCACTCCCGGACAGCCCCCTGCAATTGGGCAATGTGGCCTATCACATTCAGACAGGCGCCCATGATGTAACGCTTTATGATTGGTTGATGATCATGGATTATGCCGACAAAACGATGAGAGCATAGAGGGACCAGCAATGATTGTATCGAGCATCAGGTGCGACGTAGAACTGTCGACGCTTCCGGAACCGATCCGATATGCAGTCGAGTATTTGAAGGAAAACAATCTTCTGGAGCTTGCTCCGGGAGAGTACCGCTTGGAGCGGCCGGGATACCGTATGCAGGTGATAGACATGGAAACCAGCGCTCCGGAAACGGTGCAGCCGGAGGTCCACAGAAAAAATATTGACCTGCAATTCCTGGCTGCAGGAGACGGTGAACTGATTGGCTTTGCTCCCGATAAAGGCCAGTATCGGATTGTCAAAGACGAGTTGGAGGACTACGATATCATGTATTATGATCGCATGGACGATGAGACGTTCGTTTCCATGCGTACGGGCTCCTATTGCGTTTTCTTTCCCTGGGATGTCCATAGACCGGGATGCGCACTGGGAAGTCCCTGTAAGATCAGGAAAATTGTAGTCAAAATCAGTATGGATCTGTTTTAAGCGGCGAGGGGGAGCCGGCTTGGGCGCCCACTTGTTGACTTTGCCGCAGCTTCGGAACCAATCGACGCGCACGGCACATCACATATGCATGTGCCGTGCATATCTTGATTTTATGGGGGTCTCGAATGACGAGCAAAGAGGTTTATCGACGCATTTACACGCATCAATCCTGCGAACATTTCCCAAGCCCGGACGATATGATCAGCGTCTATATGCCGGGTGAGCATTACATGCCGCAGCCTGGGCAGGGAAAAATCGGCCAGGATTGGTTCGGAACCTACTGGGCAGCCATGGCGGACGAGCTTGGCGGCGATACGGTTGTGCCTGGGAACTATCGATTGAACGAAATATCGGAGTGGAGGGAAAAGGATGTGATTCCTTCCGTGCAGAAGTTTCAGGCTTTTGACTGGGAGGGGTATTTTAAAGCTTGCTGCGGCGATAGAGATTACGATACTACATTTGTTCGCGTAGTGATGGTCTGCGGCTTCTTTGAACGCCTCCATATGTTGCTGGGGTTTGAAAACGCCATGTGTGAGCTGTACGACTCACCGGAAGATGTGAAAGATTTTGTTCGCGCGATGGTTGATTTTAAGAAGATGGAAGTCGATTATGTAATGAAGTACTTCCATCCAGACGTAATTTCCTTTCACGACGATTATGGCATGGAGCGGCAACTGTTCATGAAGCCTTCCATGTGGCATGAGTTTTTCGAGCCTGCAGTCAATGAGATCGTGTCCTATATGCACAGCAAAGGCGCAACGGTCCAATTTCACAGCTGCGGGTATATCATGGATGTGATTGGACCGCTTGTGGATAGCGGCGTTGACGCCGTTGAAATTCAAGATGTGAACGATCTCAAAAAGATAAAGGAACTGTACGGGGAGCGGATAGTAATTGTTTCCGGCATAGACTATGACCGACAGAAAAGCCAGGGCAAAACGGATGCGGAAATTCGGGAAACCGCGCGCGCCCTTTATGTTGATCTGATCAAAGAAAATGGATTTCTACCAAAGTTTTTGATAGATGTTGCCGAGGAGCTGTTGGCCGAGAGCAGACAGAATTCAAAATAAATGAGCAGCGCAAGAGCCGCCCGGCGCGGTTTATGCAACTTTATTTCAGAGGAGGCACGTGTTATGTCTTTGGTGATGGAGATATCGGAGAATCTTCAAAACGGCAGGGCGAAAGCGGTGAAGGAGCTCGTCCTTCGCGCGGTTGACGAGGGTGTGGATGTCAATGATATTCTGGAGAATGGCTTGATGCACGGCATGGGCATCATTGGTACACAATTCAAAAACGATGAAATCTTTGTGCCGGAAGTTCTTGTAGCAGCACGCGCAATGAACATGGGTGTAGCAGCGTTAAAACCCTATTTGCAAAACAGCGAGGTGCATACAAAAGGTAAGATTTGTATAGGAACCGTGCGGGGAGACATGCACGATATAGGCAAGAATCTCGTAAAGTTGATGATGGAAAGCAAGGGGTTTGAAGTCATTGATCTTGGCGTGGATGTGCCGGTGGAGAAATTCGTGGAGGCCATTGGCGAATACAATTGTGATATCGTTGCGTGCAGCGCGCTGCTGACGACAACGATGGGCGCAATGAGGGAGGTCGTCCAAGCGATAGAGAATGCCGGACTCAGAAATAAAGTAAAGATTATGATTGGCGGCGCTCCGGTAACTGAAGCGTTTTGCAGGCAAATTGGTGCGGATGTTTATACTCCTGATGCTGCTAGTGCTGCCGAGACAGCCGTTTTACTGCTATCCAACAAGTAAAACTTTTTGGGGCCATGGGGCGGGTGCTGATTTGCAAGAATCGCAAATCAGCGCCCGCCCTGTTTTCAACCAGTTAGAATCATACCCGCACTGCGGCGCGGCGTCACACGTATTTTTGCAGCTGCTTGAGCGCGCCCTTTTCCAGCCGGGAGACCTGCGCCTGGGAGATGCCGATCTCGCGGCTGACCTCCATCTGCGTCTTGCCGACGAAAAAGCGCAGCTTCAGGATGCGCATCTCCCGCTCGGTCAGGTGGCGCATGCCCTCGCTGAGCGCGATGTGGTCCAGCCACGCGCTGTCGGAGACGCGCTCATCGCGCAGCTGGTCGATGACGTAGACCGCGTCGCCATCGTCGCGGTAGACGGGTTCAAAGAGCGACACGGGCTCCTGAATGGCCTCGAGCGCAAAGGAGACGGCTTCCTCCGTGAGGCCGAGCGCGTCGGCGTCGTCGGAGGGCGCGGGCTCCTGCCCCTTTTCCTCCGCAAGGCGGTTGCGCGCCTGCAGGGCCTTGTAGGCGGTATCCCGCAGCGAGCGGCTGACGCGGATGGCGTTGTTGTCGCGCAGATGGCGGCGGATCTCACCGATGATCATCGGCACGGCGTAAGTGGAGAAGCGCACCTCGTGCCTGAGGTCGAAGTTATCGATGGCCTTGATGAGGCCGATGCAGCCCACCTGGAACAGGTCGTCCATCATCTCGCTGCGGTTGCTGAAGCGCTGCACGATGGACAGCACGAGCCGCAGGTTGCTGCGGATGAACTCCTCGCGCGCACCCTCGTCGCCCGCCTTGACCTTGAGCAGGAGCTGGTGCATCTCCTTGGCGGAAAGCATGGGCAGCGTCGCCGTATCCACGCCGCAGATCTCGACCTTGTTCAACCGCTTGGACACCTCCGTCATGCGCGGCGCTCCGTCTCGTCCGCGCCGCTGTGTTTATCTTTGCCAGGCGCACGGGTTTTATCCGAGCGCCGCGTTTTTTCTTCGATGCGCCACATAAACGGGTCTGCGCGCCTCATATATCTGCTCTATGGGGGGTGTGGACATGGGGAAGCGCCGCAAAACCTGGAAGCGCGCCATACTGCGCTCGCTCGACCTGCCGGAGGAGGCCGATGGCGAGACCGTCCGGGTCACGATGCTCGGGCGGGACTCCCTGCTCGTGGAGAACCATGGGGGCGTCCTGCAGTTTTCCGCGCAGGCGGTGCGGCTGTTCGACGGGGACGGCGTGCTGCGCGTGGGGGGGACGGAGCTGACGCTTGCGGA
>ERZ779889.2208-NODE-2208-length-16837-cov-2.453343_pt1 | contig 16837 bp, 14 predicted proteins | sample MGYA00511030_ERZ779889 | MGnify/ENA primary metagenome ERZ779889 (study PRJEB29588, sample SAMEA2160616) | human gut metagenome | biome: human gut; feature: human-associated habitat; material: faeces | place: Denmark | collected 2008/2010 ...
GTTAAGGTATTCCAGAACCTCCACGTAAATAAACTAACAACTCCACACTTTCTTTTTATTAATCCCCGTAGAGGAGTTGATACGGTAAGAAACTTTACTGCTATGGAGAATCCTTTATGGGAAACTGTCATTTTAGAAAGTCCATATAACGGCGTATCAATCCCTTATATGGTTGGCAAATATTACTACAGCAAACAAGTGCAAGCGCAAGATTTACAGACGCACGATAGTATTAGGATTGTACTTGAAGATATTGTAAACACGGTACAGCCTAATAACGAGGCGGCTATCTTTTTGTGTAATTCATATAGTCCCTCTATTCCAATGATTCAGTTTTTGAGAAACAATCGGAATGAAGATGAACTTAAGAATATGATTGCCGAAAGGGAAGAAGACATTAATCGGCAGTTAAAGGAAAAAATAGCGGAAAGTGAAGCGCAGCTCTTAAAAGATAAAGAAGCCGCTATGAGTAAAATAGAAGAAATTTCTCAGGTTGCCGCGTATGCCGTGATTCAAAAGCTGGGACTGGAAACAGTTACGGCAGAAGATATACGGAACGCAGCGGAAGCGAAAGGCAAATAAAATGACATCCGGATTGCAAACAGCCGTAAATGAAACAACTGCCGGAATAGCCGGGCATGAAGAACTTTTCTATCAAAGCGCTGAGTTTTGGGTTGCCGTCGCTTTCGTCGTAATCATCGCTTTGCTGTTTCGTCCGGTAACAAAAGTTATTTCCGGTATGATTGCAAAACGGATAATCAGAATACGGAAAGAACTGCAGGATGCCGAAAATTTAAAACTGCAGGCACAAAAGCTGTATGCGGAATATGAACGCAAATTTATGAACACAGATGCCGAAGTTGCAGGAATTGTCAAAGAGCGTGAAGCTGTTATTGAGGAAACGAAAGAAGCAAAACTTCGGGAATTAAACATTTTTCTGCAAAGAAAGCAAAACGAGGTCGACAGCCGGATAGAGCAGGCTTTTGACCAGGCTGGCAACGAAATAAATGCTATGGTCGGAGCCAGAACCGCTGAAATATTAAAATCGGTTATTAGCTCAAAATTAACCAAATCCGATTATAATCGTCTTATAGAAAATTCAATAAATAATATTAAAGACGTAACGTTGGCCGAATAATTTTCGGCGCGGGATATATGCGGAGAAATTGATGGAGCTTTTACAATACAGCTTTTCGGATTTATATATAAATTCAAATAAAGATTTTTACATTTCCGATGAAAAATATGCAAACAGCTTAAAAAGGGTAGAACCCAGCGATAAAGAAGAGTTTTGCGAGCAGCTGTTTATGATTATGCACCAGACAAGTTCCTATTCCATGAATTACAAAGGGACTTTTTTCCGTGTTGAAAATGTCTTAAGCGTAAACGGCGAGTTGTATTGTCTTCGCCGTATGCCGCTGACAATACCGAGTATCCATAATCTGAGTTTTGACCATCGGTTCGTTCAGTACATGCTGTCATTGTCATCGCAAAGCGGGCTGATAATCTGGGGTGGCGCGACCGGTTCCGGAAAAACAACGTCAATTTCAAGCTTGCTGGCTGAATATTTGAATCTCGAAGGCGGTTTTGCCTATACGATTGAAGACCCGGCTGAAATGCCGTTGGAAGGAGAATATCAGTCTTTTAACGGCTCAATCGGTTTCTGTAAACAAACTGAAGTCCAAAATGATAACTGGCGTGATCCTCTGAAATCGGCATTGCGCTCCAAGCCGCGCTATATTTTAATCGGAGAAATCAGAACGCCTGATGCCGCGTGTGAATGTCTGCGCGCCTCGATTTCCGGGCATTTGGTATTGACAACGATACATGCGAGCTCTATCACTGATGCTCTCAGCTCACTCGTAAAGTATGCCAGTTTCAGTATGAGTGAAAGCTCTGCCTTTGATATTTTGTCCCGAGGGATTTTAGCAGTCGTTAAACAGGATTTGGTCGGAACGGAAAATCATCGTAAACCTCACATTGAAACTCTTTTTGCTAACCCGGATTTAAATAAAGGCTGCTCTGTTCGCTCAATTATCCGCAGCGGCAAACTCAATCTGGCGACGTCCATTGAAATGCAGGCAGCACGCATTGCCCAGTCATTGCCTGTCTTTTGATATTTTGCATTTCAGGCGACTTATTTCGTTCGCATTGCGATAATTTAAACTATTTTCGTTTATGCCGGTATGCTTATATAGCGGTGCAATAATTTACAATACTGTTGGTGTTACTTTATTGACCAGATTATGGTATTTCCCGTATCTGCGCAAAAACTCTTGCTGGCGTATTTTTTTACCGGCAGAGGGTTTTCTCCGCCCCAGCTGAACAGATATGTTCCGGAAGAATTGACTATTGTGATTTGTTCCACAACGACAAGTTCTTCCTCAGATAATATGCGTTCAGCGTAAGATATACACTGTGCCTTGTTTAAGCCCGGAGCAACAATGTCAAAAGTTGAAACACGGGGCATAACGGTTTCGGCTTTTTCTCCCGAACCAACCAAAACATTTAGCCCTCCGTTAAGAATAATTTTATTTCCGTGTATATATCGTTGAGATAAGATATTGCTTGCAATAAGATACTTTGTAGAAAGTCCCCAATAATCCGGTTTATCGGCATAATACGACCGAATTTCTTTTGAAAGTTCGAAAATGTCTTTCATATTGCGTTCAATTTTTTCCTGTGAAGTCGAACAGGCATAAAACCCCGCAACAATAATTACCGCAGGAATAAGCGCCTTAAGTACGGCTTCACGATGATTGTTCACAAAAACTGTTACTGTTGAAGTTTTATGGACAATTTCCTCCCTGAACCTAAGAAAAATATCAGTGCTCTGAATTTTGATATTTTTCAGTCGGGACATAATATTATCAAAATTGTCCTTATTAAACGCCATTGCCGCTTATTCCTGTTTCATTACCTCGGTCTTATTATCCCATAGCACTGGTAATCTGGTCTTGCATTTCAAATACACCAAATACCGCCCATGCAATAATGCCGGAAATTGCAAACATTGCCACCATGTTCAAAATAGATGCTTTTTGTTCGACAGCCTCAGCCGATTCGTCCAACCAGTCATTGGCAAGTCTGTCCAGAGCCTCTTCAAAGTTATCCAATTCGGCATAAATACGCAGGTCGGCAACAATCTCTTTATCCGGGAAATTTAATTTGGATTTGGATAATGCTTGTCCCAAGTTATCGCCGTTTTTAATAAAATCCATTGCCCGGTCAATTCGTTCGCGCAAATAACGGTTTGAATCTTTTCTTAAAGATGTCAGTGCCACGGAAATCGGCACCCCGCCTTTAATCAACGCAGAAAGAGACAACAGCCAGGTAATTCCCATAAACATCTTGTACAAAGACCACGGAGGACAGTCGTCAATGGCTTTGCGCGTCGGGCCGGTCCAAATACCGATTGTTGTATAAATCAACGTAAATAAAGCCGGGAAAAAAGCAAATGCCAATGCCCAGTTTTTCTGAATCCATAAAGATACGGCAACCAAATCTTTCGCCGTTCCCGTCCATCGTGCATTCGGCGCGGCATCCATCATCGGCGGAACCATGTATGCGCCGATAGCATAAATAACCAATACGGACATGAGTAACAGAAAAGACGGATAAGCAATCGCCCCGATAATAGGCTTTAACATCTTTTCCGTGCCTTCGGCAACTTTAATCAAGTTCAATAAAGCGCTTTCAAGGTCAGACATATCGCCCACGGAAAGCATCAGACGTTCTCGGCTCGGAGCCCAACCTTTCAGCGCATCGGAAAAAGCATAACCGTTCTGTAAGGATTTGCCCCACGATGCAATTGCAATAGCCATAGGCTCCCCCGGATGCTTTCCGTTGTCCGTAATGCTGTCGTACATAATATCAAGGGCATTCATCAATGAAAAACGGTTTCTTAATAATGAAGCAAGCTTTTTATATACTTTCAATCGAGCTTTGCTGGCCATTCCAACTCTGAACTGGGCAAAAGAAACCTCCAGCGCACCCAGAGATTTCATCGCTTTATTAAAAGAACCGTTGCTTGTCTCCTCTTTTTTAGCCATAGGTCGTACCTCTAGTATACCGGACGTTGGTCAATCAAACCGCACCAGCGTTCGACTTCGTCCATATCAATCTGTCCTTTAATCATTCTTTCAATAGCTGCGTCTTTCAACGGTCGCCCGTTTAACTCGCTGACCCAGTAGTCGATGGCTTTGGCAGTTTCATTGTCAATCATCAGGCGCAGAAAACGTGAATCCGGCAAAATAATTTCGTCAACAGCCATTCTGCCTTTAAATCCTTTATATCCGCAGGCTTTGCAGCCCGGACCGCTGACATAAACGTTTTCAATGCCATAATCGCCCAGAGCATTACGTAATCGCTCAAACTCGGGTGTTCCTTCTTTCGTCTTGATGGATTGCCTGCAATTGGGACACAGTTTACGGAACAAACGTTGAGATACCAACCCCTTTACCAATTCAGGGTCGTTTAACAAATACGGTTGAATTCCCATATCGCGCAAACGCGTAACAATTGCCGGCGCAGAGTTGGCGTGAAGCGTTGTCCACACGCCGTGGCCGGAAAGGGCGCCTTTAAAAGTCAATTCTGCCGTAGACAAAGAACGCGTTTCACCAACCAGAATAACATCAGGGTCGGAACGAAGTGCCGCAGACAAAGCTTTTGTAAATTGTTCGTTTTTCTCTTCTTCGGTGTTGGCATTCGTAACCGGCATTTGCCGTGCGCCCGGAATAGGATACTCTGGCGGATCCTCCACCGTCAACAGGTTAATCTGATAGTTTTTTTCCTGTAATAGCTTAATCAGATTTCGTTGTAAGGTTGTTGATTTGCCGGAACCGGTCGGTCCAGCCACAACATTCAGGCCTACCGCCATACTGCGCATTTTATAAAATAAATCTTCTTCGTATTTGCCTAAGCCGAGTGAGCGCAAATCCGAACTTCCTTCCGGATTGTCATCGGCATACAGCAAACGCATAACCAAATATTGCGAACCAAACGCAATAGGGTTAAATTGCAAACGAATAGCCAAAACGTTATGCGGCAGCATCAATTTGCCTTTAGAACCGCGCAAAGGTGTCGAACCAAGTTTTTGTGCGCCTTGAAATTCATTTTGCGAGTAGTTGGAGTCCGAAATATCCGCTGACGCAAAAACCGAACGGACAAATGCTTCTCCCCATTCGCCGCCATATTCATTCTGTTTAACCATAATGCCGTTTTCACGAAACAATACCGTCGACGAAGAGCCAACAACAACGTGTACGTCGGATACTTTCTTCTGCGATGCACGTTGGATAATATTGATGAAATCGATCTGCATCTGCATATCTTCGGCTTCTTCTGCAGATACATCAACAGTACCTGCACCGCGTTCTGCATATGCATAAATTGCCGCAATTTCATTTAGGGTAACATAGCGCGGCGCTTTAATCGGAATTTTTCTTCTTTTAACATTTGCTTCAAAGTTATATACCGCGCCGTCAAAACGGTTGTCTTTCGATACCAGATAAGTCCCGTCAGAAAACAAAGCTAATAAGCGGCGCGTTTCATTGGATATCGCAAATTCAGAACCATTAACCGTCAGCAATTTGTTATTATTTGCAAACAGCTGGTCAAATAAATTAACTTTTTTGACCTGAGAAGCTCCGGAATCTTCTTCTTCAAAATTCGATTCCGCAGTTTTCTTCTCAAGTTCTTTTTCGTCTTTTTTTACTTCTTCCGCCATTTTCAAATATCCATAAACAATAATTCAATACGGTGTCAGAGGCTTATTTTTTGCTCTTTTCATCAGTCAGCCCCAAGGTTGGGACATAACCGTCAATGCTTCTGCCGACATATAAATAGTCATCGCTGCCATCTCTGCTGAATTTTGCATAATCAGAGCCTATTTCGCTGAGAATATGTCCGGACGGGAGAGGTGAGCCGACCTTTAATGACAAAGGCTGTCCGTCAATATCAATAACATCAACAGTCATATTTCCTGCTCTTCCGCTGATGCCGAGAATGGCATATTTTGAACTCAGCTTTTCGGGAGCCTCTTCCTCAGTCGGCTCTTCCGTTTCGGAACTGATTGCAGAAGTAGCCGCGGCATTGGCGGCAAGCACGGCAGCATTTGCGGCATTTTTATCCTTTAATTCCTCAATTGATTGCGACTTCAGATAAAGGCTGTTCTTGGCATTTTTTATAATTTGTGCATCAGCCTCAACCCTTTTGCGCAGTTGTTCGTTTCTTGCTTTCAAATTTTTGACGATTCGCTCAAAATTAGCTCGTGCTGCTTCTGCAACCTGAATATTTTTTGCCGAAGCTTCCAAAACTTTATTGATCCTCTGCTTAAAAAGTTCAATAAGTTCTTTCTTTTCTTCCTCCATCGCAGAAATCTGCGCATAAAGGTTTTCTTTCTCTTTCAGCCATTCCTGTTGGTTGACCAGCATTTGGTTCATATAGGCGTTCAGCAGCTTTCTTTGCTTCAAAACCTCAAACAGCTGTTCTTTGTCCAGCAATGCCTGCTTTTCCTGAAGAACCTGTGCTTCAATCTTTTTTTGTCGTTCCAAGTCCTGAAGGCGCTGTTCTTCTTTTTGGCGGGCAAGATCATCAATATTCTTTTGCCGTATAGCCTTTTGTGCTTCAATTTCATTGCGGATTTTTTCCCGCCGCAATTCAAGCGTTAACAATGTCGTACTTTTTTCAATTTCAGACATTTGGGAAAACAAATCGCTGTCCATTTGCGACAATACACTGTTTCCCAAAGCTTCAACCGGATTTGCTTTATATTGGATATCTTTCGGCAAATCGGCATCGTTGATAGATGCTCCTCCAGTCTTGGACACTGGCGCTGCATTATTGGCATTCTGCTGGGTCGGGGCATTAATTGACTTCATTTTCAGGTCAAAATTAAAATCTTCTTTTGCCTGTGCCTGATTTTGCTGAGGCAAAGGAGCCTGCACTGCTGGCTGTGCAGCAGAAGTATTTTTTGCCGCAGAAGAAACGGTAGCGTTATTTTGTGCTGGAGAAACAGGCGCATTTGCATCGGAATTGCCGGAAACTTTTGCATCTGCCGTATTTCCGGCGGCAGAAACTGAATTGTTTTGTCCGGCAGAACCGGCTTGTACGGCGGTATTTGCAACAGCTTTGGCTCTGGATGGGGAAACCAGTGCATTGGCGGGCTTATTCTGTTCAGACACGGCTTTAGCCGTTTCCTGATTGGAAACGTTGATAGGCAGGTTGGCTTCGTTAATCGAAGCAACGGCCGCCTCTACGGTGTGTACCTGCGCAGCACTCGCAAAAGCTATTGACACTGCCAGCCCTAAAAATCTGTTTTTGCTTTTACTGAACATAAATTGTCCCCTCATAATTCCATACGCCGTTATTATAACGTATATTATTAACCTTAAGTCCTGAAAATTTTGTTAACATCGGCTTCCAAATTTCGGGATCATACTTCGAATTAATTCTAAAGTTTAAAAAATTATATACCTTGTTGCCGGCTTTTACTTTTCCGTTAGATAAAGAAATGCTCATATTCAGAGTCTGAAACAGGTCGTTTATCATATTTCTTAGCTCGGATATCGTTTTTTTCGGAATCGAATTAACCTTCTTAACAGACTGAAACGGCATTGATATCGTAACGGTATTGCCCCTGTCGTCTATTGATTTATTGGTAAAGGTCATGCCGGAATAGGATAAAGACATTTCAATCCATGACAATCTTCCGAATTCTCTTTTCCATGAAGTAACGGCCCCGGACGCCGAACAGGTAACGCCGCCGTTCTTCCATCCCGGAGTCGATATGGCTACCAACGACTGAATGCTGTTACGACAATTGTCCAGCAGCCAGGTTGTATCAACCATGGATTCCCACGGCGCAGGAACGATTTTTTCCACTTCTTTGACGACTTTTTTCTTAGCCCTTCTGGTAACGACTTTGTTTTCTTGTGTTTTCGTTGCAAAAAAAGTATTGGCAATAAACATAACAAGCCATGCACCGGCTGCAATAGAAAGGACGACGACAATCGCCAGCTCTGCGCCGCGCAAGGCGTTAATCTTTTCCAGTTGGACGTCCAAACCTTGCGAAAATACCTCAGAAATGTCTTTCTGTTCGGTTTCGTCGATTCCCCATTCGGCTGGAGCAATTTTCTTTGACCAGTCAGGGACAGAAAGCATCGACATAAATTGCTCTTTGGCGTCCTCTTCTTTGACGAACAAAACATCGCCGTCGGACAAAATAACGTCGTTTCTGACGCAAAGATACCAATAGCCGGCATCCACTTTAAAAACAGCCAAAAGGGAACTTGCATCGCTCATAGACGTAACCGCGGTTACCGCGGCAACGTTCATTCCTTTCTTAAAGCCCTGGGAAGAAACTGCCAATCCAAGCTGAGGGGATTTGCCGTGCTTGACGCAAAACAAATCTGCCCCGACCAAAACATTTTCGGCAGCCTCCTTCGCATCAAGAAAAGGGGCATCAACGTTTTGCAGGCTTTCCCAGAAAATGCTTGCAGCATACTGTACGCCGTCAACCGTAAAGCTTGACGCCCACTCTTTGCTGTTTTCCCGGGAAGGTTCAGCAGATAAATCTAATGCGCTATCCTCTTCTTCAGCCACGGCTCTCTCCCTTAAAATTTCATACGCGACTCAGGCATCAACGGTGATTCCAAAACAACCGGGGTCAGCAAGATGACTACAATACTGCGCGTCTTTTCAACTTTTTCATGACCGCCTAAAATATTGTTGTTGACCGGTCCCAAACCTGCCTTGTCGCTGGATGTTTCAACTCTTTCATAACCGGAAAGGACTAACGTTTCGCCGGATTTTAGGGCGACTTCCTGCGAAAATCCTCGTTCTTCAATAATCGGGTTTTGAATGTATCCGGATTCTTCAGAACTGTCGAGGTTGACGTTTTCCAAATCAAGCAAATCAGAAAGGTTCAGGCTGAACAGCATCATCAACCGGCCATGATCCATAATTCTCGGCAAAACATCAAGCGTGAAACCGGTTTCAATTTCTTCCGTTTCAACCGTAACGTCATAACTGGCTTCGCCGCCGACGGTACCATTGTTCGTTTTGGTATATTCAGAAATATAATTCTGCGTTTTAACTACCTGAATTGGTGCCGGCTTGTTGTTCATTGTCGTAACCGTGCCGCTTGTAACCAGCGTTGTTACGCCCTGTGTTGACAATGCCTGAATAGCGGCATTGACAGTAACGTCGCCGCTTAAAATCTTCATTGACATACCGCTGTTTCCGTCAACCAGCCCTGTAGGACCGAAGTTGTTGTCACCCAGCGTAATGTTGCCGCCGGAAGCCGTTCTGTCCTTAAATGCGGCATCCAAATCAAAGCCGAATCCTCTCGATTCGTCAACCTCAACCTGCAACACTTTGACGCTGATGGCAACTTGGCGGGACAATCTTATATTCTGTTCATTAACAAATTTTGAAACCTTTTTGATTTCAGTCGGCGTTGCCGTAATCGTCAATGTACCGTTCATCGGATCCGTAACTAGGCTGGAACCTGCGCCAAGCATTGATTTTACGGCCGTAACGATATTCGCCCACAAGTCAATGTTTGAAATGCCGCTGGTAATGCTGCCGCCGCCCGAAGAACTGCTGACGCTGGAAGTCATAGACGGTTTTGTCGGCAGCGTATAGAGCGTAAACGTTTTAGTGGTATATTTGTAAATATATATCTCTCCGTGTTCATATTTCCACCAAACGCCGAAATGAGAGCAGACTTCATCCAGCAATCCGCTTAAGGAGCCTTTGTAGGAAACAAGCATTCTTGATGTGTCAGACCATTTTGAGCCGACTTTTGATACCGTCGGAGCATTCTTGTCTGCGGCAGCTTTAGCCGCGCCTTCAATTTGCGGAGCAAACCTGATTTTAATTGATGTAATCTGGCTGATCATATTGCCGATTTCATATAATGTTATAGGACGGTTGCTGACCAGAGTAACACCGTCAGCAGTTTCCAGATAACCGGGCAGAGGTTTGTCGCCTTCATATTCTATCTCGCTCGTATCACCCAGCCAAATATCGTCTTTAATACGGATAACATCTGTATCGGCAACTGTTTGCGGAGCTTTTGCATCTTCTTTATATTTTATAGTTGCGTCCACATCTCTTTCTATTGCTGCATCATAGTCGGTCGGCAGAGAACAAGAGGCTACGCCCATAAGCAAAATGCCGGCAAATCCTGTCAAATATTTTCTGTTAGTATGCATTCTCATTCTCCATTGTTTCTATAACTATAACGCGGTTGCCTTTATAATATGTTGCAATTGGTGCCGGTCTGGCTCTTGCAAATGCTCTGATTAAAGCCGAACTGACGTCTGCAAATTTCCCTTTGAACATAACGCCTGCGCTTAAAATATAATTGCGGTTTGTGTTCCAAAGCAGTTTCCAGCCGGACATGGCACTCCATTTTGTCAGCAATTCGCGCAAATTCTCGCCTTCTTCAGCTTCCCAAGTCAGAACCGTATCGTCGCCGACCTGAATTTCATTAATGTCAACATCTGCCAGCAATTCTTTTTTGCTGCCGACATCGGTAAACTCAATATTTTCATCGTCAATATAATCGGCAATGTCAAAAGATTCTTCCGTAAATTCCGAAGTGATAACGTCGTCATCCATAATGTCGTCGCATTCTTCTTCGCAGACAATTTCGTAAGTCGAAACGTCATTTATAATACTTTTCTTTGTTTCTTTCAATTCAATGTTGTCAGCGTGTCCGATTTCATTTTTAGGGGTACCTGCAGGCTTACGGATAACAACTTTCCCGCTGGCTGTTTTTATCGGCTTAGGTTCAACCTTTAAAGGCTTCTGAGAATTTTGAGACTTCTGAGCTTTTTCGGCAGTTTGGGAAGCGGCCGGAGCGTAGTCTGCCGGATTCGTCTCCAGATTTAATGTTCCTGTTTCGCTGAAAATGCCGTCGTCCACCGTATATTTACGGTTGCTGTTTCTTCTGACCGTGTCGCCGACCGTTACGGGCTTGGTAACAATATCTTCTTCAATCCCCGGCTGAATCGTTGCCGTCAGATTATTGCCCGCAGACGACTGGGTGTAAAGATGGTCTCTTTTGGTACGCTCGCCGTAAGCTCTGTAGTCAGCTTCCGTTTTTGTATAATTTACCAACGCCGTATCATTGCAGCTGATGCCGTTAACGCCGCAGCGATCATAAGGGTTGATTGTTGCATCAATAACCGGTGCTTCTTCGGCTGTCAACGTATCTGTCTGCCCGTTGCTGCCGGAGAAGGAACCGCAGGCGGACACGCCGCAAATGCAGACTAAACAAAACGGTAATAAAAAATTCTTTTTCATGTTTTGACCTATCTTTAAATCCAATCTCAATCAACCATAAATATTAAAATTTAATTAATCAAGCTTAACGCTTTATTTATAAGACGTTTATTTGTGGTAAAACGCTTAAGGCAAATTCTGTTTAAGTTGCAAAGTCCTTATGATAAAAGCATTTGGCTCGGTTAACGAAAAGACGGTATCGACTTTTGAAAAATCTACGCCGTTGTTCATAAAAATAGTGTAGAGAAGATTCAGCCTTTTCCTTTGCAATTCAATCGGCGCTGTCGCGTCCAGTCTGATTTGCAAATATGTCTTCTCTTCTTTTGCTTTTTCGGAAAAAGCTTTCAACCAACGCAGGGTCTGGCCTGAAATTTCCGCTCTGTCCGGCTGGAACGAGAGTTTTAGCTCAGAGGGGATAATTTTGTTTTTGGCTTGCTCCTGTTTTGTCTCCTGAATGGTTTCATAGAAGCTGACCAGAGCATCATTGGAGTTTATGGTTTCTTCAGCCTTGCCGGCGCCCTGGCTGCTGTATGCCGGTGCGGCTTTGGATTTTGGCTTTGCTGCGGTGTCAGTAGATTGCTTGTCTGAGAACCATGAGGATATGCTGTTGAGAAATCCTTTTGATTCATCTTTTTTCTGCGCGACAGTCGAAACTTTGGGGAGAATTTTCACGCTCTCTTCCGGAAGTGCTGGCTTAGCCTCTTTCGTTTGTGAGGGTGTATCCTGACGTCCTTTGGCGGGAGTGCTGGTCTTTCTGCTGCCTTTAATAAATGTGGGTGTGAGGTTTTCATCATTTAATATTTCGTCCGGTATGGGGAAAATGATGCTTTGTTTAATTTTCTCAGCAACCTTATAGGAAATTTCCTGATCTTCGTTTGCGGCTTGCTTGAAGTTGTCGGTAAAGAGGTCTTGCGGTTGCTGGTCTTGATATTTTTCCAGCAGCTTTTTGTTTTTTATGTGTTTGCTCCCTTTGGCGACCACCCAGGGCGTATCGGGGATAAAATCTTCGCTGTCGGATAATGTGGATGTCGGCAGCATGGCAACCTTATTCTCATCTTCGCTTTGAGCAATTTCCGCATTTAGGTTCTGTTTGTCTGTATTTTCAAATTCAATCGGTATTGAACCGTCAATATTAACGCTTAATATCTCGTCGTCTTCAATGCCGTTAATATCTTGCGGTGCGTAAGCTATCTCAGCGGTTTCTGTCTCGGGTAATTCTTTTTCGGAAAGGAAACGGAAAGAGTCTGCTTTGTCGGGGGCAGAAGCTGAAGGTTTCTCCGTTAGGCTGGAAATCGCAGAAGTGGTAATAGTCTGCTTCTGTACTTTGGCCAAAATATCGGATGCGGCCTTGTTAATGGCATCTTCTTTTGTTTTAAATAAATCAATTTTAATGTCCGTCTGAAGGGGAAGGTGCGTTTTGCCAGCCGCTGACGAATATAGCTGCCCGCCTACGGACATGCTAAATAACGACAGGCTGAAGCCTAAAACAAAACTTTTCATACCTCTCATAGGTAAAATATTCCCCAAAATTCACAATATAATCGGCTGCATTCGAAATATTAACCATATTTTAAACATTAAATAGAATCTTTAGCAAGTATATTTGCATAACTAATAACAACAAAATCATGTGTTTATGCATTTGCGCAAAACAAAAGCCGGATAATTGGCTCGCCGGGAGTGTGAAATTTTTGTTACAGAAGATGAAAATTATTAAAAAACAATAGGTTGATTGTATTTTCAAGAGGCTTAAAAAACTTGAATTTTTTTCAAAATTGAGGTAAAGTAAATATGTATAATGAATTTAGGAGAACTGATATGAAAAATCTGAAAAAGATGTTGGTACTGTGCTCTTTGGCACTTGTATTCACGGCAGTGCTTGCCGATGCATCGTACGCTGAAAGCGTTATGGAAACCGGTATGAAAAAAGCTCTGGTTCTGTTCCAGCACATTAAAACCATTATTTTCGTAGTTGGTGCGTTTGGTTTGATTGGTATTGCGTTCCAGGCTATTTTCGGTAAGGTAAAATGGACATGGTTTGCTGGTCTTGCAGTTGGTCTGGCTATTCTGGCTGCGGCTGGTGCAATCGTAAACTACGCAACCGGCGGTAACATTAACGCTGGTCAGACGGGTGATACGTTCAGCCAGTCTGCTGACGGCTTGTAATCGGCAACTAACAAATAAAAAAGAAAAGAGCGTCGCTTTGCGGCGCTTTTTTTATCCGTAATATGCCGGCCTTATCCACGGGGCGTCTTATTCATAATTCATCGGTATTGTCCGTAGGGTATCGTTTTCCCTGTCACTCGTCATTTTTATCCGCAAGGTGCCGTTTTCCACGCAATCTGTCGGTTTTGTCTGTAAAGCATCGTGCCTGTTCGCGGTGCGCCTGATTTAAGTGTGAAATTTTTGTTACAAAACAGCAAAATAGCGTAAAAACATAAAGATAGGAGGAAAAGGAGAGATACGTTTTTGCTGGCTATTTTCTTATAATTATGTTATAATAAATACAATAATCGGGAGGGAGGTCTCGTAATGTTTGGACTTGGACGCAAATACGGATTCTTTGTTATGGTATTGGGTGCCGCAATTCTGCTGACACCTGTACCTGCATTTGCTGGTGCATTCGACGGACTTAAAGAGTCGGGGCGGGAAATATTTGAGGGGCTGCGCGAGATTATTTATCCTGCATCCGCCGTCGGCATTATTGCCGTTTGTATCGGCGGCTTTTTCGGAAATATCAACTGGAAATGGTTGACTGCGATTATTCTGGGGCTGGTTGTTATCAGTCTGTGCGCGGGATTTGTTTCCATGTTTGCTCCGGACGGGGCTGAATCTATAGCCGAAGATATCGCTTTGGGAAATTAGGAGGGAACGATGAACAGAAATATGAAAATAGCCTTTTTGTTTGCCGTATGCGCTGTTTCTGTCGTTTCTTTTTGTGGAGAAGCAGAAGCTGCCCCGAGCGGCGTATTTGGAACGCTGAAGGATAAAACGGTAATATTTGCTTCCCAGTTGCGTGTTTTTGCCTATGCCATATCCTGCTTTGGTATTGTGATGTTTACGTTCCTGGCCATCAGCGGTAAAATCAATTTCAAACATTTGGGATACATTTTTATCAGTTTGTTTATGTTATCGGCAACGGGAGCTGTTATTGATTATTTCAGCGGCAGGCATGCCAATCTGAAAACTAATTTTAATGATACGTATATGAATGCGGTTCCGCGCAGCAGTCTCGGAAGCTGAATTTTGTCAGCCGTTTAATCTTATTGCCATAATAAAAAATAGTTGAATTTAATAATTTTGTAAGATTTATCGGCTTAGAATTAAAAGAGAGATTCAACAGGGAGCTGGCTTATGAAAGATGTTATCCTGAAAGCAGTGGCTAATCCGCCCAAATTGTTTTGGGGGCCTGTTCTGCCGACGGCGCTGAATGCCGGTTTGCAGATACCCTTTATGTTTATGGCTATCGGAATGGGTGATATCAATCCCTTGGTATTTTTGGTCAGTATTGTTTTGGGACATTTGATTGTTGTTGCCCTCGGGGCAAAAGACCCCCACTTGTCGGGTATGATACAGGCTTTCGGCCAGACTAATGTTGTACCGCAGAATTTATACAAAGTGAAAGGGCACAAATTTGAACCTTGATTTTGACTTTTATACGCTTTTTATGGCCGGGCTTCAAAGCGCGGATGCCTTTGTTGCGACCTTTGGCATTATCGCTGCCGCCGCTATAGCGGTCTCCCTGGTTTCCAAAATAGGAACTTGGGTACTGCCGCAGCCGAGCGAGTCCCGCGTGGCTGACTTTTTGCCGTTTGACAGCTTGCTGTCGGACGGTTCGACCCTGCGTTGTAGCAACGGATCGTATGTCCGCGTATTTAAGGTTGAAGGGGTGGATTTGACTTCGGCGCGTGAAGAAACTGTATTGTCCATGTTTGAAGCACGCAAGTCTTGGCTGGATAATATGGCGGATTTGCAGATTACCTGTCGGGTAATTACCATCAGAGATCGGGTGCCGATGGAAAAAAACAAGGCTGACTTCGGTAATAAATGGCTGAAAATTGTTGATGATACCTGGCGCGAAAATCTGAGCCGCGTTTATAAAAATGACCATTATATCATCTTGTCGATAGAAGACAAAAAAGACGCTGTCAAAGATTTAAACTATGCTTCGCAATCCGTCGTTGCCAATCTGAATGATTACGGTATCAAAGTTATGTATGAAGACGACGAAAGCCCGGCGGAGATGAGTCCCGTGTATCCGTTTGTCCGGGTGCTGAATCCGATTAGCAAACCTGCGCCGAAAGCTCGCGGGGCGCAGGGGTTTCAATTAAAGGAGCTGTTGACCGCCGACGGAATTCATTTCACCGGCGAAGAAGGGGTTATCAAGTTTTTCTCCGGCGGCAAGGAAAAATTTGCCCTCACCATGGGGATAAGGAACTCCGGCGACTATATGGACGAAAGTATGATTTCGTCGCTGCTGGCGATTGATTGCGAGATGACGGTTCTTCACAATATTCATCCGCTGTTTAAGCCCAAAGCCCGTATGATTTTGGTTCAGCAGCAGAAAATGGCTGAGGTAACCAGCTTTTCCTCGGATGTTGTTGCGCAGTACAGTGAAGCGCTGGCCGCGATAGAGGACAGCGATGCTGACCACCAGTCGCTTGTCGAATATTCAATGAGTTTCATCTTAAAAGGCGATACGATGAAAGAAATTGAATTCGGCGAGAGTGAAGTCCAGCGTATCTGCCGGTTGTTCAGCGTGACGCCGGTTCGCGAGAACTGGATTGCCCAGGCAACGTTTTTCAATCAGTTTCCGGGGTATGACACCTGTGGCAGAACCTATTTTTACCTGTCGCGTATAGTGTCGCTTGCCGTGTCTTTCGAACAGTTGTCGACCGGCCTTCCGCGCAGTGACTGGGGCGAGGGCGCTATTACCGTTTTCCGCACCATGAGCGGGTCTCCGTATCGGTTTCAGTTCCATATTTCCGCTGCTGAGTCGGCTGTGGCGCACTGTTGTATTGTCGGTCCGACCGGACAAGGTAAGACGACATTGTTGACGTTTTTGGCCGGACAGGCAATGCGGCACGGCGATTTGAAAGTATATTTCTTTGACCGCCACCGGGGTGCAGAAATATTTACTCACATGGTGCAGGGCGCCTATGTCGGCTTCAGCGGTGAACGCAAGAACGTATCGCTTAATCCGTTTGATTCCCGTGATACGATGAGTAACCGCGCTTTTCTCCGCAACTGGCTTAAGGCGATAACAATGGCGAACGACGCATTGTCCGAACGGGAAGCGGCTCGTGCCGTAACAACGGCGTTTGACTATCTTCGTCCTGAAGAAAGGGTTTTGAAAAACCTGTATAAGAGCTGTTTCTCCCCGACCGGTACGATGCGGCGCGAATTATACCGCTGGATAAATCCTGACCAGTACGGCAACATTTTTAATGCCGAACATGACAGCCTTGATTTAAGCTCCAACCGCTTTGTCGCATTTGATTTTACGGAAATTTTTGATGATGATACTCTGGCAGCCGCATCC
>ERZ779889.2217-NODE-2217-length-16805-cov-3.731881_pt1 | contig 16805 bp, 16 predicted proteins | sample MGYA00511030_ERZ779889 | MGnify/ENA primary metagenome ERZ779889 (study PRJEB29588, sample SAMEA2160616) | human gut metagenome | biome: human gut; feature: human-associated habitat; material: faeces | place: Denmark | collected 2008/2010 ...
TCTGTTCCGGAAGAGTGGAAACTCTCCTGCGAAAAACGGGAACGGGCAGAAGGCTATCCCCCGCTGAACTGCATCATGCTGGACCATTCCTCCTCATCCGGGGAACTGGAATTGAACATAACCATACGGAAAAACCCAACCAGACAGGAGAGTGCACCATGAATCTTTCCAAAACCCTTCTTCTTCCGGCGGGGGGCACAGAAAAAGCCCTTTTGTGCGTTCGCTTTCGGGAAATACCTTTTCCGGCGACGCTCCCTTGTACAGATCGGAAAGGCCGAAAAGCACCCGGTCTTCCATGCCGAGAAGATAATCCAAGCAGTGAAGGGAGGCGTTCAGATCGGCGAGAAGCACCCGCTCACCCTTCCGGCAGAGCGCCACGGAAAGGCCAACTGCAAGGGTAGAACGGCCTACACCGCCTTTTCCTGAAAAAAGACCCGCCACCGTCACTTTGCCGCCGGCGTTCAAAGGCATCCCTCACTTTCGGTTATTTCTTTCCCATTATATCAAAGCCTTTTTTTCTTGTCAAGGGATTCTTTGGATTTTTCCGCGGAATGGAAAATTTCTGCTTTGAGAGTGTTCTTGGCTCTGAATCTTTCGGGAGGGGAAACAGACAATCTGCACAAAACGGGCACAGGGAGTTTGTGTGAATCGTCGAAAAAGACGGAAAGAACGCAGAATCCCTTGACAGAGGGAAAAAATAAGGGTATACTGAAAGCAATCGGGTTGACGGTCAGTCAACAGTTTTGTTTTGGGAAAGGAATACCTATGAAACGCACTTTGTCATTGGTCTTAACACTGCTCTTTGCGGTGTCGGTAATTACATCCTGCGGCGCTTCCACCACCGCAACCAATCCCAGCGGAGCGGCCTCTACGATTACCGAAACGGGAACGGGAGAAACCACGATCTCGACAGACATTTCTGATCTGTTGAATGTGCTGGCACCTGCTTCCGGGGCAGAAAAGGAGCACAAAACTCTGGAAACTCTGCCTTCCAGCGCAACGCTGGTCGGAAGCGAAACTCTGCCTCCTATTGATAACCAGGGGGGTGTGGGATGCTGTGTATCCGAGGGCGTGACCTATATGCAGTTCACCAACGCCGTGGCACAGTATATGAAAAACAACGGCGGGCTGAACGGTTGGAATCCCTCTGAAAGCTATTCCAACTGCTTTTCCCCCAAGTTTACCTATCAGTATGCCGGAGCGGCAACCAAGAATGTGTACGACATTCTGAAGGATCACGGCGCTCTGAAAAATTCGGATGAATCCTTTGCCAAGGATGCCAGCGGCGGATCCCAGATTAAGGTGAACGGAAAGCTGTCGAAGCAGACTGCCGCATGGAATGTGGCGGAGGGCATGGGAGAAAAGGCTTTAAGTTACCGGGTGTCGGGCTATGAGCAGATTTTTGTAGTCAACGATCCGGAGTATACGGTTACCGGAAAAGAGGGCTTGGCCATGACCACCTCGGAAGCCGGTAAGGCCATGCTGAATAAGATCAAAGACGCCATTGCCACCGGAAATGTGGTGGTGACCGGCGGATATCCGAACACCTGGGTTTCCTCTTCCAGCGTGAAAAAACTGACTTCTGACGGTGTGGGAACATTGGGCAAGGTCGGAGACCGGATCATTACATTTTCCACCAACGACCGCAGTGGCGGGCATCAGGTGTGCATTGTGGGATATGATGACGACATCACGGTGACCTCCTGCGGCGTGACGATGAAGGGAGCCTTCCTCTTGGCCAATTCCTGGGGCGAAAGCTGGTATGACGGCGGTAGATGCTGGGTGGCCTACGATGCTCTCAACACCGAATCCGAATATGAGGATTTCAAATTCCCCAACGCCCTGAAAAACAAGGGCTTGAAAAGAGGCTGGACGCTGGATCAGTTCTGCTTTATTTACTGGGACAGAGACATTGTTGCCGGACTGCCGGGTCTCTATGCGGAAGTGGAAGTGGAACTGAAGAACCGGGATTCCCTGACTATGGAGCTGACGAGAACCGATCGGAATGGGCTCACTTCGTCCATTACTCCTTACATCTTTGAATATGTGGGTTCTCACGATAAGTACGATCAGCTTTGGCTGAATGTGAAGGGAGAGCCTACGGGTGATGCGGCTGTCGGATTCTTCACGGTCAACTTTGAACGGCTTCTGGAAAGCGTTCCGGAGGGCAGTTCGGTGACCGACTACCTCTGGTCGATCAAGGTCTCCAACAGTGCCGACGATGAAATGACAGTCAAGAGCATCAAGGTGAAGAACGGTGACCAGAAGGTTCTTTGCGATGTGGACTTCAATGACAGCTTTACAAAGGGCTCCAGAAGCTATACCTTTGATTTCAGCGAAAGCCACAATGTTGCAATGCTTGAGGGCGCAGTCAACCTGGTCAACAAGGAAAGTGGGAAGGCCATTGTAAAGGGCTCCTCCACCATGCGGCTCGCTCTGGGCGAGGTGGATGCGGCTTCTACTTTGATGGTGGCGCCTCTTATGGAGAGAAATACCTACAGATTTGATCGGGATGACGAGAAGTACGGCCTTGCCATAGACAAGAAGGAACTCAAGGACGGTGCCGAGCTGCTCTTCCAAAAGATCACCGTAGATGAAAACAAAGCTCAGGAGTTCTCGGTGTCCTATAACGAAGACGGTACGGTGACCTTCTTCATGCAGGCAGAGGACAGAAGCTATTATGCTCTGGGTGAGAGGGACGGAGCACTTCAGATGATCCGGATGACCGAGCTGACCGACAATCTGAAATGGACGGTTTCCTCTGCCAAGTCCACAGCCTATACTGCCGTGGAAAAGGACGGGGAGAATCTGAAAATTTCAGGCGAAGTGCGGAACGCCGGATTGGAGCTCCAACTGGTTGTGACAGACTTGACCGGTAAAACTCCCGTAACGGCAGACGCCAAGGTTACGGCAAAGAGCTTTGAGGGCTGTGTGAAGAGTCCTGACGCATCGTTTATTGTGCGTGTGCTGGATAAATCGGACTCTTCGATTGTCGGCAACACCTATGTTCGTATTGCATAATCTGTCTTAAAGGACAGCGGGGTTGTCGCAAAATCTCTGCGGCAACCCCGCTTTTCAAAAAACAAAACGAAAACAAGGAAAGAAGGTGTTTTTGCTATGAAACGGTTTCTCGCAGTTTTCCTGACTTTGCTGACGCTTCTGGCGCTTTTGGCCGGCTGCGGAGAAGGCAAGACCACTTCTGCCCCTTCTCCTGACGGAACGAATTCTTCCGAAAGCAAAACAGAGGCTTCGGTTTCTGATGTTCCTTCGTCTCCTGACAAGACCGCAACACCTACTCCGGAGACTTCCGAGGTGTCGGAATCCACGCCGACTCCCACACCCTCCTCCACACCTACCCTCACACCCACGCCTACCCCTCCTCCGACTGTCGCTGCCGGCATGACCGAGGAAGAGATGAATGTTCTGCCGGTGGGACAGTATACAATTGTTCCCAAAGGCTCCGATAAGGGCTTGAGCTATGCAAACACGGAAAGCAACAACCGGGTGGATATTCCTGTGACCGTCGGTGGGGAACTGAACACCTTTACGATCGTGTACCAGACGCACAAGGAAGACCCTTACTATCTGGTGTTTGCCGGAGAGGACAGTATGCATGTGCTGGCGCCGGAAGGATTTCTGAGTCCCAAGATCACCGACAAATTGGTTTTTGTCGGCAAAGCACGCCAGAGCTCTGAGACGGCATCGACCAAGTACTTTGATGACAAAAGAGAATCTATACAGTGGCATATTACCGAAAATGAGGATGGTACATACACCTTTTCCAATAACCAGTATGATTCCTGACTCCTGTCCTATAAGGATGGCGAGTTCTGCATGGAAGAACAGGATAAAGCCACCGGCATCACTTCCTTTGAATTGAAGATGGAACAAAGAGGCGGCGGAAAGGCCTTCCTGCAATATATCAGCGATGAGGGCAATGTGGTTGTCCGTGTGCCGTCGGATATTTTCATGAGAGTGAAAAAGCTTACCGACGAAATGCTTCAGATCTGGGCGAACAATCTGGATGATGCCTACAATTCTTATATTGAACTGACCTCCTTCGTGGCCTATGAGAGCATCGTGGTGAAAGCGTATGAGCCTTCGCCCCACATCGGCTATGTTTGGGACGATAACAGCCACTATAATGTGATTACAATTGAAAAGAGCTTTATGGTGACTGACTTAGGAAAAATGGCCATGCGGAGCAAGAAATACGGCGTGGTGGATTGGAATTTCTGTGCGTTGCATGAAATGGGCCATATGTTCGACAATCAACAGCCTTGGTATTTTGAGGCGGAAATGATGACCGACCTGAAAGTGGCCTATGTTCTGGAGAAAAACGGTGCCTGTGCGGCTCCTTCGGAATTCAACAGCACGGATTACTTCTATGCGGATCGGAATGCGGAGCATGCCCAGGTGGAGGAATGCTACAGAAAGCTCTCCAAGAACGGCGTGGGCATTGCCGAAAGTCTGGAGTACGGCGCATACTCTGCTGCCTTGAAATTTGTCGAGATTCAACGGCAAATTGATGATGAAAACTGGACGGTGTTCAAGCAGGCCTATGCAGAGCTTCGTCAGGAAGGCATAACGACCTATAAAAAATACGAGAGATTCAAGAATTTTGTGCAAAAACTTTCCGATATTTCCGGCAAGGATGTACGGACTCTGTTTACCGATGCCGAGTGGAATGTTTATATGACCAAATACGGATATACCGGCTAAAAAAGTGAGGGTTGCCGCAGGATATCTTGCGGCAACCCGTTTTTTATGGGTGTCTCTTCATACACAAAGTCTGTTCGGTCACGGGCAGTTCTGCCGAAGAACGAGGCGCAAAAACAAGGAATCCTTTTGTATGAAGGCTTTTTGCAACGGCATTCTGAGGTTAAAACGCCGTTGCCCGATGTGTGGGAAATTTTTAGAGGCACCCTTATGTTGAAAAGAGGATTGCGATGTCTTTAGAAAGAGTCTTGGGATTTTTTGAAAGCAAAGGAATGGCGGAGCGGGTGCTTATTTTGGATGAGTCCTCCGCCACGGTGGAGTTGGCCGCCCATGCGCTGCACTGTCCGCCGGAACGGATCGCCAAAACCCTGTCGTTTTTAGTGGGCGACAGACCGGTGTTGGTGGTGATGGCGGGAGATGCAAAGGTGAACAACTCCAAATTCAAGGCGGTTTTCAAGGAGAAAGCCAGAATGCTGACAGCAGAGCAGGCGGAAGCCTTGGTGGGGCATGCCGTGGGCGGCGTTTGCCCTTTTGCCGTCAATGAGGGAGTGCAGGTTTATCTGGACGATTCCTTAAAACGGTTTGAAACGGTTTTTCCGGCTTGCGGAAGCGGAAACAGTGCCATTGAACTGACATTGCCGGAATTGGAAACCCTTTCAAACTTCATTTCCTATGTGGATGTGACGAAATTGCCGGAGGCCTGAGCTTTCGGGAGGGCTCTGGCCGTACGGTCAGGGTCTATGGGGCACAGGGCTGTTGGAGACAGGCCGCCGGTTGCAAAAAAGAGAAAGAAAGGAGGAGTTTCAAAGCTCTGACCGAGTTTTGAAACACCTCTGATAACATTGGTCTTGACGGCTGAAAGCCGCCATTTTGTCGTTCACCTGAATTTCGACAAAATAAAGGGCTTAACCGACCAAGAGCGCATCAAAAACGCCGGAATCCCCGCCGACATATGAAAAGGGGCTGTTAAAAAGCGATTTTTAACAGCCCCCTTCGCTATTCTTTTGCGAAAAACTTTTCTGCGAAAGGACAGTGCGATCCTTCCGATCCGATCGTTCCGTTCGGAATCCTTCGGGAATCGGGGAACTCAGTTTTTTCCGCCGAAGAGAGAGGAAAAGAAGCCTTTCTTTTCCTTGGATTCCTCGGCTGCGGTCTCCGCCTTGGGTTCCACCTTAGGCTCGACCTTGGGTTCTGCGGGCTTTTCCTCAAGCTTTACTTCTTCAGCTTTGGGGGTCTCGTTCCGGGGTGTGCGCTCGTAGCGGGACTCCTTCGGCGCTCTCTCGCTTCTGCCGTCTCTGCTGTTGCCGCCGCTGCGGGAACCTCTGTCGGTACCATTGCGGCCGGTTCTGGAATCATTGCCGTTGCTTCTGGGGGCTCTGTCTCCGTTGCGGGAGCCTCTGTCGCCGCCCTTGCCGCTCTTGTGCTCTTCCGATTCCTCATAGCCGGGCAAAGTTGCTTTTCTGGACAGGTTCATTCTGCCCTTTTCGTCCAGGCCCAGATACTTGACGGTGATGATGTCGCCCACCTTGACCACATCTTCCACCTCGTTTACAAAGTCGGTGTCCAGATCCTTGATGTGGCACATGCCCTCCTTGCCGGGCGCAAACTCCACAAAGCAACCGATGGGGATGATTCTGGTGACCTTACCGGTGTAGATCGTACCCACTTCCGGTTCAAAGCAGATGCCTTCCACCACTTTCTGTGCCGCCAAAGCGCCGTCTCTGTTGGGCGATGCAATATAAACGGTGCCGTCCTCTTCAATGTCGATTTTCACGCCGTAGTCGGCCTGAATCTTCTGGATCACCTCGCCGCCCTTACCGATGACCTCTCTGATCTTTTCGGTCTTGATGTGCATGGTAATCATCTTGGGCGCATAAGCGCAAACCTCAGCCCGAGGAGCGGGGATTGCCTTGAGAATCACATTGTCGATGATATAATCTCTGCCCTTGTGGGTCATTTCCAGAGCGGATTTGATGATCTCAGGGGTCAGGCCGTCGATCTTCAGATCCATCTGGATGGAGGTGATGCCCTTATGCGTGCCGGCAACCTTGAAGTCCATATCGCCGTAGAAGTCTTCCAGGCCCTGAATGTCGATCATGGTGTCCCAGGAGCCGTCTTCCGCAGTGATCAGACCGCAGGAAATGCCGGCAACCGGCGCCTTGATCGGCACGCCTGCTGCCATGAGGGCCAAAGTGGAGCCGCAGACCGAAGCCTGAGAGGTGGAGCCGTTGGAGGAAACAACCTCGGAAACCACCCGGATCGCATAGGGGAACTCCTCAATGGAAGGAAGCACGGGAATAAGCGAACGCTCGGCCAAAGCGCCGTGACCGATCTCCCGTCTGCCGGGGGAACGGATGGCCTTTGCTTCTCCGGTGGAGAAGCCGGGCATGTTGTACTGATGCATATATCTTTTGGAGGTTTCCTCGTCGATGGTGTCCAGCTCCTGCGCATCAGCCAGGGTGCCCAATGTGGCAATGGAAAGCACCTGCGTTTGTCCTCTGGTGAACATACCGGAGCCATGAACTCTGGGCAACAGATCGATCTCGGCATCCAAAGGACGGATCTCATCCATTTTTCTGCCGTCCACTCTCTTTTTGTCCACCAACAGCCAGCGGCGGACAATCTTCTTCTGAATCTTATAGATGAGTTCGGGCATAATTACCGGCAGATCCGGATATTTTTCTGTAAACTGCTCCTCGATGTCGTCCATGATCGGCTGCATTTTGGCATCCCGCACATTCTTGTCGTCGGTGTCCAGCGCTTCCATGACGGCCTTCTCACAGTAGGCAAAAATCTCATCGAACATATCGTGATCCAGCTCGCCTGAAGCATAGGAGAACTTGGGCTTGCCGATTTCGGAAACGATGCCGTCAATGAAGGCGCAGAGCTTTTTGATTTCCTCGTGAGCCAGCATGATGCCGTTGTACATGGTGTCATCGTCCACTTCGTTGGCGCCGGCCTCGATCATGACCACCTTTTTGGCAGAACCTGCTACGGTCAGTTGCAAATCGCTGAGCTTTCTCTGCTCGGAGGTGGGATTGATGACCAGTTCTCCGTTCACCAGACCTACCTGAACGCCGGCAATGGGCCCGTTCCAGGGAATGTCGGAGATGGACAGAGCGATGGAAGCGCCCAACATCCCTACAATTTCGGGGGCGCAGTCATGGTCAACGCTCATGACCGTAAGGCCCAGGACTACATCGTTGCGCAGATCCTTGGGAAAGAGGGGACGGATGGGACGGTCGATAACACGGGAAGTCAGAATTGCCTTCTCAGAGGGCTTGCCCTCTCTGCGCAGATAGCCGCCGGGAATTCTGCCCACGGCATAGAGCTTCTCGTCGAAATCCACCGACAGGGGCAGGAAGTCAATGCCGTCACGGGGCTTCGGGGAGGCTGTGGCGGTGGCCAAGATGGTCGTTTCTCCATAGCTGATGAGGCAGGAGCCATTGGCTAAACCTGCCATTTTTCCGGTTTCCACACGCAGGGGTCTGCCGGCAAGGGTGGTCTCAAACACCTTGTGGTTCTTAAATTCGAGCTGTTTGGATGTAACCATTTTTTATTCCTTTCTATTCTGGGTCCCTGCGGTTTTAGCACTTAAAAAGCGGTTTTGGGAGAAAGCCGTTTTTTAATTGCTAAAGCGCGCCTTGGGACAAATTTTTCCTTTTCGGTGCTCTTTTTCACAGCACCTTCTGCGACAGCGCTCTTTTTTCAGCGCTCTTTCTTGCAGTGCGGCGGGGATGCAACAAATCGTCTGAATTTGCGGCATCCCCAGCTATGCTTCAATTACTTTCTGATGTTCAGCTTCGCAATGATGGCACGGTATCTTTCGATATCCTTCTTCTGCAGGTAGTTCAGCAGATTTCTGCGGTGTCCCACCATTTTCAGCATACCTCTGCGGCTGTGATGGTCCTTCTGGTTCACCTTCAGATGCTCGGTCAGCTGATTGATTCTGGTGGTCAGAACGGCGATCTGAACCTCCGGAGAACCGGTGTCGCCTTCATGAGTGGCATAAGCTGTGATAATTGCCTGTTTTTCGTCTTTGGTCAACATATTTTTCACCTCATAAATTTATTTTCGGTATACCAAGCGAGCGGTGGGTGAAGCGATTCCGGCGGGTTTCCCGCAATCCTTTTATCCGCAGACCTTGTATCCGTAGCGCTTGCGTCGCAAGCAAAGGTAGTGTACCACATTTCCTTCCAAAAGTAAACACCGTTTTCAGAATTTACAAAATATTTACAACTAAAGAAAGAACACCCACCGAGAACGGGCACCGAGAGGGCCGGGTTCAACATGGCGGATCGTTGCTTTCCCTTTTTCAGAAAAAGTCAGCGGTGTTTTGCATAGAAGCAGATGCCGACGGTGGAAGGGCCGCAATGGCTTCCGGCGGTGGGATTCACGGCAAGGCATTCGATCGGAAGCTCTTTTCCGAAGCGTTCGGTCAATGCGACGCAGAGTTCCTCTGCCGTTTCGGGAGCGTCGGTGTGGCCGATGAGGATCCGGTGCTTGGAAAGGTCTTTTCCAAGCTCTTCAACCGTATGTAAAAGCCGTTCGGTCGCATTGGCTTTTCCCCGCTCCTTGCCGATGCTGACCATTCTTCCCTCGTCATTCACATAAATGATGGGACGAACGCCCAAAACGGTACCCATGGTTGCCGCCAGCCCGGAAACTCTTCCGCTCCGGCGGAAGAAACGCAGATCGTCTGCAAAGAAATACACCGCAAAGTGATTTTTTTCCTTTTCGACCCATTCCGCTATTTCCCAAGGCTCCCTGCCGGCGGCGCACAACTCTAAAGCCTCCTTCACGATATTCCGGCTCAGAATCGAGATGCCTCCGGTATCCGCACTGTAGAAGCTCCTTTCGGGATACCGCTGTTTCAGGTCCTCCACCGCCTCCTTCATGGAAGCAAAGGTTGCCGACATGGCGGAAGAAAAGTGCAGATACAGAATATCGCGGCCGTTTTGGAATTCCGGCTCAAAGTAGTTCAGATACCGCTCCTTGGGGATGGCGGAGGTGGTGGGAACCACCCCGTTGCGCAGGGTTTCGTAGAAGGAATGGGCGTCGAATTCCTGAAAATCCTCGTAGGGATAAATGGTCTTACCATCGATACTGTAGGGCATACTGATCAGCTTTATCCCGTATTCCGCTACATCCAAGGGAGTGAAATCGCAATCCGTGTCGGTAAAAATCGTATACATAACAAAGGCAGTCCTTTTTCAAATTTATTTTGATGTTCTTCCAACATTATTCCAGCACCAGAACATAGTCGAAGACCGGTTGTCCGCCGTCGATGAAGATGACCTCCGCCCGGCGGCATTCGGCTTTCAGCTCTTCATACAGCTTTCGGGCTTCCTCCTCCTTGGCATCTGCTCCGCAGAGCAGCAGGAGAATGTCCTTGGAGGAAGCGTCCAGCTTTCTTGCCAGTTCCTTGGCAGCCGTTAGGGCGTCCGGGGCAGCCACATAAATCCGGTCATCCACGAAACCGATATAATCGCCGGTTTGAATCCGGATGCCGTCCTTTTCGGTATCCCGGATGGCTCTGGATACGCTTCCGGTCACCACATTCTCTAAAGCGGCAGCCAGTTCCTTCTCGATTTCGTCTGCGTCGTCGGAGGAAGTGTCGAACATGGAAACGCCTGCATAACCCTGCCCGATATTCTTGCTCTGTACTACCCGTACATCCGCTTCCTTATACAGTTCCGCTGCCTGATGGGCGGTCAGGATCACATTGCCGTTGTTGGGGAAGACGAAAATGGTTTCTGCGTTGATCTTCCCGAAGGCATCCAAGAAATCACCCGTGGAGGGATTCATGCTCTGCCCGCCGTCTACGATCTGGTCCACACCCATGGAGAACAGGGTGTTTTTCATCCCTTCTCCAGCGGCAACGCAGACCAAGGCAAATTTTTTCTTTTTCTTAGGCTTGGGCACTTCAAACCGGTTTTCAATGGTGACTTTGCTATGCTGCAGGGTCATGTTTTCGATTTTCAGCGTAAGGAATTCCCCGTATTGCTGGCAGTGGTTGAGAATTTCTCCGGGGTGCATGGTGTGAATATGCACTTTAATCACACTGCCTTCGGCAAAAGCCACCACCGATTCTCCGTGATCGTTCAGCCACCGGAAGAGCTCTTCCGGGTCAAAATGCGCCACATCCACCTTGCAATTCTGCAATTGAAGAAGAAATTCGGTACAATAGCCGAATTGCAGTACACTGTCCTCGTTGAAACGGGAGGCGTCCACTTTCTTCGGCGCTCTCGTATCCGTAGGAGTTCCTCCGGATACCGGCATTTTGCCGGAAAGAGCGTCCTTCATGCCCTGGGCAATGTAGAAAAGTCCGGCTCCGCCGCTGTCCACCACGCCGGCCTCCTTGAGAACATTCAGTAATTCCGGCGTGCGCAGAAGCGAATTCTGAACCTCCTCGGTGAAGTCGTCAAAATAACGGGAAAGGGTGGTGTCTTTTGAAATACGCCCGTTGGCATATTGAACCGCTTCTCTGTAAACGGTCAGAATGGTGCCCTCTGTCGGCTCCGAGACGGCATTGTAGGATTCTCGGACGCCCCGTTCAAGGGCCTGTCCCAGGGTGGGTATATCCGCTTTTTCCACGCCTTCAAAGCCCTTGGCGATCCCTGCAAAAATCCTTGAAAGGATCACGCCGGAGTTGCCTCTGGCACCCAAAAGCATTCCTTTGGCCAGCTTTCCTGCAATGTCCCCCAAGGTCGGCTCTTCCATGCCTTCTGCGGAAGAAACGCCCGAGTCGATGGTCATGAACATATTGTCTCCGGTGTCTCCGTCGGGAATGGGGAATACATTCAGATTGTTGACAACCGAACGGTTGTTTGCTAAATTTCCGGCGCCGCCCCTGACCATTTCGACATAAAGCGCCCCGCTTAAAATTGTATCATTCCTGTTCATTGGTTCGGACCCTCCGCTTGCGGGGCGGGAGCGTCCTTGCTTGTATGAATGTTCACCACATCCCCGATGTTGCATTTCAACGCATTGCAGATTTTTATAAGCGTGTTCAGATGTACCGATTCTCCCTTTCCCATTTTGGCGATGACTGCAGGACTTAAATGCGTCAGCGCTCTCAAGTCCTTCTTTTTCAACTTGCGCTGAGTCAACAGTTTCCACAGTCCGTCATAGGAGACGGAGATGCTCTCTTGCGGTTTCACGGCTTTTCCTTATTTCCTTTCGTCTTTGGTTGCTCCGGCGGAAATGAAGCCCGCCGCCTTCTACTATAGCACTTCAGAGAGAAAAAATCAATAAAAAACTTCACGAAAGTGAAAAATTCATTTTTGTGAAGTTTTTCGCCGGCCTTTCCGGCGTTTTTGACAGACGGGACAGACCGTGGTTCCGGCGGAAATTTTATGAGCGGAACCGCCAGAAAACCGATTCTTCCGGGTGTTTCTCCTTTTCCGGGATTTCAGGAGCGGGAAGAGCGGTTTTCTTCCTTAGATCGGATACGGTTTTCCAATTCCTCCAGTGCTTCGGAAATGCCGCCCAATCGGTCGATCAGACCCTCCTTAACCGCCTGCTCTCCGTCGATCACACTGCCCATATCGGTGGCAATCTCGTCGGTTTTCAGCATCAGCTCCTGCAGGCGTTCGGGGCTGATTCCGGAATGGTCGGAAATAAAGCGAATGATCCGCTCCTGCATACGGTGAAAATAGGTGAAGCTCTGGTAGACGCCCAGGACCAAACCGTTCATGCGTACCGGATGGAGGGTCATGGTGGCGGAGGGGACAATAAAGGAGCAGTCGGCCGATACCGCCAAGGGCACTCCGATGGAGTGGCCCCCTCCCAACACCAGAGAAACTGCGGGCTTCTTCATCCCCGCTATCAGCTCCGCTATGGCCAGGCCGGCCTCCACATCGCCGCCCATGGTGTTCAGAATGATCAGAAGCCCGTCGATGGCTTCGCTGTTTTCAGCGGCGATCAGCAGGGGGATCAGCTGCTCGTATTTGGTGCTCTTCTGTCCTTCGCCCAGCTGATAGTGTCCTTCAATCTGCCCGATGATGCTGACCGTGTGGACGGTGTGGTGGCCCCGACGGGTAATGACCGCACCCGAGCGGATGATGTTTTCCAATTGAAGGACTTCTTTTTCATCCGGAGAAGAGTCTTGAGAAGACGGTTTCTCGGTTTTTTCTTCGTTGGGTTTCGGTTGGTTTTTCATAAAATCCTCTTCTTTGGGGCGATTTTTTCTTTTTCCCTTTACTTTTTCGGAAAAGGGTGCTATACTGATTTCAGTATGAGATAGAATTCGGTTTCTATACCAAAAGATTGTATGAAGGAGATGTGAAAAATGAAATTCATTGTTGAAACCTCTGCCCGGCATATTCATGTGACCGAAAGGACCCTGGCCATTCTGTTCGGAGAGGGCCACACGCTGACCAATAAGAAGGATTTGTCCCAGCCGGGGCAGTTTGCCTGTGAAGAGAAGGTCAAGCTGGTGGGACCGAAGGGCGAAATGAATGTGTCCATTTTGGGCCCTGTCCGGAAGGCAGACCAGGTGGAACTGTCCTTTACCGATGCCAGAACCTTGGGCTTAAAGGGTGTTCCCGTGCGGGAATCCGGCGATGTGGCGGGTACGCCCGGGATCAAGCTGGTGGGTCCCTGCGGCGAAGTGGAGATTTCCGAGGGCGTGATGATTGCCAAGCGCCACATCCACATGACTCCCGCCGATGCGGAGGCCTTTTGCGTTAAGGACAAGGATGTGGTTTCGGTGAAGATCGAGAGCGACGGCAGAACCACGATCTTCTGCGATACCGTGGTTCGTGTTTCCGAGAAATTTGCGTTGGCTATGCACATTGATACCGATGAGTGCAATGCTTCCGCCGCTTTCGGAACGGTCTACGGGGAGATCGTCCGGGTCTGACAGACCAAAATTCAATCAAAAGGAAAAGGGGCTGCAAAAAACTCGATGTTTTTTGCAGCCCCATCCAAAATGACGGCTGAAAGCCGTCAAGACCAAGGCTGTCGGGGATTTTAAAAAATTCTTTCTGAATTTTTTAAAATCCCCACTGTTCTTTTCAGGTTGCCTTTTCAGGGATAGAAAATTCAGAAAAAGGAGGGAGAATGCAGAGAGGGCTTACACACCGGACAGGTCAAAGGGCGGAATATACTCTTCCGAAGCGGAGCTGCGCTCCTGAAAATAGCCTTCAAATCCGAGCTCTTCGGCAAAGGATGTTACGCTCTGTTGTTCAAAAGTGGTGATCCGCCGGTGAAGGGGCGGTTCTGCACCCGGCAGGGGGGAAAACTGACTCATGACCGAAAGAAGGATCTCCTCTTTCCGGAACAGTTCTCCCAGCCGTTTGAGAGCGGCAAGGCTTTCCTTGCGCCGGGAGGGAAGAATCAAATGCCGTACAAGCACTCCTTTTTGAAGCATCCCTCGCCGGTCGAAGACCGGATTTCCCACCTGCCGGTGCATTTCCGAAAGAGCGGCTTCCGCCACTCTTTCATAGTCGGGCGCATGGGCAAATTCTGCTCCCTCTTCGGGTGTCCCAAACTTGAAATCGGGCAGATAGATGTCAGCAAGCCCTTCAAAAAAGCCCAACTGCTCCGGCGTATCGTAGCCGCCGGTATTCACCACAACGGGCAGGTGCAGTTCTTTTTTGATGGGCAAAAGGGCCTCTCTGATCTGAGGGGCAAAATGGGTGGGCGTTACCAGATTGATGTTGGTTGCTCCCTTTGCCTTCAGCTCAAAGCAGATCTCCTGAAGCCGTCGGGCGGAAATTTCCTTGCCCTTTCCGCTGTTGATCTCTTTGTTCTGACAAAAAACACAGCGAAGGGGACACCCCGAAAAAAAGATCGTGCCCGAGCCTTCCGCTCCGGAAATGCAGGGCTCCTCCCAGAAATGCAGGGCGGCTCTGGCGATTTTCAGGCTTTGTCCTACACCGCAAAGGCCCCTGCCTTTTGTCCGATCGGCACCGCAACGCCTGGGACACAGTCTGCATTCCGAAAAATCGTAGGATTCGGTCATTTTCTCTACCTCCGGTGTGTTTGGGGTGGGCAGAAGGGGCGGTTTTCCCTGTTTTTCAAGGAAAGCCGGCAGTCCTTCTCCCGGAAAAGGAGCTTATTCCAGAAACTCCTTGTAGATCTGGGCCTTGCCCACGCCCCGGTCCTTAGCGACCGCCTTGAGGGCATCCATACGGCTCATGCCGCCGTCCATATAGAACTGCACATGCTCCTTGACCGTCATGCTGTGGAAGAACCGGCCTTCCGCCCTGCTTTTGCCCTCTACGATCAGCACATATTCGCCTCTTGGCTCGGTGGTTCTGTAGAATTCCTCTGCACGGCCAAGGGTGGTCCGGAGGACCTCCTCATTCAGCTTGGTCATTTCCCGGCAGAGGGCCACCCGCCGCTCCTGCCCGAAAATCTCGGCCATCAGGGAAAGGGTCTGCCGCAGACGGTGGGGAGCTTCGTAGAAAATCATGGTGCGGGAAACGGAAGCAAGCTCCTCTAAGGCGGCTTTGCGGCTGTTGTCGTTCCCCTCTAAAAAGCCTTCAAACAGGAAGCGCCTGGTATCCAGACCCGAAAGCACCAGAGCGTTGACCGCCGCACAGCACCCGGGCACCGCCGTGACGGGCACGCCCTCCTGAATGCACAGCGCCACCAAATCTGCTCCCGGATCGGAAATTGCCGGAGTTCCTGCGTCTGTAACCAAGGCACAGGACCGGCCCTCCTTTAGCCGCTTCAGGATCTGGGGGCCTTTTTCGGCTTTGTTGTGCTCAAAATAGCTGACCATGGATTTGCCGCCAAGACCCAGCAGGGACAACAGCTTTCCCGAATTCCGGGTGTCCTCCGCCGCAATGAAGTCCACCTCGGAAAGCACTTTTCGGGCTCTTTCGGACAGGTCGGAAATGTTTCCGATGGGCGTTGCCACCAGATACAAGGTGCCGCCCAGTATTTGGTTTTTCTCTTTAAGGGCGAAAGAATCGTTCATGGAAAATTCCTTTCTCCAGAAGTTCGGTGTACTCGGGGCTTTGAACGCCGGAAGCGTCTTTTAAGAAAAAATGGGGCGTCAGATACAGTCCGCTTTTTCCCCCTTTTTTCCCGGCCAGAAGCAGGACGCTTGGAGCGTGAGCCGGGTCGGAGGAAACAAAGGTCAGTCGTTTCGGCTCCAAGCCGGCCTGTCGGAAGGCAAAAATCAGGTCTGCCAATCGGTCGGGGCGGTAGACAAACACCGCTTCGCCCCCGTGCTTTAAAAGCATTCCGGCGGCGGCTGCAAAATCCCCGATCTCTCCGGCGGTCTCGTGCCGTGCGATCTGCCGGGCATCGGAAAGACAGCACTTTCCGGCCGAAGTTTTCATATAAGGCGGATTGGAAAAAACGCAGTCGTAGCTTCCGCCAAGTCCGGCGGGGAGGGCTCTTATATCCCTTTCAAGGGCAGTTACCCGGTGGGATAATCCGTTCAGCTCGATGTTCCGTTGAAAGAGCTCCCGGACCTCCGGCTGGAATTCGTAGCCATCCACATGGGCGAAGCGCCCTCTTGCGGCGCAAAGCAGGGAAACGATGCCGTTTCCCGCACCCAGCTCTGCCGCCCGCTCGGCCTTGCGCAGATAGCCGGCCAGCAACAGAGCGTCACTGCCGAAGAGCAGATGGTTTGTGTTCTGAATCAATTGCAGACCGTCGTTGACGGTGTACAGCTTTTCGTTTTCTTTTAACCGGGGATCCTGCATCCTGCACCTACATTTCTACAGAAGGAAAGGGGCGTTGCATTCAACGCCCCTTTTCTTGTATGTTTTTCAGTCCTTTTTGGGAGCGCCCACAGGGCAGACGCCTTCACAAGCGCCGCATTCCAGACACTCGTCAGCATTGATTACATACTTGCCGTCCTGCTCGGTAATGGCGCCTACCGGGCATTCACCGGCACAAGCGCCGCAACCCAGGCATTCGTCAGCATTGATTTTATAAGCCATGGAAATGTACCTCCATCATTAGTTTTGACCATTCTAGCACAACCGAAAAGAAAATGCAAGTGCCTTTTCTTCAAATTCTGCATAGAACCGGAAATTTTCAGCGGAAACGGGGGGGATTTTTTCAATCTTTTGTACAAATGCCTTTTGCCGTTGCGGAAATGGTGTCGGCAATGGCTT
>ERZ779889.2218-NODE-2218-length-16804-cov-2.568034_pt1 | contig 16804 bp, 12 predicted proteins | sample MGYA00511030_ERZ779889 | MGnify/ENA primary metagenome ERZ779889 (study PRJEB29588, sample SAMEA2160616) | human gut metagenome | biome: human gut; feature: human-associated habitat; material: faeces | place: Denmark | collected 2008/2010 ...
CCATCAGCAATACCTGATAAGAATAATGCAACCGGCTCTATCCTTCCCATATTGCCTGTAAATATGAAGAAGCCGACAAATGTTAACAACAACGCATAGTCTGCTTTCAAAAGCACATTTCTTTCTATTACAAATGTGGTAACAAGCACCAGTACTGTAAGTACATACCACGGAAGTACTCTTGCAACAACAAGTAATGCTATAACAAAAAGAATTGTATATAACAGCACATTTACAGGTGCTGTTCTTTGTTCTGAATTATTGTCAGTATCCTTCATGCTCACATCAGCATTTTTATTCTTTAAAAGCAGTATTGAAATAATCAGCAGGACTGCTGAAACAACTGTGTATGGCAGAAGCCATATCATAAACTGCCATGCTCCAACTCCCGCAAGTCCGTAAAGATACAGGCTCTGCGGATTGCCAATCGGTGTAAGCATACTTCCAAGATTCGCAGCTATCGTCTGTAACACTACAACCGGTATCATAAGCTCCCACCTGCCACACTTCTTAAGCATCATTATTGCAAACGGAACAAATGTTATCAGTGAAACATCATTGGTAATCAGCATGCTGCTAAAGAAACACAGTGCAACAAGTACGCTGACAAGCTGCCACATTTTACGGGTTCTCACAAGAAGTGCATGTCCGATTTTTTCAAAGATGCCGTTATTCATATAACCTTTTGTTATAATCATCAGACTCCACAATATTCCAAGTGAACGCCAGTCAATATAACCGGCATATCCCTTATCCGGTTTTACTAAAAATGCTGAAGCAATTGCAAGTACCCAGCTTACCGTCAGCACTATATCCTTCTTTAAATAATATATAACTCTGTTCATATCTGTCTGCTTTCTTATGTAATAATCACATTTTATTTTACAATAAATCTCTTATTCTTTACAGTATTAGTTGTCAAATATATTTTGTAAGTTTATAATAGAAAAAGTTTTGCATAGGAGAATCTATTAGATATGAAAAAATTATTAGACAAATGGATTAGTATTAGCCTCATTAAAAGAATTATTGGAGGACTGGCACTTGGTATTATTCTTGGTCTGCTCGTGCCTAAAGCAACTGGTATTTCTCTTTTCGGAAGTGTTTTCGTTGGTGCACTTAAGGCTATTGCACCGCTTCTTGTTTTCGTGCTTGTCATAAGTTCTTTATGTCATTCAGGAAAAAGTCATGGCGGTGTTATTAAAACCGTAATTATTCTGTACATGTTCAGTACCATTCTTGCCGCTGTAATCGCAGTATTTACAAGCAAATTATTTCCGGTTACGCTCACTCTGACAGAAGGCATTGAAGAAATGTCATCACCGGGAAGTATTGGTGATGTATTTAACTCTTTATTAATGAATATTGTTGAGAATCCTATTACTTCTCTTACTAAAGCTAACTATGTAGGTATTCTTGCATGGGCTGTTGTTATCGGTATTGCATGTAGACACGCCAAGGAATCTACTAAAGATATGCTTGTAGATATCTCTAATGGTCTTTCCAAGGTTGTTACCTGGATTATTAATTTTGCTCCATTTGGTATTATGGGACTTGTATTTGATACTGTATCAAATAATGGTATGTCAGTATTTAAGGAATATGGAAAGCTTCTTATGCTTCTCGTTGGTACTATGCTGTTTATTTATTTTGTTACCAACCCGATTCTTGTTTTCTGGTGTACACACAAGAATCCTTACCCACTTGTATTCAGATGTTTAAAAAAGAGTGCACTCACTGCATTTTTCACAAGAAGCTCTGCTGCCAACATTCCTATTAATATGAAGGAATGTGAGGATATGGGACTTGACAGAGATACTTACTCTGTTACTATTCCGCTCGGTGCAACTATTAACATGGACGGTGCGGCAATAACTATCACTGTTATGACTCTTGCCGCAGCTAATACTTTAGGTATTACTGTTGATATTCCAAGCGCAATCCTTTTAAGTATTCTTGCAGCGCTTTCTGCCTGCGGTGCTTCTGGTGTTGCCGGTGGTTCACTCCTGCTTATACCTATGGCATGCTCATTATTCGGTATTCCTAATGATGTTGCTATGCAGGTTGTCGGAATCGGCTTCATCATCGGTGTTATTCAGGATTCTGTTGAAACTGCACTTAACTCATCATCTGACCTTTTACTTTCTGCTTCTGCTGAATTCAGACAGTGGAGAAAAGAAGGCATGGAGATTACTTATTAATATGACTAATGCAAAAATGTCTGGCATGCCGCACTACTGCGACATACCAGACATTTTTAATTATTATTGGTTTCTTTATCTGTTCTTAATCATACTTACAACTGCTAAAACAGCATTTATAAGACACCATACTGACCAAATTACTAAGTCACTGTAATTGCCGTATCCTGCAAATCCGAATACAGCAGCAAGTCCGAAAAGTACAATCAGTGCTATATCGTGGCCCTTTCCTGTCTTATTTCTTGTAGCTATCGAGACAATTCCACCAGCAAGCATAAGTATTCCAACTATTACACCGACACTTCCTGATATGCCACCATTGTCCTCAAGTGCATTAACTACGCCTGCAGCACATGACTGAAACATAACTACTGCAAATAATATAATTGATAATATTCCTGATACCAGTTTCCAAACTCTCATCTTCTACTCCTCCTACTGAAGCTTTATTATTACTTTTTCGCTTGACCATATATTGGCTGTGTATTCCAGTTCGATAGATTCTGCATCAACTGGAACTTCAAATACTACACTGAAGCTTATTTTACGACCAGTTGATAATGTATCTCCTGAGAACTCATTTACAGATGCGATAAAACTTTGGTCACAGCTCTCATTATCTGCATAACAGCTAAAATCTGCACTACTTACATAAGCATCAGATTTACCGTTATTTTCAAATGAAAAATCTGCTTTGACATATTTTTTCCCATCACCAGGCTTGTAAAATCCATATGGATCATCGTAATCGGTAAAATCTGTATCTGCATCATTAACTGTACCCTTTAATCCATCTTTCTCAAAGCTTCCACCTACCATGACAACATTATCACTTTCTGTGCCTGTCTTGTCCGAAGCCCCACTCGCATTACTGTTATCTACGCTTGTGTCAGATCCGCTTCCCATCGCCATTGCAGCAAATACTATCAGACACAGCAGTACCCCTATGTACTTCCTGATTCTTTTCATATGATTTCCTCCTCATATCATGTATTTTTATAATAAAAACAGCCATCAGTTCTGCAATTATTTCCACAATAATATCCATCACATCAAATGTCCCCTTTACACATCCGGTAACCTGAAAGACTTCCATAATTGTCGAAAACATGCCTGCTATCACAAACATTTTCCATACATAAGCTGTTTTATTACCTGTAACCAGCATTAATGAAAATACCAGTGCATACGCCCACAGCATATCTGGCATATAACTACGCAAATTTACTACAAATGTGTTCTCCGTTCCAACATGCAGACTGACGCCAAGCAGCCTGTCAATATTCTGTACAAATATGACTTGCGGTGAAGTCACATAGTACAGCAGACTGCCTGCCAGTATTGGAAGGGAAATATTTGCATATATAAATATCTTTTTCATATAATGGATGTTATCATAATGATGGCTGCAAACCGTGTGCTGACAGCACAAAAAAGACAGGACATAATATTGAATGATTTCAACATATATCCTGTCTTTTTATAATTACAAATATCCTATAATTGCCATAAATATTGCAAAAAAAGCTAAAAACATAAAACTAATCGTAAATGCATACCCAAATGTCAGAATAGTGCTTAATACATTTATCTTCTTCATTCCCGGAAGCTTTCTCCTTATATTAAGATAGTTACCAAACCACATTGTCATTCCAAAAAGGAGTACAAATACAGCTATCTTATACATTGTAAGTTCTCCACCCGTTACCGGTATTCCCGTTTTACTGTCCGTAACTGCAAAGCTTATTGTTAGCCATACAATAACCGCATACCATACTAGCGCAATCAGACAATACACAATATTCAGCCGTCTGAATCCCGGAGGCAGATATCTGCGCCATGAATTGTTAATATCGTAATTCCTTTTCTGATATTTTCTGTACATTTTAACAATTGTATCTCTTATATTACGATAGGTTCTTACAACTGAAACATTATTATCTTTACCAAATGCTGTTTCAGCTTTTTTCCTATTATCCTGTACTATACTATAATTTAGCATATCCAGCACGCCGCGAAGCTCTGCTGCTGACTGATATCTGTCTTTGGCATCTACCATAAGGCATTTCTTAAGAATATCTGAAAATCTGCACTCTGCAATTCCTGCTCCGGGCTTGTCACCTGTCATAATATAATTAATTGTTGCTCCCAGACCATATATATCCGTACGCTCATCAGACTGCCCGAATCCAAACTGCTCAGGTGCAGCAAAATACACTGTTCCCAGCATTCTGGTATCTTCATTCTTATCTGCATTAACATGTCTTGCCGCATTAAAATCTATAAGATTCACATGTCCGTTTTTTTCAATAATTATATTAGATGGTTTAATGTCTCTATGGACAATTGCCGGCTCTAACTGATGCAGTCGCACAAGTATGTCCACTAGCTGGACTGCTATTTCATATGCCTGTTCCGCGTTTAATAATCCCTGCTCATCTAATACCTGCTTAAGGCTCCTGCCTTGCACATACTCCTCAACTACTATAAGCTTTCCATCATCAGCAACACATTCCTTTACCGCAGGAACACCCTCAATTCTTACAGAGGCAAGCTGCTCATATACATCATGCGAATATATATCAAGTGTCTTTTTAACGCAAAGCTCACTGTTCCTTATATCCTGCACCAGCACTATATTCTTTTTTTCATCAAGTACTGTCAGTTCCCTGTAAAATGACAGCCTGCTCTCTTCTTCTAAAGTCATATTTTCATCCTTATTGTAATTTAGTGTTTATTATTATACACTATATCAATAGAAAATGTGTACTCTATTGTGAAAGGCGGAATTAATAATGAACGAAAAGCCGACTTATGAACTTGATAAAATCTTAAGTTCAGTTGAGCCTGAACATTTTAACAGATATCGTAATGAAGAGGATACTGACTCACAGATGTCTGTCAGCGAATTCTTTAACTGGTATATAGGAAGCCACGGACTTCAATTAAGTGATGTTATCCGGCAAAGTGATATTCCAGCTAATTATGCATACGGAATACTTAATGGTAATCGTGCCAACCCAAGCCGTGACAGAGTAATTGCGCTCTGCATTGCATGTCATATGAATCTTACTGATACCAACCGTGCGTTAAAAACTGCAGGCTTAAGCCCTCTGTATTCCAAGGTCAGCCGCGATGCTGCAATTATAATTATGATTAACAAATGTGAATATGACATTGGAATTATTAATGAATTTCTGTATGGACATAATCTCAATATTCTTTCTACATCTAGCAACAAGGAGGCTTAACTATGAACATAATTGACTCTCACATTCATATATGCCGCTGCATCAATGGATTTGGAAACAGCGGAGAAATGCAGGCTATAGGCGGAGGTTACGCAAGCTACGCTGATGGCACTATATTCCAGATGATACCAGAGTGTCTCGGTGAATATGATGTAACTCCGGAAGCGGTTCTTAAGGTTATGGACGAGGCTGGTGTTTCCAAGGCTGTTATGCTTCAGGGCAATTTCTTAGGACCGCAGAATCTCTACACTTATGAGGCTGCAAAGAAATATCCTGACCGTCTTGCTGCAGCAGCTACTTACGACCCATTCTGCAGAAATGTTGATTCTATAAGAAAGCATTTGTTTGAAGACCTCGGAATTAAGATTGTAAAATTTGAAGTAAGTACTGGAAGCGGTCTTATGAGTTATCATCCTACTATTCCCCTTGATGGTGATGTTATTGAGGAAATGCTGTCATATGCTGAAATGCATCAGAATACTGTTGTGTTCGATATCGGCCGCTACCCTGCCGAGTGCTGGCAGCCAGAAGCCCTCGCCCGCGCAATTAAGAGACACCCTGACACGCAGTTTGTTGTGTGCCATCTGCTTGCCCCAAGAGGTCTTGTTCAGGAAGATGTCTGGCTTAAAGGAATGGAGGCACTCACGCTTGACAATGTTGTATTCGACCTTGCAAGCCTTCCTTCTAATCAGGGTAAAGACGCCATATACCCTTATCCTGACGCAATCCATTATATTAAACGCGCCATCGAACTTGTCGGAAGCGACCGACTTATGTGGGGAAGCGACCTGCCTATGAATCTGTGCAAGGACAGCTACAGACACCTTATTGATTACATTGTCTTAAGCAATGAAATATCAACACCTGACAAGGAAAATATCATGGCTGCTACTGCAGCTAAAGTATATTTCAAATAATCCACATATTTAATATATCCCTCAAAAGCACTGTTTACCTGCTTTTGAGGGATTTTTATATTCTCCTGTTGACATATTATGCATATCATGTTATATATACTACGACAGATGTACTACGGCTGTCGTAGTATCGCCTGTCGTAGTAATTATCATTTATTTAATATTTATTATCAGGTGAATCATCACCTTCAATTAATTCGAAGGGAGGAATATGCATGGCTGGCATCAGCAGCGACATTATACGAGGCTACAACGATACAATTATCCTGTATCTTCTGCTTGATAAGCCATCTTATGGTTATGAGATTTCTAAGCAGATTAAGGCCATGACCAATGAGAAATATATCGTTAAAGAAACTACTCTTTACTCAGCATTTACACGAATGGAAAAGAACGGATATATCACTTCTTTCCCCGGTGTAGGCGATAATGGCGGAAAAAAGCGCACCTATTATCAGATTACTGACGAAGGACGGCTGTATTATCAGTCAAAATGTGAAGAGTGGGCTCTCACTAAAGAAGTTATTGAAAAATTTATTGTGAAGGAGAATTAATGTATGGATACTATTAAAAGTTATCTTGAAACTATGTTTGCCAATCTCCCCGCAACTACTGAGGTTTTAAAGGCTAAAGACGAATTGTGGGGCATGATGGAGGACAAATATAATGAACTTATCAGTGAAGGTAAAAGCGAGAATGAGGCTGTAGGCACTGTTATCTCAGAATTCGGCAATCTTGACGAACTCGCAGAAACTCTCGGACTTAACAGACAGTCTTCTGCTCCTGTTGATAACAGACGCACTTTAACACAGGATGAAGCCAGAAGCTTTGTAAGTGCCGGCAGCCGACATGCATTTCTGACTGCATTAGGGGTTTTCTTATGTATTTTCTCAGTAGTTCCAGCGGCAGCCTGCAGTGCATTTCATAATAATTTTCTCCAGACAATGGGCACTGTTGCTCTGTTTATTATAGTTGCCTGCGGTGTTGGCATATTTATAATAACCAATTCTTTAATGAATAAATACGACTATATTAAGAAACACGAATGTATCATCGATTATGCCACTGTCGGATATGTGCAGGATAAGAAGGAACAGCTTCGCAACATTTCTATTGTGTGCCGCACTCTGGGAATTATTATGTGTATCATAAGCTTTGTCCCTGCTGCTGTTTTTGACGCAATCCCAATACAGGGACTTGATGATATCGGCGGTGCGGCAATGATTGCTATAGTAAGTGTCGGCGTATTCCTTATTGTTTTCGGTTCAATGGCTGAGACTTCATGTAAGACTTTACTTGCCCTTAATGGTGACAATGTAGCCGGCAGCTATGTTAAGAAAGAGAATAAAGAAGTCAGATATATTAACAATACTGCAACAACTATTATGTCTGTTTTCTGGCCTACCGTTACATGTATATATCTGTCAATCAGTTTTATCACATTTGCATGGGCTTTAACATGGGTTATATGGCCTGTTGCGGCTGTAATACACGCTATATTTAAGAGTATACTTAAAGACGATTCCGGGGAGGTGTAATTATGAGTAAACGAATTTATCTGTCAATTATATATTTTATTACACTTATATGCATAATTATTGGCGTTCTTGGTAATGTATTTAACATTTCTCCTTTTACACGCATAACTATGGCATCCAGTGGCAAATATATTGAAAATTCTTCCACTTATGATAATGTGTCAGACATATCTATTGATATGAATCTTGGCAGTGTAGAGATTAAGAAAGGCAGCAAGCTTGAAGTTATCTATACAGGTGCTGAAAAGTTTAAGCCTGCTGTATCTGTTTCTGGAACTTCATTAAATATTGAACAGCATGTAAAAGTACATCTTATGACTAATATCAAAAACTCAGACTGCACACTTACAATTACTATTCCTGACAATGTCAGTCTTAATTCCATTCAGGCTGACCTTAATATGGGTGATATGTCTGTGAACGATATAAATGCTTCTTCTGCTGATTTCTCTGTTGATATGGGTTCTCTTAAGATTGCTGATTCTGCCGTTAAGAATTTAACTGCTGATGTTAATATGGGGGATATTAAGCTTACCAATTGCAACAGTGATGTTCTTAATCTCTCTGTTGATATGGGCTCACTGAAAATAAGCGATATGGATATTGATAAATACAGTGCTAATCTCTCTGTAGACTTAGGCGACATTAAGGTTAATGATTCTACTTATTCTCACAGCTATACTAATAACGCCGGCAGCGGTAAAAGTATAAATGCTGATGTTAATATGGGTGATATTAAGATTAACAGGTAACAAAGAACCGGATCGGAAGTGAATCCCACAAAGGATTCTCTCCGCCCCGGTTCTTTGGCTTGTTTATAGTTTTATTAGATTTTAGCGTATCAGTTATCTTACATTCTTAATCTTACGTCTGCCTGTTACTGCTACACCTGCTGTTAAAGCAAGTACTGCTGCTGCGATGTAAGCCATCATGTTGTTAGAATCACCAGTCTTAACATTTGATACAGATGTATCTGATGTACCTGCATCAGTTGTGTTGCCAGACTCTTCTGAACCAGAAGGTGTACCTGCATCGACCTTTACTAATGCATTGATTGCGGCTGTAAGATGCTCTGTTGCCTCATCAACATCCGCCTGATATTCTGCAACTGCAAGTGCATCGACTGCTTCCTCATACTCAAGCTTCATAGCTGCCCAGGATTCGGCTGTGTAATCAGCTTCGTTAAGTGCATCTGCTGCTGCAATAGCTGCTGAAAGCTTTGATGTATCACTTACAGGTGCTTTAACCTTAACGATATTAGCATCAGTTGCTTCAAAATTAATTGTAGTATCAGTATATCCTAATGCATATACAGTAAGTGACCAGTAACCTGTTCCATCATATCCTGCTGGTAACTTGCAGCGTGCTGAATCTGTAAGTCCAAGCTGTATTCCCATTGATTTGTGCATCCAGTTGTCTGCTGCGAATTTAGTACCATATGTAGCAACTACATTTGTTCTTGTTGCATCATTTCCATAGTATGTCCACTTAACAGCCTGCATCATAGCACCTAATGCGCCATAACCATTACCATTAATATCAACTCTTAAGAACTCGCCATATGAACCTGTAGCTTCTTTTACCGTAGATGTAATGTTAGCAGCTTCACTGATATCCTGCTCTGCAAATGACTTTCCACTTCCAGTCTGTCTTGCAGAGAATGAATATGTTCCATCTGCATTCTTAACTGCTGTCTTAAGTCCGTTAGTATCTGCATTAACATCTGCTGTATACTCATATGAACTAAGCTGGACCTCACCGAATCCTCCGTATAACTTCTCACCATTCTTGACAACTCTGTAATGCTGCTCAAAATCAGCAAGATCAGATGTCTTAACCTTAACCGGAACATACTTAATACCAGTTACTTCATAAGAAGAAACTTTAGATGTTGAACCATCTGCATTAGTAATTGTGCCCCTGTTGTATGAAAGCTGTGTACCATCTGTAAGTATCATCTGTTTTCCATCACTGCTCCAGCCGGCAAGCTCATACTTCTTACCATCTTCTGTATCAATTGTTGCCATGCACTGGTAGCTTCCTCTGTGAAGACCATGATTGGTTGTAGCTCTTGTTACTGTATCAAAAGCACCTTTATCATACTCACCATGTGTATCCTTCTCATTAGATGTTGTTACATCTCCTGCGTTATATACGCCCTCGTTAGCCCAGTATTCCTGCCATGTAAGTCCAGCATATACATATGAATACTCATCATCTGCTGCATGTGTATCAGACACAAGAGCTGGAAGTGCTGTAACTGCAAGAACAGTAGCGGCTGCAACAGCAGCAATCTTAGTAAAAATGTTCTTTCTCATAAATCCTCCTTATAATTTTTTCTATTACAAATCTGCTCTACTTCCTAGCCGATTTATAAGCATAGTAAAATGCCTTCTTTATGGCATTGCTCGATTTAGTAGCACCAGAAACACTGTCAACGCCTGATGTACTCTGATTTGCAAGAAGCTGTGCAGGAACCTTTGCATTAGCCATATTAAAATACTGTACGTCCTGTGCTCCTGCTTCTGAAGTTGCTGTAACTGATGTAATCACATCTCCCGATATGACTATTGTAACCGTTACATTGTAATTATAAGTATCACACACAGCAGAACCTGTATAAGTTCCGTCTGCTTTAAATGTGGTATTAGCCGGTGCGTCACTGGCAGTATTACCTCCCTGTGAATCACTGCTGCCACCATCTGAAGAATTGTCTAGTTGTGTTGCCTGATTACCGCTTTCCGAATCATTGCCTGATGTTTTACCAGAAGTATTACCTGCAGCTGAATTATCCAACCCCGAATTGTCGGCCTGTGTATCTGACTGATTATCAGTCTGTCCAGACTCTGTCGTTCCTTCGGCTGTTAAAGCTGCGTCACCTGCAAGGCTGCTCTCTGCCTCTTTAACCAACGCTGCAACTGTCTCTTCATTAAAGAATTCTTCCCATTCCTCGTCCCCGCCAGAAGCCATAGCCGTTGTCTTTCTTCCTGCAAAGCATAAAAATGTCATACCTACACATAAAACCAATGCAAGTCCATACATAACCGTCTCAGGTTTCTTACCGTATGTCTTTCCGGCTCTTGCTGCCTTTACTGATACAGCCTTTGCTATTCTCATAGCTGCATATCCTAAGAAGACTATGCTGTAGATAACAACATTTGCAATATATGTACCAATTCCAAGTCTTGCATATGGAATATTGATAAGCATTATATGTACATACATAAGACCGTAGAATACGTATGCTGTGCGCTGTAACTGCTTCCACTTCTTAGCCTTCATCTTCTTTCTTACAGCCTGAAATGAAGTTACTGTAAGCACAAGCATTATTGTGATAAGAATAATACTTATTATTGCTGCTGTAAGCTGTGTTGCTGATAAAGCCGCCGGCTTAATAAAAAGCATTTTAAAATATGTCATTCCGTATGTGAAATTATGACACAGTACAAGTATTGCCGCTGTAATTGACAATTCACCTCTTATCTTCATAAGCGGTGCAATCAGCTTGCTGCCCTTAGGAAGTGCACCTGCGTACATTACTGCAACGAACATTGCCGTTCCAAGAGAACCCTTTGCAAATATTCCTAATATGTTATTCTTTACAAATAAAGGCATTGGTAAGAATCCAATCAGAAATACTGCAATAGAGATTACCGCTGCCCCTATATAGTAGATACCCGCGTGTTTCTTAAGTGAATCTTTAAGAAAATATATGAATAAAGATACGATTATAAGTGATATTACTAATAACATGTCTGCTCCTTCTAGTCTTTATATCCTAAGTTAGCTGTCCTAAACAAAAGTAATTTCATCTATCTTTGATTAGTTTTTTCTAACTGTTCTATAGAATATATTTTAGGACCTGCATTTGTCAATACAGACTGTTAATAATAATTCTCATTAAGGTTGTCTGGTAATTATTTCCGTGTTCATATTGGTTGAAAAACTGTCAGCTATTCCCTCTGACACATATACTTTGCTTCCATCATAAAGTATCATCTCAAAATCAAGCGTGCCGCTTCTATACAGCTCTTTCGCACCATCAAGCCCCATTACAAAAAGCGCTGTTGATAATGCATCTGCTGTTGTTCCGTCAGAGCATACAATTGTAACCGATGTCAGGTCACTCTCTGATGGATAACCTGTCTGTGGGTCTATAATATGATGATATACCTGTCCGTCCTGCTCAAAATATCTCTCATATCCACCTGATGTTATAACTGCCTTATCAGCAGTGCTTAATACGCCAAGATAACTGCTTTCACTGTCAGGATTCTGTATGGCAACTCTCCAGTCCGAGCCATCGCTCTTTCTTCCAAGCACCTGCACATTGCCTCCAAGATTTACGATTGCGTGCTCTATGCCGCAGTCCTTCATAATCTGAATCACCCTTGAGGAAGTATAACCTTTGGCAATTCCGCCAAGATCAATGCTTGCACCATCTGATAATGTCACCTGCTGCCCGTTAATCCCCACATTTGTATAAGAAACATGCTTAAGTACCTCTGTAATCTCGCTGCTTTCAGGCACTCTATAATTCTTGGTGGTAAATCCCCACAACTCCATAACTGGGTATATCGTAATATCGAAAGCGCCTTTAGTTTCTTTAGATACCTGCATTGCTCTGTTCATTATAAATGCGGTTTCTTCCGATACTTCACCGCTTCCATTTTCATTTATCTTAGTAACATCACTGTCCTCATTTCCTACCGAAAACATTGCATCAAGACGGTTAATCTCCTGAACTGCTTTACTTACTGCTTCATCTGAGTTACTTCCATATGCAGTAAGCGACATATATGTATCCATTGCAAATATTTCCTGTGTACTCTGGACTGTATCGTCCTTCTCTGGCTTGCTGCCACCACATGCTGTCAGAACAGCCGCCGCAAGAATTACTGTAATTCCTGCCAATATATACTTTCTGATATTATATTTCATGCTTTTAAGTTTTATCCTCCATCTTATACTGGTTAGTTCTATAAAACTTTATAGCATAATAATTAAAATGTCAATCACATACGGTCACACATTCACCACGCAAAAACACCCGCAATATAATTGCGGGTGCTCCTGTAAAGAAAATTTTTATGAAATTAGATATCTTTTCTTCTTCTCATGTATACTGCTGCCATTCCAAGCAATGCACAAAGGCTTGCTGTAGTTAATGCGGCATACATTCCTGCATGGCTCATATCGCCTGTCTTAACTGTTGTATCTGCTCCTGTTGAAGTTCCTGTTGAATCATCTGGTTTCTCTGATGGATTCTCGTTATCTGATGGATTTCCTTCAACATATTCAGGGTTCTGGTTGTTCTCACCTTCCCATGTAACATTTAAGTTATGAAGCATTGTTGTATTCTGCCATCCGCCTGAACCAACTGTTCCTGTGTGCTGGATTGCAACACCACCAAAGCTGTTCGCTTCAATGTCTGCTGTAAGGTCAACTACATGTGGATATCCCTTAGCTGCCTGATCTGCCAGCTGTTCTGTTGGTGTCTCAACATGAGCAGTGAGCTTATTACCTTCAACCTTTAAGCTGATTGTACAACCTGTTGCATAGCAACTTGCGATAACCTCATCAGAGATTTCTGTTACTGTTCCGTTGTCATATTTTACAAGTACAAATGTTACGGCATTAGATGATGCTTTAGTTCTTACTATTCTTAATCCGTATCCTGTAAGTGTTGATGTATCGAACTTGAGAAGTACATCCATATACTGACCTGCACTACCAAATCCCTGACCTGCTGTCTTAGCCGGGTCAACTACAAGCTCAAGTGACATATCACCATATGTTCCTTCTACTGGTGTATACATAAGTCTTGAACCCTGTGTTCCTTCATATAATCCTGCCCCTACACAGCCATTACCTGTTGTTCCATATTTCCAAGGCTCTTCTGTATCAGCTCCCTGCCAGCTTCCGAAGCTCTCTGTATCTGCTGGACGGTTGTAATCTACTGTCCAGAATCCAGCTTTGATTTCTGACTGCTTTATATTAGGGAAGTTAGAGAAATCTGTAGAAAGGTTCTTGCTTCTTACATCTTTCACTTCGATTGCCTTGTCATATACTGTATTTACTGGTGTTCCATAATCACTTCTGATATTCTTAGATTCTACCTTAGCCATGATGTAATATCCAACATCACCTGCTGTTAACTTATATGTATATTCTGGTGAATCGTTTCTTGTTACTGCTACAAGTACCTTATTGCTTCCCTCTGCATCTGTACATCTGTACCATGAGATTGCAGACATGTCTTCTCTGCTTCCTAAATCAAGTGAGTAATCTACTTTAAGACTACCCTGTCCGTCATTAGTAATAACTGGTGTCTTGATATACTCTGGTGCATCAAGTTTGCTTGGCTTTACAGTAATTCCAACTGCTGCTTCAAGACCTGACTCTGTAGATGCATTTATAATGACCTTCTTAGCTGCATCATCATTATTAGTACCTTCTACTTTGCATGTTCCGTCACCATTATCTGTTAACTTCACATATGCCTTATCTTCGTCTGATACGCTGTATGTTATTTTCTGTGTTGTATCATTAGTTCCATAGAAGTAGTTAACTGTTCCTCCAACTGAAGCTGTTTCTTTTCCAGATTCAATCTCTGAAACATCTGATTTTATTGTAAGCTGTGTTGCAACTGCTTCCTGACCTGCTGCAGCTATTACATCTTTAACTCCTAATGGATCCCAGTCGTCAATGCCCTTTAAAAGATTATATGTATTGTAATATGTTTTACCACCTGATACTACCTTGTAGGCATTAAGCACTGATTTGCCTGTCATATCAATGGTTTCTTTAGCACCTTCTCCGCCGATTGTGATATTCTTTCCATTATGTATGATGTTACTCTGGTAACATTTTAATGAATCAGATGGGAACTTTGTCCATCCCATTGTTATAGGTACACTTAAATTACTGTTATATACACAGTCTACTGCAGTTATTGTACCGCCTTCCTTAGTAAAGAACTGTGTTGGTTCTGCCTCTACATTTAATATCTTACAATTAAATGTGCAGCCTAAGAATGTTGAACCAGTATTATAAGATGAATATAATGGTCTGTTTCCATAGAAATCAAAATCACATCCTACATATACAGCATTTCCATTAAGAGCATCATCGGTACTTTCAAAATGACAGTTATTGTAAAGATTTCTTAAAGCACCACTGATTGGGACAAGGTTAAGTCTGCTTATGAAGTTGCAATTATCTGCAAACATTTTGTCACCAGACATATCAGCAAGCTGTGCCTGAGTGATTGTATCTGTTCTCTTAGCCTGATTAAGTTCACTCATAAGTGGATAATCAAGGTCAACACTACAATAATTACCTATTGTTATATTCTTAACTGTGAGTGCGCCACTGCAGTTGAATCTGAACATTGTATAGTTACCGTTAGAGGCATGTGACTGTCCTCTGTTTCCAGCTAATACAACATTATCAGGATTTCCTGTAAGACCTTTGATAGTAAGATAATCTGAATTAACAACCATTCCATAAGGTACTGAATATCCTTCTGTCTTCTGGACTGTATCTGTTGCTGCCGGATCATCTATCCAGTATACATATGGTGCAACATATACTGTCATTGGATTATCTGCTGTTCCATTCTTTAATGCATCTGCTGACAATGCCTTAGTAATGTCGTTATATACATATGGGTACTGGGCAGCAAGCTCGTCTGATAACGAACCATCCAGATATATGGCTGTCTCCGACAACTGGATTGTCTCACCCTGATACTTAATGTAAGTTCCACCGAATTCAACCGGATCAGAACTGTCGATTGGTGTGTAACCTTCTAATGTTTTGTTAATATCTTTTACTGCTGAATATCTCATGGCTGTTACTCCTGTTTCCTGTGCAAATGCATAATATCCCTGTAATGGAACTAAGTTACCTGCAACAAGAACGCCGGTCATAACACTGACGGCAACAGAAGCAATAATTTTGTTTCTTCGTATCATATTATTCCTCCTTATATTAAATTGTTTCTGCTTCTTAAGATGCTTTCATTATATTCACATTGTATTTTTATATATACAAAAAAACAGCACGAAATCTTCTAAAATCAAAAAAATATGTAAAAAATCAGTAACATTTTCTATATAAACGACCTATAATTAACATGTGATTTTGCTTCGTAAGATATTATTTATATACCTAGGAGACGGCAATGTACCATTTTATTAATGACAATTTCCTCACGGATATTGCTACTGTGCCACCATCTTATAAGATGAAACATTTTCATGAACATAACAGATGGGAGTTGATGTTTATATATTCTGGTTCCTGCACCCTTTATGTAGGTGATGAAATATATATGTTAAATCCGGGCGGACTTGCTCTTATTTCACCAGATACAGCCCATATGACTACTTACCTTGCAGGAAGTGACCATACAAGATATGTGCTATATTTTAATAATGATGAATTAAAGTGGATTGCTGATGATTCTTCTCTGGATATAGAAAGCATTTTTCATAAACATCCTGTTATCCATATACCAGAAAGACGACTTGATTATATATCATCAATTATCCAGAAGATTTCTTATGAACACAATGGTGTAGATAGTCTGTCTTTATCTTTCATACATTCTTATTTTCATGAACTTATACTTTTTATTCTGCGTTGTCAGATGTACGAAGATAATGTTATTACGAAAATGGATACAGGTAATGAACTTATCCAGAAGGTTATTGAATATATTATCGAGAATTATCATAATGACATAACTATGGCTGCTACTGCCGAACTTTTTAATATGAGTGAATCGAGCCTTTCCAAGAAATTTAAGGCTTTTACAGGCTTCAGGTTCAGAGAGTATCTTATTAATGTAAGAACGCACGCAGCAGCAGACCTTTTAGTCAACACCAGCC
>ERZ779889.2222-NODE-2222-length-16787-cov-2.574707_pt1 | contig 16787 bp, 16 predicted proteins | sample MGYA00511030_ERZ779889 | MGnify/ENA primary metagenome ERZ779889 (study PRJEB29588, sample SAMEA2160616) | human gut metagenome | biome: human gut; feature: human-associated habitat; material: faeces | place: Denmark | collected 2008/2010 ...
GAGGTGGAGTACACCGGGAGCAGCGGGTTTCGCCGTCAACAACGCGAGCGGAAACGGCAGCGTGACCTCCTCCGGAATCGCGAGCGGACAGGGGAGATGCAGAAGCTCCTTCCCGTTCGTCGCAGTGATGCCCTCCGATGAAAGGTTGACGCCGCGCAGGATGAGCCGCGCACCATCGCGATCCGCAACCGGAGCCACCAGCGCAAGCAACTCCCCGAACGTGGCCGGAAGCTCAACCGAAACCGCCTCTTCAGGGACAACCTCCAGCTCCGGCCATTCGAGCGACTTCCCCGTAACCTCGACCTCGCCGCTCCGCGTGGAACGGATCAATTCCCGCAGCGCCCGATACTCGACCGCAAAATCGACCGCCTCCGCAACCTCACACTCCACACTTACTGCGACACACTCCACGCCGTCAGTCGCCATGAGTCGCAGCCGTCCGCCGTCCCCGACAAAACGCACCGACCGCACCACCTCCACCGGCGAAGTTTGCGCCACGACCTTCCCGAGCACCTTCAACGCCTCCTGCAACACACTCTTTCTGATCTTCATCTTCACCACCTCCATGCGATTAAAACCAATCAGCCCCGCCGGTCACGAAGACCGACAGGGCTGATCACTCATTCAGGCCGATTACCTCAACCTGCCATCACAATAGTTATATATAGATGAAATCCGTTTGAACGACACAAGAAGCAGCGGAAAAATCCCTTATGGTGCAGCACGCGATTGGAGCAGCTTTTCGCTGGAATTGTAAATCATACGAAACACCATGTCGGAAAGCCACTTTTTCAAAGTTGGATTATCGGTGAACTGTTTGTAGAGTTCCATGTCATCGGACATCAGACAGAACATTTCATTAGCCCTCTTCCTGCCGCTTACGATGCGGACATTTGTCTTGTTCTGGTGCTGAATTTTCAAGCTCACATTGATCCAATTGGAGTACAATTGAATCAATGCTACTCGAATAGTTTTGGAAGAGAAAGAGCGAGAGAAGGGAAAACCTTTCCTCAAAATTTTTTTCTTTCTCGCACCTGGCTGTTTGCATAATATCTATTTACTTAAGGGCGAAAATCGGACCGGCTTTCCAGCAGTTTCCGCGTATCGCCGCCGGCATAGTCCGATATCGATTTGCCTTTTTTCGTTTTCACATCCAGTTTTGCGCCGTTATCCAGCAGCAGTTTTATAATTTCCACATCCCCCCTGCCTGCCGCAAGGAAAATCGGCGTTTCACCATTCTTATTCTGACAGTTGACATCGGCTTTCTTCGCCAGGAGCGCCTTGACCACCACAAGATTGCGCTCGCGCGCGGCATAATGCAGCGGGGTGTCTCCGAACATATCCGTTGAATCCGGACTGGCACCTTTTTCCAGCAGGTAACATGCCGGCTCGCCGTCGCTGAAGTTTTCAATGGCGAAATGCAGGATCTTCATTCCCTTGTCCATCACCTGGGTCTCCAGATCAGCACCGGAGGCGATCAGGAAATCACGCATCTCTTTTGCTCTTAATGCCAGAACCAGAGGAGTCGCCCCGTTTTTATCTTTGACGTTCAAATCAGCTTTTTTCCCGATGAGCGCCTGCAGCAGCGGAATATTGCCATGCTGAGCGGCAAACAGAACCGGACAGTTGCCGTCATTGCATTGTAAATCAGGATCGGCTTTGAATTTATCCAGCAGCACGCCGATCGCTCGGGCATTGTCTGTCTCGACCGCCAGGAACAGCGGAGTCCGGCCGTACTTATCCTGAAGATTCGGATTCGCCTTCTTCTCCCCGAGTGCATCTACCACATAAGCGGCTTTGTCCAGATTGGTACGGAACGCGGCGGCAATGTGCATGGCGGAATTGCCGTCCTGATCCTGGATATCCAGTTTGATTCCGGGGATGACGAGCATCGAAGCCGGAATACGCGGATCCGCCGCAGTGAACTTCCGGATGCAGAGCATCAATGCCGTTTCTCCCCGGCTGTTCTGTGCATTGACGTCCGGCTTTGCAGTGAATATGGCGCTGATGACTTCAGCATTGTAGCTGTCGGAACTGTTGACGAGCATGAAGGGAGTTGTTCCGCTGCGGTCCTTCGCATTGACATCGGCCCCGTTTTTCAGCAGCAGCGTGATGATTTCCTGCCGGGGATCTTTTCCCCGGCAGGCAAAGTGGAGGACGGTATTCTGCGCGTTATCCGAAGCCCTGACGTCAGCTTTCCCCGCAAGCAGTTTTTCCACCGCCGCAGTATTCCGGGCGCTGACGGCATGGTGCAGCGGAGTCATGCCGCTGCCATCCCTCGCTTCTATGTCGGCTCCTTTTGCCAATAACAGAGGAATCAGCTCGGCGTTGGCAATCGCCGCCCAGTGCAGCACGGTTCGATTGTAACGGTCCGTCTCCTCCAGATCCACACCGCCGGCTTCCACCAGGCTTTTTACCTGTTCATATCTCCCCGTCTGCATCAAAAGCGGCAGGTTCTCCGCTCCGCACAGGGAGAAGCCGACAGCCAGCCAGCAGCTCAATCCCGATAGGATCCGTTTCATGACCGTATTGCCTCCATGTTACACTATAACAAGCCGGAAACTGATTCTTTACCTGAACCAGTCCCGGCTTTTTCAATAGAATCGAGCAGACTATTTCGTTAATTCGACAGCCATGAACAACAACCGGGAACTGGTGAAGCTTCCGGTGAATGTCAGCAGGCAGTCCTTGGCATCGGTTGACGCACCGCGATATATCTTGTTGTCTTTGATGGTGTAAAGCACCTCGCCAGGCACATATTTCCCATCCTGCTGCACCTTGTATTCGGTGATGATCGTAATCCCGCCGGTTTCGCGTTTCTCCTCCGTATCCTTGAACGTGACGAATCCATTGTAAATCACGGCTTCGAGAACATTGCCGCGCTGCGTTTTCGTTTCGAACAGCGTAGCCAGGCAGTCCGCCTGGTTGATGGAGAATCCTTTGTAGATGCGGTTGCCCTGCAACCGGAAAATGCTGTTGTCGGGGGAGGCTTTCGGCGCTTCCTTGGCGACCATATTGCCCGGATGCGCGTAAAGAACTTCTTTCCGTGCCGCGTCGCGGTAAAAGTTTCCGCTCTGATAATAGCAGATCACATCTTTTTTATCGGTGGAGTCACCGCGGTAAATGGTTTCCGCCGCAAAACATCCCAGAACAAGGGAGCTGAACAAAGCCAGTGTAAAACTTTTTTTCATTTTTTTCTCCAAGCTGTTTTCTTATATTTTAATTGATTGCCGAGCCAAACTTGTTCTCGTCTTTGTCTCCCTCTGGAATACACATGATCAGGAGGATCAACGCGCCGATGAATGGAATAAGGGTGATCAAAATTGTCCATCCGGATTTATTCCGGTCATGCAGGCGTCGCGCAGTAACCCCCAGACTGGGCAGAAGCATTGCCAATGTCCAGATCAAACTGAGGATTGATCCGATCTTGGGAACGAATCCGAGAACTGTGCTGACAATGAACATGACCAGAATCCAGAGCCAGAATTCCGTCCGTCCGGCCCGGCCGGTAAAACAGAAGTATTTCCTGGTCAAGATGTTGATGAAGTTGCTGATTACTTTCTGAGGCATAACTGTTTCCCTTTTCGTTTAGATGGATTCTATTATGAAATCGATAAGCGCTTCACAGAAACGCTCAGCCGCCTGCTGCTGCCGGTATTCCCGTGCGTTCCGCTCTTCCGGAGTTGAGGCGCAACCTGCCGCAGACAGCATGCCGGCCAGCAGTACAACCCAGATTCCCAGACGACCCTTCCGGCGTTCTCTCATTGCCTCTCCTGAAGAGGTTTCTGAGCGCCTGCCTCCTGAACCGCACCGAAAAATTTAATCGCGCTGTCGAACGGATAAGGATTGGCGAACATGGATACCTTGGAGGTGATTTTCCCCTGTTTGTTCAATCCGAGCGCGGCGCGGAATTGATTCATCGGTGAATTTTCATCGTAATCGACCTCTTCGGAATAGGTGGCATTCAGGAATGCCTCCAGGTATTTCATGTCGATAACGTCTTTGAACAGCGCCGGATCCTTGAGTCCGATATTGTCTTTGACACTCACCATGCCATCGACATCACCCAGGTCGTCAAAGCCATCGTCTTCCACCTTCATGAATTTAATCGACGGGCTGATGGTGATTGTCACGTCGGAGGTCTTGTTCAGGAAAAAGATATTGTTTTCCAGCCTGACCTGTTTGGTCTTGTCGCTGCCCTTCGTGTTGTCGAAGCCGGACATGGTGTTCAGACCGATGATATTGTGATGAATATTGGTCGACATATTGGCATTGGCCCGCACACCGAATCCCATATCTTCAAACGCCTTTGTACGCGTCCATGTGAAAAGCAGCGTGTTGTTGGCGAATTCAAAATCCACCATCCCGGGTTTTCCGTTGGTGCTTCTCACGTCGGCGGCCATCATGCGATTTCCGATAAATACATTATTCAGAATTTTCACACTCCCTGAAAAATGAGCCGCCAGAACCGCGAAGTTTCCGCCATTGAGAAACAGGCAGTTTTGGATTGTGAATGTCCCATCCGTTTCCGCATTCAGCAGCGCTTTGTCGATCGATGGATTTTTTGTGGTCCCCTTGGCCGGCGGAATGGTCAGCATGCCGTGTTCAAATCCTTCCGGTTTTCCCTCCCGGGCGTGATAGCTGTTGGCCAGGGTGTGATCGAATATGAAACCATCAATCAGAATGTTGGAGTCAGGACCGAATTTGCGGGTTTTTACGGTCAGCGTTCCGAATGTCGGCTTTGTGGCGTTCTGTGCATTGGACGGACGCAGCATCGTATGATATATGAGCGGATTTCTCTCCGAAAAATCGGTTTTGTAACCTCCAATCAGGTTCACTGGTTTGTTCATGTTGATCCAGCCGCAGGACATCTTGCCAGGATAATTTCCCGTCGCGACATGAAGCGTGTCTCCGGGAGCGGCTTTTTCGATTGCTTTCCAGATATTTTTGAAAGGTGCCTCTTTCGTTCCGGCATTTTTGTTGTTTCCCGTTGTCAGAGAAACATACCAGTCTGCGGCCATACTCTGAGAAGTACAGAGCAGGAGCATTCCACTGAATAAGCCCAGTTTACCGTATCGCATGGGTTCTCCTCACAAAACAGGCCGACAATTTCAACAATTGCCGACCTGTTTCTGTCCAAATGTTATTTGTTGAATTTCACTGCCGTTCCGGTCAGGGTCACCGTAACCTCGTTGATTCCGCAAATATTTTTCATGCTGTAATCCATCTTGACGTCGACCAGATCCTGAGCTCCGGGGGCCTGCTTGAGCGCTTCCGCCTTGAGAGTCGCGAAGGAGACATCTCCAATGTTGACACAGGTGAAGTAGCTCATCAGTTTAGCGCTGGCTGTCACATCGCGCTTGACCACAGTATAGTCGTTCCCCGCAACCGGCTGGAGGATTGCATTGGCCGAAACTTCCGTATAGAAGTTCGGGCCCGAGGAAATCGGTGCCACACCGCCGTTGTTGGTAGTGATGCCGGCGCAACCGGTCATGAGAAGTGCGGCGCAGAATGTTCCAGCGACAAGGAGGAGAGACTTTTTCATTGCATTCCCTTTCTTTTTCTATTGGTGAAAGCAAGATCAATACCATATTGATCCGACTCTGTGAAATATTATATCATGACTTTGAAGGAAATCAAGGCGAAAAATCATAAAAAGTATAATTTTAATGATTTTTATGTTCGTCAAGTTTTGCCAGCTTTCTTTCTGAGCATGTTTTCAAGCAGATTGCGAATAAAACCTTTCCTCGCATCTGTTTTTTCTTGAAAACAGTGCTGCTCATGATATATTACTCTGAAATTTATCTTTCAGTTATCCTGAAGTAAAACGGCAACTTTTCAGTTACACTTGTCCATATATGTCGAAAAAAAAGTTTTCTCTGGTAGAGTTGCTTGTTATGCTTTCGATAATTCTCGTATTATTTGCAATGTTGATGCCGCTGCTGAATCGCGCTCGAGAAACCGCAAAATCGACTTCCTGCAAAGGCAATATGAAGCAGTCACTGACCGCTCTGGTCATTTATCTGGATACTTATGAAGTTGTATCCACACAGCGCTGGACCGATACCCTGATTGCAACCGGATTGGTGTCGTACCCCCAAATCTCTGCATTACGTTGTCCTTCATGGATCAGGGAGCGAGATACCCATAAAAACGTATTTGGTATGCGAAGAATCATTGGAGACGCCCACACTCTGCATATAACCGGTTCTCCATCCGATTATGTACTGCTGGCGGATTCTCTGAATTTAGATACTCTTCAACAGTTTATCAATTTTTACGGCAATTGGGGGCCCCATAAACTGGTTGTTCATTATCGGCATCACCGCAAAGCAAATGCCGGATTTCTGGATGGAAGTGTACGAAGCAGCTCTCAACGGGAGCTTTCTGAAAAGGGATGTCCGAGATATGTGTATTAGAACAGCTCTTGTCTGCTTTTGCCTGCAAAGCGTCATCTCTTGCGCTGCTCCAGTGATTGTTTTGCCGGACAATCCGGCAAAACTGGTATTCCCGCCGGGGGAAACCCAGGCCTATGCCGCTGACTTCCTAAACGGCATCCTTGTCAAAGCAATCGGAAAAAAATTGGAAATTGTCCCGGAAAGCGGTTCCGAAAAATATCCGGAACGAATTTTCATCGGCTCAACGGATGCCGCCTCGCAGCTGATCGGAGAGCTGAACAGTCTGAAGCCGGAAGCTCTTGTTGTCCGGTCGAAGGGCGGGGATCTCATTCTTTGCGGAGAAGTTTCTCCGGATGGAATTGACCGCGGAACCCTTTTTGCCGTCTACGAATATCTGGAACAGGCACTGGGGGTGCGTTGGTATTATCCTGACGATCGGCGGATCCACCCGGATGGATTTGGAACGATAATTCCCCGCAGTCCGGCTTTGAAACTTGACGGTTGGAATATTTATGACTGGCCCCGCTTCCATTCCCGCGAAGGGGGTGTCAGTTACTATGCGTGGCCGGAGGAGTACCAGCGACTCTGGCACCCGGTGCTGCGTTTCGGCAGTTCCGTGCCGTCCCGGAGAGCCAACCATACCCAGATCGGGTGGTATGCGCTTTACAAAGATACCCATCCGGAATATTTTGCCGTCGGCAAAGATGGTAAAACGCATTTCAATACGAAACTTCCACACCGCAATTACCTCTGCCCGAATCAGCCCGGGGTTCTGGAACAGATGCTTCGCAATCTGGAGGCATTCGATCAGGGAGAAGCTCCTCCCAATGCCTGGGGGCCGTGTCCTCCCCTGGGAAAAGAGGTGTATTTTGCGTTCAACGACGGCATGACTCCGGAAAACAGCTGTCAATGTTCCGCATGCCGGCGGCAGTACAACCCCGCGCTTCCTTTTGAAAAACAGGCCTCCGGGTGGGCATTTCGCTTTGTCGCACGTTACGCGGAAGCGATTCGGGCAATTTGGCCGGATCGCCGTCTGGCGACTTTGGCCTACCAGCATTATCAGGCTCCTCCGGAGGGAATGCGGATTCCCGATAATGTCGACGTTACCTACGTCACAAAAATTGTACACTACGCTTCAGACCCGGATCTCTTCAACCAGGAGCTGGAAAAGGTGCATGCGTGGTCAAAGTTGCTGAACAACAAAACAGAGCGTTTCGGAATCTGGCTGAATATCGTCGACCCGGCCACATATACCTCCAAGGTCCCATTTATGTACCCCAATATTTTCAAACGCTGGCTGTTGGCAACAAGGGACGTAACTGACAGCTGTTTCATCAACGGCTTGAATTCCCGCCTGAACCGGTCGGGTGAAGAGGGGCGTTTGAACGCATTTTCCACCTATCCGATGGTCTGGCTGCAAAGCCGTCTCTTATGGAATCCGGAATACAGCGTTGATGAACTGTTGTGGGATTACATCAGGAACTCTTTCGGGCCGGCGGCGGATACGATGCGCAGATTCCCCGATCTGATCATCTCCCGCTGGGAAGGAATTCCTTGGTCGCCCGAAACAATGGATGAGATCGCTTTCATTCATTGTGTCCGCTACGATGAAGACCGAGTGCGGGAATTAAAACTTCTGCTCAATCAGGCGGCTGCTCAATGTGAGCCCGGCTCTCCGGAACATCGGAGGATTGTTTTCTGGAGAGACCGGATCTACTCCCGTTTTTTTCAGGAATCCGCGCGCTTCCATCAATATGCCGATCAGATTCCGGAATATTACTGCAGAAGTATTTCAGAGGAACCGGAGGAGTCCGACTGGAAGGAGCAGCCCGTGGTATCCCTGGTGGAACGTCAATGGGGCGGTCCCCCCGAAAAGACAGCGACCGTGCAGATGCTCCGCCGCGGCAGTGAGCTGCTTTTCCGACTGGCAATGCCGAATGCGTCCCCGGAAGATGAATTCCGCATATTTACGGCCGGTGATTCGGATGCCGTGCAGAAAAATTACGCGCCCAATGTCAATAAACGATGGACATTCTGGCAGGAGTACCGCGTGCGGAATGAACGTGACGATGGAACATTCCTTGCCATATTCCGTCTTCCGCTTTCCGGGCGGGGAAAATTGCGTCTGCAAATTATGCGCTACGGCGGAGTCTGGAACCGTTCCGACCTCTGGAGCCCGACGCTGCGCCCGATCGCGGATTTCCCGGTCAAACGGTTTGGACGGGTGATCTTTGACAGAGGAGAGGAGTAAAACATGCCGGAGACAGCCCAGCATCGCAGGATGACCGCAAATGCCTTGAACCTTGTTCCGGAACTCCCCGGCCCCCGGAGCCGTTTGACTGAAGAATTCTGTCTTTATCCGGACCTGGCGCTCAATGCCCCGGAAGAGTTCGCACGGTATTGCCGTCTTCCCTCCGGAGAATGGTTCCATTATCTGCCGGATGTGTCTTATGCCGAACTGTACCGCTACCATACCGTCGATTGCGCCGGACACATCCGCCGCGCCCGTGCTTTCCGGAACGGGAATTATGACTTTGCGCTTCCCGGATTTCTTCATCTTCTGCGGCAGAGTGCGACTCTGCTTGGCGACGGCAAAGAGGAGGAGGCGATGAAATACCTCGGAGTTCTGCTGCATGTCCTGCAGGATGCCTGTTTTGGCATTCATGCGCTGGAGGGCCCCGGAGGGAGTGATCTGTTTTTCTTTGACCGCCTGAAAATCGGTGATTTTTCTCCGGCGGAAGTTCTGGCCCGGCTGGATTGTTTGGACTTCCCGTTTTTTTCAGCTGTGCCCCGAATGCTCGGCACCAGCGTCCCGGAGGCGGCTCTGCGGCTCTATGCCCATTACTGCCGAACGGCGCGCGCGGCACGCAGGAGCTGTATGGAGATTCTGCTTGCGCACTGGAACGGGAAAAATGAAAATACGGCCTCCTGTTTATCCATGTACCGAAACGCCGTCCAGCTTTGTGCGGATGTTCTGAAAACGGTGTCGGAACTGGCAACGGGAAAAACAGAAGCTTCTCCGTATATGCCTCTGGCTGAACTTGAACCATACGAGTTCCCGGTCGGAGGGTATGGCGCGTATCGTTTCCGTACGCTGGAAACTGACTGTTATTATACCCCCGACGGTCAAAAACAGCAGCTGGCCTTTCCGGAAGCAGTTTTTCACTCCGGACTTTCATTCGGGTTGTCTGCTGAACAGAACCTGCTCTACCATTTGCCGGAAAAAACGTTTGACCGTTTTTCAGGGACACTTCTTCTTTCCGGCGAAAAAGATGCAAGCGTGCATTGCTGGCTCGTCAATCGGGGAACTGCAGTCCGGGAATTTGTATTTGATGCCGACCGCCCCGTTCAGACCGTGAATCTGTCGGATCCTGCCGGCGAGTTCGGTTTCCGCCTGACCAGTGAAGCGCCTTTCGGCATTATGGTGCTGGGAGACGGTCAAATTTGCGCCGGCCGATTGGCTTCCGGAGAAATCAACAGTGGAACAGACGGACGTGCTTCGGGCAAAGCATCCAGAAAATCACAGAAGAAAGAAGCCGCATCATGACCGATCTTGGTCGGTCCGAAACCGATGACCGGTAAGCCCATGGCTTCTATGAGGGGGAACGACGGCGAGGCATTTACCAGAATCCGCTGTTCGGCGATCAGATTGATTCCCCGCTCCAAAAACACTTCATGGACGCCCAGTGCGACAAAGTCATCGGTAATCCAGAAAAAGCAGTTGGACGTTGACCCCTTTGCGAATAACTCGTTTGCCATACGGCGGCCGGTTTCGATGGCCGGCTCTGTCTGGTCGAGTTTCGGAAGATCGAACTGCACCAGGGAGGCTTGAGCCTCCAGATCAGGAACATGATAAGACGGATCCGTGACAAGGCGGACGATTTCGGGCATGTTCCGGCGCATTGCGAATTCATACGATTTCCGGAACTGTTCCCGAAAGTCATACCGGCACAGGCACACCTGATGTGATGGCGCGATCTCTTGTGGCGGATTGATCAACATCAGTTTCGGAGACGCGGCGTTGCGAGGCAGCAGTTCCCGGGCCATACTGTTTCCGCCAATTACTCCAAGGACTCGCTGCCCCAGCAGATTGATCCTCTCCGGATTCAAATCCTCCCGGTAAATCGGCAATCCGACATAGCCCTTTTGGGCGAGCGTTTGAAGCAGTGAACTCAGCCGCAACTCGAAAAACAGATTCGGCTGTTGTTTGTAATGATGGTGTGGAATCAGAATGATGCGTTCGAACGCATTCAGAGTATTCAGCAGCTCCCGGTTGGCAATATAGATCCCGCTGGCGGACTTGCAGGAGAGAATACCGTTGTTCTCAAGGATGGATACCGCTTTCCGTACGGTAATGATGGACACCTTGTATTGATCGCATAAATCTTTCAATATGCAGAAAAAATCCCCGGTCTTCAGATTTCGCCGGATAATGTCCAGTTCAATCTTTTCGACCAGCTTTTTATACAAAGGTTTGAATGTTTCATTACGCGCCATAGAACTCTCCAGATTTATATTATAACACAAAATCCGGTAAATACAATCGTATCAAAATTCAACGTTCGGATTTCCCTGCCGGTTTCAGCAGCTGAAGGATGTTCTCAAAATTCCTGCCGGAGAGCCTTTAAAGATATTAAAAAACATCATTTTTATATTTTATTGGTTTGAAGATAAGATAAAACATGTTATTTTAACAGGGAGTCACACGATAGTTAACTGGGAAATCGCGATGGAAAAACGCCGGAAATCGTTGTTTTTGATCTACCTGGAGTTTGTTCCATTTTATTTGCTTTATCTCTTTGTCCGCCGTTTGTCACTGAAGCAAAGCTACTGGGTTTCCCGCGTTCTTTTTCTGTTGCTCATGCGCGTGGACAAGCGGCATCGAGTCCGGACAATCCAGCATCTGCTCCATGCCGGGGCTGCAGATTCTCTCTCGGAAGCGCATAAATTGGCAAAACAGGTATTTTGTCAGTTCAGCAAACTTCTGATAGAAATTTTCAAAATGGATCAACACTATAAGCCTGAAAAAATCCATATGGCCGGAAGTGCAGAATCCATGCGTTATCTGTTTGAAGAGCGGGGCAATGCAATTATTGTAACAGCTCATTACGGCAACTGGGAAATCGCCGGAACCGCTTTTTGTCAGAAAACAGGTTTGGGGATGGTATCCATCATGCGCCCGTTTTCCAATCCTCTGATAGGAAAATGTATTTTGAAAAACCGTCGCAGTCCTGCTCATGAGGTCATTTCCAAACAGGCCGGACTGCGGCCGTTGCTGAAGGCGCTGCATGACGGAAGACACATATCTATTCTGATAGACCAGCATGCATCAAGTAAAGAAGGTGTAGAAACGACTTTTTGGGGACATCCATGCCGGACTCACAAGACTCCGGCATTGCTGCACCTTAAAACCGGGATTCCTGTGATTCCGGCGGTGACTCGGCGTCTGAATAATAATTTTGAATTTGAATTTGTATTTGCTGCACCGATTGTTTATTCCCGGACTCGGGATAAAGAAGCTGACATTCAAACCATCACCCAATTATGTACCACGGCGTTGGAAGGACTGATCTCCCGGGATCTCACGCAATGGATGTGGGCGCCACGCCGTTGGCTTGATATCAATCGAGACCCTTATTCGTGACATGGAACAGCGCTGGCAAAGGAGGAGTGCATGAAGGAAGCAACCCTTCTTCAACTTGAAAAACAACAAGCCCTCTACCGGTCGCGAAACCGGTAGAGGGCTTGACGTTATTCTGCGGGAAAGTGTCGCCCGTGGGCGACGTTTTTACCAGAGTTTTTCCAATTCCTGTTCCTGGCGGCGGAGAATTTCGATTCTCAGTTGCTCCTTCTCCTCTGGGGAAAAGGCGATTCCGAGAGGTTTCAACTCCTTTACCGCAGTGATCAGGGCTTGTCTTGATTTCGTGCTTTCTATCAGCTCGGACACCGTTGTGCGCGTGTCGAGCTTTCGTTTCAGCACATAGCTGAAAAAACTTTCTTCATCGCATGGGCCGAATTTTTCGGTCAGCTCATCATCGAGAATCCGTTTGCGATATTCATCAACTTGCTTTTCAAGCTGTCTGCGGTTCGGGATCCCGCCGTTTGCGGCCTCCCGAGCATTGTTCCAAATTTTTACGACTGCTTCCGGAGGCAGCGAGGCAAGCGGGCGAATCAATCGCTCCGGGATCAGCGTTCGGGAATCCTCCGGCAAAAGACTCCGCACCCGGTAACAGGTAATCAAACGATAACCATAGGAGCGATCGATGTGAAACATCTCCTCGCAGTAACACTGGAACGATTTGTACCCGCGCAGCAGATAGAGCTTCTCCTTTCTGATCCGTTCAAGCAGCATGCCGGTTTCAAAACAGTGCCGGACTCCGGTTCTGATCCGATCTTCGAGTTTGACCAGCTCGTCCAACTCCTGCTCCTCAGGAGTCTCGATTACAGCCACCGCTGAGTTTTGACTTTCATTTTGTTCCTCTTTCACCATCATCCTCTTCTCACTCTTCCTTTTTGCTTCTAGCATAACAGCCCGGACCAGACTACGAAAAACGCATTCGTGAATCCGGGCTCCATGAAACCAGGCGGAAAAGACGCTTCTTCTTCACCCTTACGCATGATTTTTTTTCACGAACCGGCACCCGATATATCCTCGAACCGCGCGCCCCTCATAACTGATATTTTTACTCTGCATAATGCCGTAAAGTTCAAACATCATTTCCTTGATCCGGCTCTGGATTTTTCGTTCGCTGGCAAGCGGCCATTTGCAACTTTGGGAAAAATCCCGGAATTTCCGGACCATCAGCTCGACCGTCAAATTGCTGTCCGGATCAAGTTCGACATAATTGCTGATGAAATAACTGACCGGATCGGAACTCATGAGCAGAGACTCCGCTTTTTTCATCTGCTCTTCGCTCCGCAGAATCTGTCTATTCTGACTCAGCAGTTCTGCGGCCCCGGTCAACGCGAAATTGAGAATGCCGCTCCCCTCCGTTGCCATGAGAACTTTATCGAACTGGTCAATTCTTTTCTCTGTCGGCAACGGCGGGCGTTCATAATTGATCACCAGCAATCGGCGTCGCCAGGCCCCCTCGTCCGACTCAAAGCGCAGCAGCAACCGGGAATTGCTGACGATGATGACGTTGAATTCTCCAATAACGACCTCTATCGAATTCTCTCCCTTGAATTCCGCAGTCAACGTGTCGTTTCCGGTGAGCGATTTCAACTTCTGCGCCCCGGCTCTCTGCAGGAAGTCCGACGGGACATCCCGACCGATCAGGAGTTTTTTGCCGAGGTAGCGACCGACTTCAAATCGCCCGGTCAGACAGTTGGTCCGCAACTCCACGCTGTTGTCGCGGCCGATCAACTGTTCAATCACGTTGACCAGAGTTCCCTTCCCTCCCCCCGGAGTTCCCGAGAGAATTAGAAACGTCTGAGAGATATTCCGCCCCAGCAGACACTGCCCCATGTATTGCTTCAGGGTTTGAACGTCATCCTCCGTCATCGCCGTCAGCAGCAATTCGTTGAGGAATCGCTCATACCGGGCCCCGGGATCGAACGATACCGGCAGCTGATTCCGGCTGAAGTAATCCGGGGAAAATGGCAGCAACTGCCACTCCCCGTTCTGAAACTCCAATACGCCATTCTGAACATGGATGAATGGGCAAGAAGGAGGAACCATTTCACGGTTTACCGGTTGTCCTTTCCACTGCGTGAGCACATCCCGCAGAAATGATGTTGTCACCTTTTCCGCAAACTGTTCATGACGACGGATGATGGCTCGCAACATCTGGTTCATCAATGCCGGTTCTCCGATCTTTCGCCACAAACCACTTCGACCGTCATATCGCCAGAAACAACCTTCCTGGAAAATGACATTTGTAGTCCGGGCAAACCTGGCGGCCCAGTAATGTTCATTCAGTCTTTTGAGTTGCCCCGTTTTCTCATTGTAGAAGGCTGGCGCTCCATATGTTTTCCGCAACAAACGCAACGATCTGACGTCAACATGTTTTTTCTCGGTGTTCATAATTCCGCCTGCATAAATCGATTTCGTTTGAACGACAAATCATCCCCCTGATCAACGGTTCGTGAATGTCCATGAAACAGCGCCCGCTCTTCCGGAGTGGCCGGTTTGCTCCCTCCGATAAAGCCTTTCACCAATGTCACCATGGAGCATCGGACTTCCCCGGTTTCGTCTTGTTCTTCCAGCATAACTTTCAACCGATTATTTTTTCTGGCGGAAAGCAACCTGCAACAGCGATCAGCCGACGGCCCGAACTCCGTTCCCGCCTTTTTCTCCTCAGATCCGAGACGTGATTCGACCAGCAGCGACAGGTTTTCCCAACGACAATAGCACATCAACGGAGCCAGAATATTTTTCCCAATTTTAGAGGAAGGCACCGCGAGCAGGATGAGTGAAGCCCTTACCCGCTCCACCGCTCGTCGAACGTGTGCTTGCAACTCATCCCCGTTCCAATTGCACGGCAAAGAGCAGACGGTCGTTGTATCGTCAGCATCAAGCAACTGTGCAAAGTTCATCGCATCTTCCTGCGCGCAGAATACCACAAGCTTCGGCAAGCGGGCCGGAATGGCGTGCCCGAGGAACCGTTTACATTTTTGCCGCCTGATCTTCAGGAGCGTTTTACTCACAATCCAGGCAGGGACGGCCGGAGACTCTTCTATGACGGTCACCTCGCCGCGCTGAATCAGATCGCAAATGACGGCGGCATGTTCGCGGCGCGTGGACATCGCAGCAGGATCGACAAATCCGCAATTTCGAAGACTCAGGCTGTCAGGGATGGGAATACTGCCGATTTGAGCCTGCTTTATCAGGTCGTCCAATGGAATTATTTGATTATTAATATCATCTGAAGATGATGCAAGACTTATATTTCCAGAACAGTTAAGAATTTGCGCCCTTTTCCCTATTTTATTAATCACGTCAAGAAAGTTTATCACATTCTGATAATCTGCACAAGAGAAGCTCGACATCGCCCAGTAAAGTTTCCGTCCTTTCAGGATGGCCAGCGATTCTTCGGAGATTTCCCGTACATCGCCAAAGCACCCCAAAACGATACCATCCTGGCGGAGATAATTATTGAGATACAAATCCGGCTCTTCCGTAATAACTACAGGCAAGTCTGGACATTGCGCCAGGCGCTCCTGGTTGAAAAACATGTTCCCAGACGGCCGTTCGAACAAAAGGATGGGTTGACCTTCTTTGGTAAAGGTCTTAATCAGCGTCACAATCCGATTCCAGCCATCCGGACTCCAGGCCAAGGCACAATGGAAGATAGAACCATCAGTTTTCCGCAACAAAATTTTTTCTCCGGGAAGTAGAAGTTGAGGGTAGATTTCCAAAGGCCAGGTTTCTTTCACGCAAGTATTGCCCTCTCCGCAACGTTCAAACCCAATTTCCTCCAATCGATTGTAAAAATACAGCCCTATTTGGATTTCAATATCTGAAACCCAATATTCAGGTTCAACCGTAAATCCGGCCAAAGAACAACAAATTCTAAGCCGAGGAAACAGAGAGGCAGGAAATGCGCAAAAAATTTTTTTCTCGGAATTAAATTCAATTGCACCTGTGTTAAGTCGGATTACAGAAGGATTCCACGCTGGAAATCCATTGATGTAGGTTACAGTATCAGCATTTACAGGATGCAAAGCGGCCGACGGGAAGACGGGAAGACATTTCTGTGGCCAAACGTCATAAATTTCATTCTGTCTATCGACGGATATAGCTCCTCTGCTCGCCCCTGGCCTAATATTGCTTATAACGTAAGCAATTGTTTCCCGGCCCCAATTCTGCGCACAAAAAAGCTCTACGTCAGAAAGTTTGGTTAGAATATCGGCCAATTTGATACATTTTTCTGTATCACGCAACCAAGGAGCTTCAATGGCTCTCATATCCAGTCCTCCCATCGTTTCCACGGCAGCAGTCCATCCACGCTTCAAAGGACGCGACGGTAATTCTGACGGCCCCCGGTTTGGACGGGGAGAGCTTCACGGCAATGAGGCTCTTGTCTTTGATGCGACGTACGATTGTTGCCCGGCTGCATTTGGCCAGTCGCGCGGCTTCCCGGATCGAAAGGAATTTTTCTTCGGGTGCGCAGATGTGATTCGACAGGGTTCCGGCTGTTGCCAGAACCTGCTCAATGTCGATGCCGTTGTCGGCAAGTTCTTGGCGGATGTATTCCCGCGTATGAGCAGGAACTTGCTTCCATCGCTGTAAGCTGGTAAATATGAATTCGTCTGCTAAGGGCTTGATATCCTGCAACACATGCTGTCGAGCAGGACATCCCAACATTGTTGTTTGTTTTTGCATTATTTTTCTCCTATGATAAAATTCCACTTCGATGCCGGGAAAAACTCAATTTTTTACGAGTT
>ERZ779889.2225-NODE-2225-length-16747-cov-3.647616_pt1 | contig 16747 bp, 16 predicted proteins | sample MGYA00511030_ERZ779889 | MGnify/ENA primary metagenome ERZ779889 (study PRJEB29588, sample SAMEA2160616) | human gut metagenome | biome: human gut; feature: human-associated habitat; material: faeces | place: Denmark | collected 2008/2010 ...
AGGACACTGGTTATCTCTTTTAAAAATAGAAGAGAAAAATAGAAGAGAACATGAAATTAAAGAGTTTTTTAAAACATTTGCAATAATAATTATCTGCATGATAATTTATTTTATTCTATAACTGATGTGTGGTTAATTTTTGGACTTTAATGTTTAATCATATAAAAAATAAATGATAATGCTGGTAGTGTTTTTTTAGTATCTATAAAAAATATTGAAATTACTAACTAAGCATACACAGAATATATTGCAAGTAACAAACAGGGCATACCTATTGAAGAACTTTGGAATGAACTGAATACTTAATAAAAAATAGGAGCAGAAATTTCTGCTCCTATTTTTTATTATTCGTGCGTTGTTTGAGATTGTTTTATTATTGTATCACAAAATTTATGCAATTCAGGTATTTTGCTGTTTATAGTTTCCCAAATAATAACATCGTCAATATGATGGTATTCGTGTGCATAAATATTACGCAAACCAACTATTTGATGCCATGGTATATCAGAATGTTCGAGTTTAAATTGATTGCTGATATTTTTAGCCGATTCTCCGATTTGCATAATAAACATTCCGGCAGCGGCTTGAAATATTTCACTGTTTTCAAAATCGCTGAATTCTTTAGTGAAATTTGTTTTTATATCATCAATATTCGAGCAATACTTCTTTATTCTTTTGATGATTTGCAAATCCCTTTCTGATGTCATAAATCAAAATACCATCCTTTTTTATACCTTTAATAAGATAATCGTCTAATTTTTTCCTTGAAAGAGGTTCTAAAACAATATCTACTTCTTTGTTTAACGCTTTTTTTAAATCAATAAAAAGTCCGCTAAGCTCAAACATATCTTTTAATTTGCCGCGTTTAACATAAAAATCATAATCACTGTCAGCATTGGCATCATTACGGGCTTGCGAACCAAAAAGGTAAACTGCTTCCAGCCCGTATTTTTCGGCGATAGGCGATATTAATTTTTTCAGTTTTTCCAAATCTGTTTTCATAAAATCACCCTATTTTTCTTTGTAATTATATCATACAGTAAAGCAGCAAACTAAGCAAATTAAATTTTAAATAATAAACTAAGCAAGAAAGTGCGGGCAAATACAACATTCCATATATAACACTTCCTTTGATTAATTGCTGCTTTGTTATATTGTACCACAGAATGAACGGGTTTATAATTAAAATAAAGCGGGGTGAGGATATGTTTTTGTATCCTTTTAAAAAGATTTGTTTTGAAACTGACAAGAGCAAAGAAGAAATTGAGCAACTATTATTAAATATTTCTACTGGAAAATATTTTACGGGAGTAATTATAAAAGGGAAATTTAGTTTATTGTGTAATTCTCGACTGCTAACTAATCGTGCTAATGAATTCTTTAATTTAGTATTTTATGGAAACGTTTATTGTAAAGATAATATAGCACAAGTAAAATTTAGGATAGGATACCGAATTTTTGGGACAATATTCCATTTATATGTATATGGGGCTTATTTGTATTATTCATTTTATCCTATTTTAGTGCCTGAAAATTCATTGGAAACATTGGATTATAAATTTCATTTTATTATGTTTATTTTTTGTTTGATTGATTTTAGTCTATTGAATTATGTTGGGAACTCTTTTTTGAAAAAATTTAAGGAAATTCTTGAGATAAGATAAAAACTTATCAATGATGTAATAAAAGTATGATACAGAAAAAATGCGACTTTACAAAAATAGGCAGCAATAAATATAAAAAAGCACTTGCAGCATTTGGCGAGAATTGTTTGAGCGAAGCGAGTTCCGCAGCCGCTGCAAGTGGTAAACTTATTTGATAAGCTGCTTTAAATTTTTGTGGGAGCAGGACTTTTTGGTTACTTTTTGGTCAGTCAAAAAGTAACAAGCAATATGTTTGACAAACTACCACTGCAACTATATAATTTAACTATAAAGGCCATATAACTGACGGAAGTGGGTTAACCACATGGAGTATGGCCGGATTAACGCCGACCGTCTGGGCACCTTGCGCCCGGAAAGTGTTGGCATTTTTAATTTACAGGGAGGAATTAACGTGAAGGAACTGCAATTAAAGTATGGCTGCAACCCTAACCAGAAACAGGCACGTATTTTTATGAAGGACGGCGAACTTCCTATTGAAGTTTTAAACGGCCGCCCCGGATATATTAACTTTTTGGATGCTTTTAACAGCTGGCAGCTTGTAAAAGAGTTGAAAGAGGCAACCGGTTTGCCCGCTGCTGCATCCTTTAAGCATGTAAGCCCCGCAGGCGCTGCTGTTGGCCTGCCCTTAAGCGATACCCTTAAAAAAATCTATTATGTTGATGACCTTGAACTCAGCCCGCTGGCCAATGCTTATGCCCGTGCGCGCGGTGCTGACAGAATGTCAAGCTACGGCGATTTTGTAGCATTGAGCGATGTCTGCGATGTGCAGACTGCCAAAATGCTGGCACGCGAAGTTTCTGACGGTGTTATTGCCCCTGGTTATACTGATGAAGCACTGGAAGTTTTAAAAACCAAACGCAAAGGCACTTACAATATTATTAAAATTGACCCTAACTATCAGCCCAAGCTGACCGAGACCAAAGAAGTATTTGGCATTACCTTTGAACAGGACCGCAACGAAGCCAAAATTACGGCAGACCTTTTGCAAAACCGTCCGACCAAAAATAAAGAAATTCCCGAAAGTGCACAGCGCGACCTTTTAATTGCTTTGATTACCTTAAAATACACTCAGTCCAACTCTGTTTGCTATGTAAAAGACGGCCAGGCAATCGGCATCGGCGCAGGGCAGCAGTCCCGCGTGCATTGCACCCGCCTTGCAGGCAACAAAGCCGATATCTGGTGGCTGCGCCAGAACCCGAAAGTTTTGGCACTGCCGTTTAAAGAAAACATCCGCCGTCCGGACCGCGACAATACCATTGACGTATATATTTCTGACGATTACGAAGATGTTTTGGCAGACGGCGTTTGGGAAAACTTCTTTACCGAAAAACCGGAACCGCTTACCCGTGAGGAGAAAAAAGAGTGGATTGCCCAGCTTAAAGGCGTATCACTCGGCAGCGATGCCTTCTTCCCGTTTGGTGACAACATTGAGCGCGCACACCGCAGCGGCGTAGAATATATTGCTCAGGCAGGCGGCAGCATCCGCGACGATAATGTTATCGAAACCTGCGATAAATACGGCATTGCCATGGCGTTTACCGGCCTGAGATTGTTCCACCATTAATTAAATTTAAGCAAAAATTTAGACAACTTTGTTAAAAGTTATTGAGTAAACAGCTATTTTGTGGTAAAATACTGAAAGTGCAATGTCAAAAAAAGCAACAGCTTTTAACATAAGGAGGACAAAATGGAATTTGCTTTAAATGAAGAACAACTTGAACTGCAAGAGATGGTAAGGGAATTTGTTGCCAAAGAAATTACCCCTTACGCTGCTGAAATGGACAGAGAAAACCATGCCAGAGAAGGACTGTTTGAAAAAGCTGCCGAAATGGGGCTTTTAAATGTCTGCGTTCCCGAAGAATACGGCGGAATGGGCCTTGACAGCGTAACTGTTGCAGCAATTTACGAAGAACTCGGCAAAGGCTGCGCAGGTGTTGCTACTTCTATCGCTGCAAATTCTCTTGCGTCCTATCCGATTTTGCTTGCAGGTACGGAAGAACAGAAAAAAGCTCACTGCGATTTGCTTAACGAAGGCAAACTTGCTGCTTTTGCGCTTACCGAACCTGGTGCAGGCTCCGATGCCGGCGCTGTATCTACCACTGCAGTAAAAGATAAAGAAGCAGGCACCTATACCCTTAACGGTGCTAAAGCATTTATTACCAACGGCGGCGTTGCCGATACCTACCTGGTATTTGCAAATACCCGCAAAACCGGCGGTATCCGCGGCTTAACCGCATTTATCGTACCGAAAGGCACCCCGGGCTTCTCCGTTGGCAAAAAAGAAGATAAAATGGGCATCCGCCCGTCCAATACCTGCGAACTGATTTTGCAGGATGTTGTAATCCCTGAAGCTAACCGCGTAGGCCGCGAAGGTGAAGGCTTCCGCATTGCTATGAACACCCTTGATAACGCACGTCCGTTTGTAGGTGCTGTTTCCGTAGGTCTGGCACAGGCTGCTTTGGACTGCGCTGTTAAATATTCTAAAGAAAGAAAACAGTTCGGCCAGCCTATTGCTTCTTTCCAGATGATTCAGAGCATGATTGCCGATATGGCAATGCGTATTGAAGCTGCACGTATGCTGGTTTACAAAGCATGCTGGATGCGCGACCAGGGTATGGAATTCAGCAAGGAAGCAGCTATGGCTAAATGCTATGCTGCCGATACTGCTATGGAAGTAACCACCAATGCCGTACAGATTATGGGCGGCTATGGTTACAGCCGTGAATATCCGGTAGAAAAAATGATGCGCGACGCAAAAATTATGCAGATTTACGAAGGCACCAACCAAATTCAGCGCCTCGTTATCGCAAACAAAATTATATTCTGATTTTAAAACTTATTGCCCGCTGCCGCTACGACAGCGGGCTTTTGTAATTTACGGCTGATTGAAAATAATTAAAAGGTAGTTTATAATAAGCATATAGCTTTATGCATAAATAAACATAAAAGGTGAAACTATGTGGCTTTTTGCGCTGCCGCTTCTGGTAGTTGTTATAGACCAGTTTTCTAAATACATAGTAGTAGAAAACATGGCATTGGGACAGAGCATTCCCATTATACAGGATATTTTTCATTTAACGTATATTTTAAACCCGGGTGCGGCGTTTGGCATGTTTGCACACAGCCGCCTGTTTTTTATCGCTATAGCTTTAATTGTTATTGGCATAATAATATGGGTACGCAAAGAAATTTTGGCATCGCCGTGGGAGGTTAAAGCTGGCTGCGGGCTGTTTTTGGGCGGCGCGGTAGGCAACCTTATCGACAGGGCACGGCAGGGCGTGGTAATTGATTTTTTTGATTTCCGCATCTGGCCGATTTTTAACATAGCAGATATTGCAATTTGTATTGGAGTTGGATTGATAATATGGAATTTACTGAAGACGGAATTGAAGCGGGGTTAGAAGTTGTAACCGCCGCTGAGGAAGATGCAGGCGCAAGGGCGGACGTATTTTTGGCGGCGCAGCTTGGCGTTTCGCGCAGCAACATGCAGAAACTGCTTGACGAAGGGCGCGTTAAACGTGGTGACAAGGTTTTAAAAGCCAATTACAAGGTGCGTGCAGGTGAAGTTTATACGGTGGATATTCCTGAACCGGAGCCGATTGAGGCTGTTCCGGAGGATATTCCTCTTGATATAATTTACGAAGATGACGATGTTGTTGTGCTTAACAAAGCACGCGGCATGGTTGTGCATCCAGCGCCGGGCAATTACACCGGCACGCTGGTAAATGCGCTTTTGTACCACTGCAAAAATTTATCCGGCATTAATAGTGCTATCCGTCCCGGCATTGTGCACAGGCTGGATAAGGATACCAGTGGCATTATGATTGTTGCCAAAAACGATGCGGCGCATATTGCGCTTTCGCAGCAGATACAGAGCAAAACTGCTGAGCGCACTTACCTTGCCGTGGTGCGCGGCAATATTAAAACCGACAGCGGCATGATAGCAACGCAGATTGCCCGCGATAAAAACGACCGTAAAAAAATGGCTGTTGTAAAAGAAGGCGGGCGTGATGCCGTTACCGATTATGAAGTGCTGGAGCGTTTCGGCAAATATACGCTTGTGCGCTGCAAACTGCGTACAGGGCGCACGCACCAAATCCGTGTACATATGGAGTATTTGGGTTATCCGCTGGTAGGCGACCCTAAATATTCGCCGATGAAAACGCCGTTTGGCATTAAAGGGCAGGCGCTTCATTCGCATACGTTGGAATTTACGCATCCGCGCACCGGTGAGCGCATGAAGTTTGAAGCGCCGCTGCCGGAGGACATGCATAAAATAATTACCCGTTTGCATAACGGTCAATTTTAAAACTGGGGTGAAAACAATGAGCAATATTGTTAAGAAAAACGTAATTATGGATGGCGCAGCTATCCGCAGGGCGCTGGTACGCATTGCGCATGAAATTATTGAAAAAAACAAAGGCGTTGAAGATGTTGTTGTTGTAGGCATCCGCACACGCGGCGTACCTTTGGCGCAGCGCATTGCCGCTGAAATTAACGCTATTGAAAACTGCGATGTAACTGTCGGCATGCTTGATATTACGTTGTACCGTGATGACCTTTCCACGCTTGGATATAATCCGGTTGTGCATGGCACTGATATTAATTTTGACCTGAGCGGCAAACATGTTGTTCTGGTGGATGATGTTTTATACACCGGGCGTACTATCCGCGCCGCACTGGATGCCGTTATCGACATGGGCAGGCCTAAAACTATTCAGCTTGCCGTACTGGTTGACCGCGGCCATAAAGAACTGCCTATCCGTGCGGATTATGTTGGAAAAAATGTGCCTACTTCACAAAAAGAAACCATTGAAGTTGTGTTAAACGAGATTGATGGCGAAGACGAAGTTTATATCGGCGAAGTAGTTGAATAATATTTAAGCAGTAATTTATTTGCGCAGGGAGGGACAAACATGGAGAAAACACCGTTTGAATTGCGCACCGAGGTTTTGGCGCAGAGAGTAGTAAAAAATTTGGAACGCCGCGCATTTGAGGCTTATTATTGCCCCACAAAAGAAGAAGCACTGGCAAAGGCATTAAGCCTTATTGATAAAAATCAGTGTGTATCATGGGGCGGCGGCATGACTTTGGAAGAAATTGGCCTGCTGGATGTTTTGAGAACGCAGGGCTACAATATTATCGACCGTGATACTGCTAAAAATCCGGAAGAAAAAATGCAGCTTTTGCGCAGCGCACTTACCTGCGATACCTTTTTTATGAGCACTAACGCTATGAGCGAGGACGGCGTAATGGTGAATATCGACGGGACCGGCAACCGCGTGGCGGCAATGGTGTTTGGCCCGAAAAGCGTTATCGTTATTGCCGGCATTAACAAAGTTGTGAAAAGCTATGAAGATGCCGTTGCACGTGCGCGTAATTATGCAGCGCCTATTAACGTACAGCGCTTTGCGAATTTTAATCCGCCGTGCAAAAATAACGGGCATTGCTACAACTGCGTTGCGCCGGACAGTATTTGCAATTTTATTTTAACTACCCGTAAAGGCAGTGTAATGAACGCTGCCAAACCGAGAATTAAAGTAATTTTGGTTGGCGAAAACTTAGGTTATTAATAAAAAACTCTGCGTCATAAAGGCGCAGAGTTTTTTGCTTGCAAATTAAAAGCAGGCTGATTTTTAGTCAGCCTGCTTTTATGCGGGTAATGTTTTGTAATTAAATGTGGTTTAAAAATCCGAGACGGTCAAGAATTTTAAAAGTAACGCTGAGCACAATCGCAACCAAAGTTGCCAGAACCATGCCCTGTACGCTGATGGTGCCAAAAGTAAGTTTTGCGCCGGAAAGGCCGATAATCATAATAACGGCAGTCATAACAAGGTTGGAAGATTTGCTGTAATCAACTTTGCTTTCAACCAATACACGCAGGCCGCTGGCAGCAATAACGCCGAACAGCAGGATGCATACGCCGCCCATTACAGGCACCGGAATACTGTGAATAAGTTCTGAGAGCTTGCCGATAAAGGAAAGCAGGATAGCAAATACGGCAGCACCGCCGATAACCCATACGCTGTAAACTTTGGTAATTGCCATTACGCCGATGTTTTCGCCGTAAGTGGTGTTAGGCGTAGCGCCGAAGAAACCGGAAAGAATATTGGAGCAGCCGTCTGCAAACAGCGAGCGGGAAAGTCCCGGGTCTTTAATAAGGTTGCGGTCAACAATGTTGCCGGTAACAACCAGATGCCCGATATGTTCTGCCAGTACAACCAGCGCCGCAGGCGCAATAATTAAAATAGCGTCGAGATTAAATACCGGGCTGTAAAAATGCGGAATCTGGAACCACGGAGCGTTGATAACCGGGGTTAAATCAACAAGGCCCATAAACAAGGCCAGAATATAACCGCAAATAACGCCGAACAGTACGGGGATGATGGCAAGGAAGCCGCGGAAGGCAACCGAGCCGAGAATTGTTATGCACAGCGTAAACATGGAAACTATGATATGGTCAGGGTTGATGTTTTCGCCGGTCAATCCTGCCATGGAAGCAGCGGTCGGTGCAAGTTCAAGGCCGATAACGGCGATGATGGCGCCCATGCACGCAGGCGGAAAAATAACGTCAATCCAGCCGGTGCCGGTTGCTTTGATAAGCGCGGAAAATAAAATGAAGATAATGCCGAAAACAATAAAACCGGATTGCGCGTCATGGTAACTGCTTGTTGCCATAATTGCCAGCACAGGCGAAATAAAAGCGAAGCTGGAGCCCAAATAAGAAGGAATACGGCCCTTGGTAATAAGCAGATACAGAAGTGTGCCGATACCGTTCATAAACAGGCAGGTAGTAGGGCTGACATTAAACAAAAACGGAACGAGCACCGTAGAGCCGAACATTGCAAACAAATGCTGAATACTGAGCGGAATGTTCAGCGCAAGCGGCGGCCGTTCTTCAACTTGGATGATTTTTCTTTCCATGAACATAACCTCTTTTCTGTTTTTTAAGCCAGTAATATTTTAATTGTTTTTGCCGTAAATGGCAAGGTTGGCAAAAGTTTTTTTGCGGTTTGCGGCATAAAATTTTAACTTTGCGAAAAATTTTAAAAATATATGCCGCGGGCGTGGAATATGGACCTGCGGTTTGATATAATAAAATAGCAGTATTTTACGAAACGGGTGATGTTTTTGCTGACGAATGTAAACAGCCTCATCAAAACCATCGGCATTCTTGATGTAATAGATATTTTGGTGGTGGCATATTTTCTTTTCAGAATATACTTAATGCTTAAAAACACCAGGGCGGCGGTGCTTGTTAAAGGACTTTTAACGCTTGGTGCAATTATGTTTATAAGCCGCTGGCTTAATTTGCATGTTATAAGCTGGGTGCTTGAAAAAAGTATGACGGTGCTTATCGTGGCGCTGCCGATAGTGTTTCAGCCGGAGCTGCGCCGCGCGCTGGAGCAGATTGGCCGCGGGCGCCTGTTCCGCAAACACGGCGAACTTGATGAGTTTGAAGTGGATGAAATGGTTAATTCCATTACATCGGCCGCCGTTGCCATGGGCCGCCGCAAGCTGGGCGCGCTGATAGTTATTGAGCGCGAAATTGGCCTGGAAGAACGCATCGAAACCGGCGTTGCCATTGACGGTATTATCAGTGACAGCCTGCTGCTGAACATTTTTGAAAAAGACACGCCGCTGCATGACGGCGCAGTAATTATCCGCGGCAACCGCATTGCTGCGGCAAGCTGCCTTTTGCCGCTTACCGAGATGCGCAACTTAAGCCAGGAACTGGGCACGCGTCACAGGGCTGCGCTTGGCATTTCCGAGCAGTCTGACGCGGTTATACTTGTAGTAAGTGAGGAAACCGGCACAATTTCACTGGCGCGTAACGGCAGTTTGCAGCGTTATTTAACCGCTGATGATGTAAAAGAGTTTTTAAAAGCCTCAATTACACGTCCTAAAGCCGATTTTAAACAAATGCTCCGCGAAAAAATCAGTGAATTAAGAGGTGACAAAAAATGAAGCAGTTTTTGGAACGTGAGAATTTAATTCCGCGTATCGTCACCCTGATTGTTGCCTGCGGCTTATGGCTTTATGTTATGAGCGAGCAGAACCCGATGATTGAACGCGATTTTGTTGTGAAATTACAGCAGCGCAATGTTGCTGAAAATATGGTGGTGCTTAATGCGCCGGAAAACGTAAAGGTTAAGGTCTCCGGGCAGCGCAGTGTACTGGGCGGAGTTACCGAAAAAGAAGTTGTTGCCTATATCGACTGCTCAGGGCTTGATGTCGGACAGCAGAATGTGCCTGTTGTGGCGCAGTTTCCGGAAGGGCAGGTTTTGGAGGTAAACCCCAATAATATTTACCTTTATATTGATGAAATAAGCGAGAAAACCATGCCGGTAGAAACTGTTGTTATAGGGCTTCCTGCCAACGATTATGCTTTGAGCAAGCAGGAAGTGGCGCCGGAAACAGTTACGGTACGCGGCGCAGGCCACAGGCTGGATGCGCTTGTTAAAGTTGTTGCCCCTGTTGATGTAAGCGAAAAAGAACGCGATTTTGAAGTGCTGAGCCATCTTGTAGCCATCAGTGATACCGGTGCGGAAATGCACGATTTGGCTATTGAACCGGCTGAGGCAAAAATTAAGGCTACTTTGGTACGCCAGATGATAACAACGGAACTGCCGGTAATTGTAAGCACTACCGGAGAACTGGCTGACGGCAAAAAACTGGTAAAAGCCGAAAGTACGCCGGCAAAAGTAAATATTCTGGCAGAGCCTTCTGTGGCGCACAGCTTAGTGGCATTGCATACCAAACAGGTTGATTTAAGCAGGCTGCGTTCTGACGGCACTGTTGATGTGGAACTTGATTTGCCGCCGCATGTGATATGCGGAACAAAAACGGTTACGGTAAAATTTGTAACTGAAGATTAATGGAGAATAGAATGCTTTTAAGAATAAATAATGTAAGAATGGCGCTTGTAAGCGAAGCTTCTTTGCGTGAGGCTGCCGCCCGCAAACTTGGCGTAAAAAAACAGGATTTGGGCAGCGTGCGCGTGCTGCGCCGCGCTGTTGATGCCAGGCGCAAAAATAATATCGTAATTAACTATCATTTGCTTGCAGAGATAGACGCGCCGGCGCGTTTTATTAATCGTCTGCTGCGCGATAAGGATGTAACCCGCTTTACGGAAGAAAAAGCCGCCGCGCCTGTTTTGGGCACGGAAAAAGCCGGCGCACGCCCGATAGTTATCGGCGCAGGCCCGGCGGGGCTTGTTGCTGCGCTGGAACTGGCGCGTTACGGCTACAAGCCGCTTTTGCTGGAACGCGGAAAAAAAATAGCCGCACGTGTTGATGATGTGCAGCGTTTTTGGCAAAAGGGTGATTTTAACCCCGAAAGCAATGTGCAGTTCGGCGAAGGAGGGGCAGGCACGTTCAGCGACGGAAAGCTGACCACGCGCGTTAATGACCCTGTAATGAATGATATTTTAAAATTGTTTGTGGAAGCAGGCGCTCCGGAAGAAATACTTTGGGAACAAAAACCACATGTCGGCACCGATAAGCTGCGTGCAATGGTTTCCGGGCTGAACAAAATGATTTGCAGCCTTGGCGGAGAAATACGTTTTGAAACATGCGCAGCCGATTTTATTGTTGAAAACGGCATTGTAAAAGGTGTTGTAACGCAAAACGGCGAAAAAATTTACGCGCCGGCTGTTATTTTAGCGTGCGGGCATAGCGCGCGCGATACTTATGCCATGCTGGACAGGCATAAAATTGCCGTAGAAGCGAAAGCCTTTGCCATTGGCGTGCGTATCGAACATCCGCAGGAACTGATTGACCGTGCGCAGTACGGTGAGTTTGCCGGGCATCCGAAACTCGGTGCGGCAGATTACGCTGTTGTGTGGCATAACCCGGAAAAAACAAGAACTGCCTATTCTTTTTGCATGTGCCCGGGCGGGCAGGTGGTTGGCGCAGCCAGCGAAACAGGAGGCGTTGTTGTTAACGGCATGAGCATGTACAAACGTGACAGCGGCATTGCCAACAGCGCACTTGTTGTTAACGTAACGCCGGAAGATTTTGGCAATAACGCACTGGACGGCGTGGAGTTCCAGCGTAAATGGGAGCGCTTGGCGTTTAAAGCGGGCGGCGGCAATTATTACGCGCCGGCGCAGAATTTTAAAACATATTTAAACGGCACAACGCCGGATGCGGCAAGCCTTGTTGATGCAAGCTGCCGTCCCGGCATAAAGGCGTGCAGTTTAAACGATGTATTGCCTGATTATGTAACGGCAACATTACGCGGTGGCATTAAAGCCTTTGGGCAGCGCCTTGCCGGGTTTGATGACGGCGGCGCACTTTTAACCGGCGTGGAGACAAGGACAAGCGCACCTCTGCGCATAATGCGCGGCGATGATAAGCAGTCTGTTTCGCATAAGGGGCTGTATCCCTGCGGCGAAGGTGCAGGCTATGCCGGCGGCATTATGAGCGCGGCGCTTGACGGTTACCATGTGGCGCGTGCAGTAATGGCACGCTTTGCGCCGTTTTAATATTGATAATTCAGTTAAAGACTGCTATAATACTTGCGGTAAATAGATTTAAACTTTACATATAAAATGGAGGTTTTTATAATGGCTCGTTTATTTGGTACTGACGGTGTGCGCGGCGTAGCTAATGTGGAACTTACCCCGGAACTGGCTTTTAAACTGGGGCGTGCAGCCGCAGCATACTTTGGCAGGGAAACCCGCAGCCCTAAAATCATTATCGGGCGCGACACACGCCTTTCCGGCACCATGCTGGAGGCAGCCCTTGCGGCAGGCATCTGCTCAGCCGGCGGCAATGCGCATCTTCTGGGCGTAATTCCTACACCGGCGGTTTCTTATTTAACATCCAAACTGCATGCCAATGCCGGTGCTGTAATTTCTGCATCGCATAATCCGTTTGAAGACAATGGCATTAAATTCTTTTCGCAAACCGGCCATAAACTGCCGGATGCCGTTGAAGACGAAATTGAAGCAATGGTTGCGGCGGAACATGATGCATCTAAAAATCCGCGCGGTTCATCCGTTGGCCGCGTTGTTAACGAAGAAGCCATGGACAAGCTTTACATTGACCATGTTGTAAGCAGCGCGCCTACTAAACTGAACGGCTTAAAAGTTGTTATGGATTGCTCCAACGGCGCAAACAGCTTAATTGCGCCGGTTATTCTGCGTACTTTGGGCGCACAGGTTATTACTATTTTTAACCAGCCTAACGGCATTAACATTAATAACGGCTGCGGCAGCACGCATCTGGAAGCTTTGCAGGCAAAAGTTCTGGAAGAAGGAGCCGATGTAGGCATTGCCAACGACGGCGATGCAGACCGCTGCCTTGCTGTTGACGAAAACGGCAAAGCGCTTGACGGCGACCAGATTATGCTTATCTGCGCTCTGGAACTGATGAAAAAGAAAGAACTGCATGACAATGTGCTTGTTACAAACGTAATGAGCAATGTCGGACTGCACAAAGCCATGGCAGAACACGGCGGACGCTGCGTAAAAACCAATGTCGGCGACCGTTATGTGCTTGAAGAAATGCTGCGCGGCGGTTACAGCATTGGCGGCGAACAATCCGGGCATATTATTTTCAGCAAATTTGCCAAAACTGGCGACGGCATTTTAACTGCCGTACAGCTTCTTTCCGCAATGGTTAAAAATAATAAACGCCTGTCGGAACTTGGCGCGCTGATGACCAAATATCCGCAAATTCTTTTAAACGTGCGCGTTAAAGATAAATACGGCTGGGAAGAAAATGCCGCTATTAAAGAAGTTATCAAAAAATATCAGGACGAACTTGGCGACAATGGGCAAATCCTTGTACGTGCATCCGGCACTGAGCCGTTAATCCGCATTATGGCGGAAGGCCCTGTACAGGAACGCCTTGAAAATATTGTCAGCGCCATTGGCGAAGTTGTAACCCATGAGTTAGGCTGATTAAACATTGACCGCATTGTAAAAATATAGTAAAATAAAGTGACTGCAAAGGTGCCGCATGGGACAGCCAGGCCTGTGCGGCACAAAATGTATGCAGCAGTAAGCGCAAGTGCCGCTAAGCGGCAGACGAGGCGGAGGTTTATCGAAAAGTCAGCGGGTGCCTCCCGGCCGGCTGCGGGCCGAAAGCAGAATGACAAATCCTCATGGCAACATGGGGGACAAAACATCTGCGGCAGAACTGGCAAATAACCTTTAGGAGGATTTTAATATGTGTGGTATTGTTGGTTACGTTGGCAATGCGCAGGCAGCTCCCTTTTTGCTGGACGGAATGAGCAAGCTGGAATACCGCGGCTATGATTCCGCCGGTATTGCGGTTTATGAAAAGGGCGGTATCCGCGTGGAAAAATGCGTGGGACGCCTTGACGCACTGCGCCACAAACTGGAAGGCAAAATGCCGGATGGCTGCATGGGTATCGGCCATACGCGCTGGGCAACGCACGGGCGTCCGTCCGACCGCAACTCCCATCCGCATACGGATGAAAGCGGCGATTTTGTTGTTGTGCACAACGGCATTATCGAAAACTATTTAATGTTAAAAGAGCAGCTTATTGCCAAAGGTCAGAAATTTGCTTCCGATACCGATACGGAAATCGTAGCACATCTTTTTGCCGAATTTTATGACGGCGATATGGAAGAAGCTGTTAAAAAAGTTTTAAAAGCAATTGAAGGTTCTTACAGCCTGGTATTTATGTGCAAGGCAGAACCGGATAAACTTATCTGCACCAAAAAAGACAACCCGCTTATTATAGGTCTGGGCGAAGGCGAAAACTTTATCGCTTCCGATATTCCGGCAATTATTGCCAAAACACGCCGCACTTATATTATGAGCGACGGTGAAATTGCCACTGTTACCAAAGAAGGCGTTTGGGTGCAGGATATTAACGGCACGCCTATTACCAAAAAAGTTTTTGAAGTTAACTGGAATGCCGAAGCTGCCGAAAAAGGCGGATTTGAGCATTTTATGCTGAAAGAAATTTACGAACAGCCGAAAGCCATTAAAGACACCATGCGCGGCCGTCTTTCCGAAAATGGCAACGAAATTAACTTTGCTGAACTGGGCTGGACTCCGGAAGATTTTACCGGCATCAGCAAAATCTTTATCGTGGCATGCGGCACTGCTTACCATGCAGGCATTGTAGGCAAATATTATCTTGAGAATCTGGCGCGCATCCCAGTTGAAGTGGATATCGCCAGTGAATTCCGTTACCGTAATCCGCTTGTTGATGCCAACTGCCTGACTATTGTTATCAGCCAGAGCGGTGAAACCATTGATACCCTGGCGGCTTTAAAAGAAGCCAAACGCCTTGGCAGCCGTACTTTGGCAGTTACAAACGTGGTAGGTTCTTCTATTGCGCGTGAAGCAGACCAGGTTGTTTATACATATGCCGGTCCGGAAATTGCCGTTGCATCTACCAAAGCATATACCACTCAGCTTCTGGTTATGCTGATGCTTGCCGTTTATGTTGGCCGCCTGCGCGGAACGCTTGCAGACGACAAAGCTGCTGAACTGGCAAACGGTTTGCACAAAATTCCTGAACAGCTTCACGATATGCTGGAAAACGTTGACCAGATTAAAGTGTTTGCACGCAACTACGGAAGCTGCCTTGACGCTTTCTTCCTCGGCCGCAGCCTTGATTACGCAGTTGCGCTGGAAGGTGCGCTGAAACTTAAGGAAATCAGCTATATCCATGCGGAAGCTTATGCAGCAGGCGAACTTAAACACGGCACGCTGGCATTGATTGTTGAAGGCGTACCGGTAATTGTGCTGGCAACCCAGGAAGATGTTTACGATAAAACCGTAAGCAACTTGCAGGAAGTAAAAGCACGTGAAGCAATGGTTATTGCTATTGCGCTTGAAGGCGATGACAGCATTGGCAAATACGCCGACCATGTAATTTACATTCCGCGTGCAGGCAAGTTCCTGGCACCGCTGCTGGCCGTACTGCCTTTGCAGCTTTTGGCTTATTATGCAGCGCTTACCAGAGGCTGCGACGTGGACAAACCGCGTAACCTTGCAAAATCTGTAACTGTAGAATAATATACCTTGCAAAGCCGGATGTTAAAAGTCCGGCTTTGTTTTTTATATGGGGGGAATAAAATGGACTATAAAATTATCGACCTTGAAAAATGGGCGCGCAGGGAGTTTTTTGAGCATTATATAAACGCTGTGCCATGCACTTACAGCCTGACGGTTAAAATTGATATCAGCAATATTAAGCGCCAAAATTTAAAACTCTTTCCGGCGTTGCTGTACTGTTTAACAAAAAGCGTCAACAAATTTGAAGAATTCCGCACCGCCATGCGTAGTGACAGCGAGCTTGTGGTCTACAATGCTATGCAGCCTTGTTATACTGTCTTCCATAAGAACACTAAAACTTTTGGTAACCTTTGGACGGAGTTTGCAGAAGATTTTACTGAATTTGCAAGGCGTTATGAGTATGACATTGCATGCTATGGCAAGGTGGAAGCATTTGTGGCTAAGCCCAATGTGCCGGAAAACAGTTTTACTGTTTCCATGTTGCCGTGGGTAAGCTTTGAGGGCTTTAACATAAATGTAAGGGGCTTTGATTATTTGCTGCCGATATTTACCCTTGGCAAATGCACGGAAGCTGATGGACGTTATACCATGCCTCTGGCAGTGCAGGTACACCACGCTGTGTGTGACGGCTACCATACAGGCTGTTTTATCAATGATTTGCAGAACGAGATTGACAGTTTGTGCCTGAAAGAAAATAAATAGCAGCATAAAAAACTCCCGCCTTTAAAAGACGGGAGTTTAAATTTTTTTAAAAAGGGGTTGCCAAAAAATCAAAGTTAGCGTATACTAACTAAGGAGTTAAATAAGCCGGAGCTATCAAACATAAACAGAGGAAACCAGGTCACTCGCGTTGATTGTTTGATAAGCGGCAGCTCTAAAATATTTTGGAGGAGGAATCCGCAATGAAAAAATCTTTAGTTCTTGCAATGGCTATGGCCCTTGGCGTAACTGCCAGCGCTTATGCCGCAAACCCTTTTAGTGATGTGCCTGCCGGCCACTGGGCATATGACGCAGTTAACAAACTGGCAGCAGAAGGTGTAGTAGACGGTTATCCTGATGGCACCTACGGCGGCG
>ERZ779889.2228-NODE-2228-length-16709-cov-3.981086_pt1 | contig 16709 bp, 9 predicted proteins | sample MGYA00511030_ERZ779889 | MGnify/ENA primary metagenome ERZ779889 (study PRJEB29588, sample SAMEA2160616) | human gut metagenome | biome: human gut; feature: human-associated habitat; material: faeces | place: Denmark | collected 2008/2010 ...
TTTTCTCAGAGGCAGATATCTGAAAGCAGAGGAACTTCGGGGAGGAGCAGCTCTGGTAATCGCAGCACTTGCGGCAGAGGGCGAGTCCATTGTTGAAGGATATTCATTTATCCGCCGGGGCTATGAGGACATAGTGCAGGATATTTCTGCACTTGGCGGAAAAATCAAAAAGGACACAGGAACTACGATATATGAAGACATCCAGCGATATTAGTACACGTAAATTAGTCATTGGCAGTGCGGCAATCGCAGTTTTGGCTGCCGTTATTTTTGCCTTTTTTCAGGTAAAGACGGTAGAGGTCATGGGAAATGACCATTATTCCGATGACGAACTGAAAGAGCGGATATTGAAAAGTCCGATGACATCCAACACCATACTGGCACCTTTGTTTTATGCAAAGGATGCAGCAGAGGATTTTCCGTACATTGAGAACTTTAATGTCAGACGTTCTGGCAGAAGCAGGCTGATCATCAGTGTGAAAGAAAAAAATGTTGTCGGGTGCATTCCATATCTGGACAGTTATATTTATTTTGACCGTAACGGCTATTTTGTAGAAGGCAGTAAAACGAGAGATACAAAGGTGGCTTTCTTTGATGGTATCCAGGTCAGAAAAGTGGTGATGGAAGAGAAACTTCCCATCAAGGAAACTGTTATGAATACGGCGATCGCGCTTTCTACGATCTTTGCCAAGAATGATATGGTTCCGGATCATATCCTGTTTGATGATAATTATGAGATCAGTCTTCTGTATGGAGATATCACTGTTCAGCTGGGAAAGGATCAGTATCTGGAAGACAAGATGACAAGGGCGATCGCGATCCTTCCACAGCTTACCGGACAGAAGGGGATCCTTCACATGGAAAATATCTCCAGGAATTCCAAGACAGTAACGTTTGAGGGCGAGGAAGTGGAGATCACAGCAGAGAACTGGAATGGTGGCTACGACGAGAACGGTGACTATACCATGTGGATGGGTTCGGACGGATACAACACCCAGTCCACGCTCAACCCCCTTGCGGCTCTGTATGAGAGGGACGACCGGTCCAATGCCTCCCGCTTCATCGGCAATGCCCAGTTCGACTATAAGATTCACGGTCTCGAGGACCTGAGACTGAACCTCAATCTCGGTATGGACTATTCCCATTCGGACGGAGTGGTCAATGTGCCTTACGGAGCCGAGCAGTCGGCGCACAATCAGAGCCAGAACGGACGCGGCCTCTACAATCCCTACAATCAGACAAAGCGTGATATGACTCTTGAGGCTTATGCTGATTATTCCAAAGAGATAAACAAGCACAGTTTCGGAGTGATGGCAGGTTATTCGTGGCAGCATTTCTATACTGAGGACTACAGCATATCAATGACCCAGCCGGATCCGGTGGCCGGAAGTCAGGAGACTCTGACGGAGTTCACCAATGCCACGGAGTATTTTCTTGTGTCTTTCTTCGGACGTGCCAACTACAGCTACGACAACCGTTACATGCTGACAGCCACAGTCCGTTGGGATGGAACCTCAAGATTTGTCAACAACAAGTGGGGCTTCTTCCCTTCAGTTGCGTTCGGATGGAACATCAAGGGTGAGAGCTTCCTGAAAAATGTCAAGGCCGTTTCCGACCTTAAGCTGCGTCTGAGCTGGGGACAGACCGGACAGCAGGACCTTAACGCAGGTGACTATCCTGCTCTTGCAACATATATGTACAACTCCAATGGAAGTATGTATATGTTCAACGGTCAGATGATCATCCCCATCAAGCCCAACGGTTACAATGCCGATCTGAAATGGGAGACCACCACCACTTACAACGTGGGTATTGATTACGGATTCTTTGACGGCAGACTCTACGGTGCCCTGGATGTGTACTACAGGGAGACGACCGACCTGCTGAACAGTATTCCCGTACCTGCCGGAGCCAACCTTACCAACTATTTGACAGCCAATATCGGCAGCCTGGTAAACAAGGGAGTTGAGTTTGAGATAGGTGCTGTAGCCCTCCAGACTCAGGACTGGAACTGGACTATCGGAGCCAATTTCGCATACAATGACAACAGGATTACCAAGCTGACCACCAATGATGATCCTGCCTATACCGGAGTTGAGACAGGAGGCATCAGCGGTGGTGTCGGCAATAACGTTCAGAGACATATGGTGGGTTATGCGGCCAATACCTTCTATCTCTATGAGCAGATCTATGACGAGAACGGTGCTCCCATACCGGGTGCATACGTGGACCAGAACGGAGACGGTGTGATAGACTCTTACGACCGAGTATTCAACGGTCAGGCCGCTCCCAAGTGGACTATCGGTTTCAATACCTCCCTGTCCTGGAAGAACCTGACCCTGGCCATCGCCGGTCACGGCAACCTCGGTCAGATGGTGTACAACAACAACGCTTCCCGTCTTTCGCTGCTCTCCGACCTGTGGACCAATAATTTCGTCCGCAACTGTATCGGCAATGCCATGTCCCTGGGCTTCAACAACGCAGCTTATCTGTCCGACTACTGGCTGGAGGACGGCTCGTTCTTCAAGATTGACCGTATCACCCTCAGCTATCTGTTTGACCTGGACAAGGGCGGTGCTCTCAGTATCTTCGGAACAGTACAGAACGTGGCTACATTTACCAAATACTCAGGTATAGACCCCGAGGTGTTCAACGGTATCGACAACAACCTGTATCCCCGTCCCCGTACTTACATCATCGGTCTCAAGTACAATTTCTAACCGTCTAAAGAGAAAGTTATCATGAAAAAATATACAACAGTATTAGTATCATTGATGGTATCGGCCGTGGCGCTGTTCACGCCTTCCTGTGTCAATGACCTGGATGTGTCTCCCATAGATCCCGATATCAATTCTCCCGACAAGGTGCTGAACAGTATCGAGGCTTTCCAGCAGCTTCTTGCAAAGTGCTACGGCTCGCTGGCAGTGAGCGCGTCCGAAGGACCTGACTCGTCTCCGGACATCAGCGGTATCGACGGCGGCTTCGGTCAGTATATGAGGGCCCTTTTCAATGTCTGCACACTGCCTACCGACGAGGCCAGCTGTACATGGAACGACCAGACCATCAGGTCTCTGCACGGTCTGAGCTGGACAACTTCCGACGTGTTCGTCACGGCGATGTTCTCCCGTATCTACTATCAGGTAGGTCTGTGTAACGAGTTCATCCGTCAGGCTCATGCCGCTCCCGCTGACCTTCAGGGAGCCGAGATGGACTATATGATTGCCCAGGCCAGGGCACTCAGGGCCTTGAGCTACTATCATGCCATCGACCTGTTCGGCAATGTGCCGTTTGCTACCGAGGAAGACCCGATCAGTGCCACTGAAGGCCCTGACCAGGTGTCCCGTTATCAGCTCTACGAGTGGCTGGTGGACGAGATAGGCGCTGACAAGAACAAGGCCCTGCGTCCCGCCGCCGGTACAGAGTATGGCCGCTGCAGCCAGGAGTTCGCCACCATGCTGCTGGCCAAGCTGTACCTGAACTCGGAGATATTCACCAACTGCGATGATCCCAAGTACGGCGGAGAAGGCCGTCCGGCCATTGCCGGCGAATGGGACAAGTGCATAGAGGAGTGCCGCAGCATTATCAGCTCCTATCCTCTGGATACACCTTATCCCTATCTGTTCAGTGCTGACAACAACCTGTTCAAGGAGATAATCTTCGCGGTACAGAGCGATGCTGACCTGATTCAGTCCTACGGTAATACCAACTTCATCATCAAGTCCTCCATTGTGTCCGGAAACAGCGAATGGCAGGCGGCTCTCGGAGTCAATGACGGCTGGGGCGGACTCGTTGTGACATCCCAGCTCATAGACCTGTTTGCAGGAGAAGAGTCTACCGATGCCAGATATATCTTCACTGACGGAAGTGAGTTCGGAGACCCTCATATCAAGAACGTGCTGGATCAGTCCGACTTTACCAACGGCTACTGCCAGATGAAGTTCACCAACCTCAATCACGACGGGACCAATATCAGCAGTACGGCAGGCTATCCCAATACAGACTATCCTATATTCAGGGCTTCCGATGCCTACCTGATGCTGGCGGAGGCGCAGCTTCGCAGAGGAAGCATTGACGCCGAAGGACTGGAAGCATTCAATGCAGTCCGTGAGAGAGCCGGTCTGGAGCCGCTGTCTACAGTTACTCTCGACGACATCATCGATGAGCGGGGACGTGAGTTTTACTGGGAGAACATGCGGCGTCAGGACCTGATCCGGTTCGGACTGTTCACTACCGATGATTACGTGTGGGAATGGAAAGGCGGTATGTATGACGGCCAGGGCGTGGACGATCATTTCAACCTCTTCCCTATACCCACTACCGAGATCAATACCAGCAACAAGCTGGAACAGAATCCGGGATACGGCGGAATGTAATGTTTAACGACTTATAAATCTGATTATGATGAAAAAGATTTTAAATACTGTATTGGTGGTGTCGGCATTGCTGCTTACGGCCTGCACTGTGGAGAAAGGACCTGTGTTCAATCCTGAAGATGCAGTGCCTTCCGTCCTTGAACCAATAGACGAGAGCTACGAGCTGGCAGACTCGGTTGAGTCTTTCTTCTCGCTGAATTTCACGCCTACAGACTTCGGTGTGGAGGTGGCCCGTTCCTATACGGCTTATGTGGATCTTGCAGGCAGCAGCTTTGCGAACCGTCAGGCAATAGGAACTCTCAACGGTACGGTCGGAGATGAGCCGTTGTCAATGGTAATCGGAACAGCTGACTTCAACGGGGCCGTCCTGGGCCTGGGAGCCGCTTTCGGCGAGCCTGTGGATGTGGAAATATATGTGGTCGCCTCCATTATGGGAGAATCCAGTGTAGTGGCCGGCACAGAAGTGGCCTCCAACCCGATAGCCACGACAGTAACTCCTTATGATATGGCCAAGGTATATCCTAAGGTATATGTTATCGGAGACTATTGCGGTTGGGATCACAGTCAGACTCTCTTCCTGTACAGCTATGCCGAGGACGAGGAGAATTATGTTGGTGTGATTGACTTCGGTGAAGGCTATGAGACCAATGGTTTCAAGCTGACAGGAGACGCCAACTGGGACAACGGCAACTGGGGCTCAGGAAGTATGACTTCAACCGATCCCGAAGCTCCTTCCATCACTCTGTGGGATGACGGAGGCAGCGGCAACATCACAAACTATTCGACTTACCGTTACTACAGCTTCCATTTTGTCAAGTCATCCCTGACTCTTAATATGAACAAGGGCTTCAATCAGGTCGGCATCGCCGGTGACCTTACGGGATGGGCTGACGGAGCTGATATCGTCATGACACAGATGCGCTCCGACCAGAGATTCTATGCCGATGTCGAGTTCCCCGCTGCCGGAGGATTCAAGTTCAGGCTTGACGGTCTGTGGGATACCAACTGGGGCGGAACAGTCGACGCGCCTCTCTCACAGGGCGGTGACAATATAAGCATAGAGGCCGGTAACTACCGTATCTATCTTGACCTCAACGACTGGGACAATCCTACAGCTGTCATCAGCGCGGAGGATTACGGTGCGCCTGTAGAGTAACAAATTCATGTAATGTTTAAGGGCGGGAAGGTGATTACCCGCCCTTTTTTAAAATACTTATTTGGTTATGAGAACAAGTGTATCCTATATAATCCTGATGTGGATGTCTGCTGCCGCACTGCTGTCCTGCCGGCCTGATGCTCCGGGCGAGGACGGCGGCCAAGAGGAGGGACAGCGTGTGACGGCCTCTCTTCCCGAATGGGACGGAGTAAAGGCCGGTGATATCACATATCAGCTTCTGGTATACTCTTTTGCGGATTCGGACGGAGACGGCATAGGGGATTTTCGGGGTATCATAGACAAACTGGACTATCTGGATTCACTGGGAGTTTCTGCCATATGGCTTTCTCCGGTACATCCGGCCATGTCCTATCACGGCTATGACATAACGGACTACGGGACTGTCAATCCGGAGTTCGGGACAATGGATGATTTCAAGGCCCTGGTGGAGGCGGCGCACAACCGCGGTATCAGGATATACATGGATTACGTGCTCAACCATACAGGCAGTGATCATCCCTGGTTCCTGGAGGCCTGTGAGAGCGGGGACAGCCCGTACAGGGACTTCTACATTTTCTCGGAGAATCCCGCCGCGGATATAGAGGCCGGCAATATCCCGATGATAGCCACGGAGGGTTCCGGAGGATATGACGCCGGACAGTGGTTCGTGGCAGGAAATTCCGCAAAAGGGGTCATGGAGTTCGTATTGGACTGGTCGGATCCGGCTCATCCTTTACTTACCGTGACGGAGTCGGACGGCCCGGCGGACAGTGAGAACACCGCTCCGGATACTGACAGCGACAAGTATCTGTATATGGGTGACCCGGCGCGTTATGTAAAGTTCCATGATGACGGGAACGGGCTTTATTCCCTGGCGGTGGACTTCGATTCTCCATGGGGTTTTCTGATACGGACGGAGGGAACGGACGACTGGACTCCGGGTACCAAGTACGGGGCGGCAGATGCCGCGGACGCGGTAATAGAGTACGGTGTGGAGTATCCTCTGTTTACTTCCAGCGACAATAATGCCGTCAGGGACCTGCTTATGCCCGGAACCCTCTACTATCATTCCCACATGTGGACCAGCTGGTTCGCTGACCTCAACTACGGTCCTGCGGAAAGTGCGGAGCAGTCCCCGGCGTTTGAGGAGATGGTGCGCATAGGCAGACAGTGGATAGATGCCGGGATAGACGGTATGCGTCTGGATGCGGTGAAACATATTTATCATAACGCCGGCTCCAACGAGAATCCGGTCTTCCTCGGAAAGTTCTACGAGGCCATGGACGGTTATTATTCCGGAGACGGGCCTTTCTATATGGTCGGGGAGGTATTCTCCGAGCATAACGAGGTGGCTCCATATTACGCCGGCTTGCCCGCTGCCTTTGATTTCTCTTTCTGGTGGAGGCTGTCGGCGGCCATTAACGGGGGTGTCGGGAATACGTTTGTCAGGGATATTCTGTCCTATCAGGATGAATATGCAGCAGTCCGTCCGGACTATATCGAGGCGACCAAGCTCTCCAACCACGATGAGAACCGTGCGGGAAGTGATCTCGGCGGTTCGACTGCGAAAATGAAGCTGGCAGGGGCAGTGTTGCTGACAGCCGGCGGTGCACCTTATATATATTATGGTGAGGAGCTGGGATATACCGGAGTCAAGGATCAGGGCGATGAGTATGTAAGGACTCCTATGAATTGGGGAGACAGCTATACGCCAGACCTGTACGCGTATGCAGGAAAGTCTGATGTCAGCCTCGGAGCGGCATCTGTCATGGAACAGACCGCAGATTCGGCATCGGTGTTCCGGGTGTACAAGGATTTTGCGCTGGCGCGCAATGCTGTTCCCGCACTTGCAAATGGAAAGATGGTGCGTCATGACCTGTACAATGAGTCTTTGACAGCCCTGCCTGCTCTATGCGCCTGGATTATGGACTACGAAGGAGACCGCGTGCTTGTCCTGCACAATTTCAGCGGTTCGGAGATTAATTTCCTGCTGCACGATACTGTGTATGGCGCAGTGGCCGTGCAGGGGGATGTGTTTATGAATGAAAGCGGTTCTCAGCCCAGATTGATGATGGGACCGTATTCGTCAGTAGTGTTTGATTTGTAGAAAAACGAGATAAAAATGAATAAGAATCGTATAAAGTACATGAGGCTGCTGATGCCGCTTGTTTTTATTGTGTCGGCATCGTGCTCATATAGGGTGGAGCGGGCTCCGTTTTTCAACGAGGAGTCGGCTCCCGCCATGCCCTGTCTGATTTCCGGGGATACCACTCTGCTGATAGTCAGGGACTATTTCCCCAAGATAGAGAAAGTAGATGCTGTCAGCAGTGAGGACTACACTGTAATACCTGTGTCAGTGGATGATATGGATACTGTGATGCTTGTCGCAGGTCCTTCTTCGCGCAACGTGTCAACGGTCAGAGTGACATCCGGAGAAGAGAGCGGAGTGATCGTGCTGAAGTGGAAGACACCGGCCGGAGCAGCCGTTCCGTCAATGGCTACCATAGGCAGCAATATGGGGGGCAGGGAATTTACTGTGAGGGCACAGAATTCTCCGGCAGGTTATCTTGTCTTGTGGCAGAACACCTTACTTGACCATAAATTCATGTCTTACCGCAAGGACGGGGAGTTCACCGTGCATATTCCCGACAATGCAGAGGATATGGAACGCTCCTATATCCGTATCTATACCTACAATGCCGGGGGAGCCGGAAGCGATATCCTCGTGCCCGTGCGCTACGGGAGAGTGATGGCTGCGGCTTCGGAACTGGAAAGGACTGACCGTCAAGGCTGGATTATGTACCAGATAATGGTGGACCGTTTCGTCAACGGCAATACCGCCAACGACTGGAAAGCCAACCGTCCCGACGTGCTTCCTAAGGCCGATTATTACGGAGGTGACCTGGCCGGCATAGACGCCAGGCTGCGGGAGGGGTATTTCGATACACTCGGAGTGAACACCCTGTGGATATCTCCGATAACCCAGAACCCTTATACCGTCTGGGGACTCAACAAGGATCCATATACCCGCTTTACCGGATACCACGGCTACTGGCCGGTGTATATGACCAAGATTGATCCCCGTTACGGTACGCCGGAGGAACTGCGCGGCCTGATATCCGACGTACACGGGGATGACAAGAACATCATCCTGGACTATGTGGCCAATCACCTGCACGTGGAGAGCCCGCTCCTGCAGGCCCATCCGGACTGGAAGACCCCGGAATTCACCCCGGACGGCAGGCCCAATCTGGAACTCTGGGACGAGTTCCGTCTGACCACATGGTTTGACAAACATATCCCGACGCTGGACCTGGAGAGGGAGGATGTCAATGAGCCGATGACTGACTCCGCAGTGTTCTGGATGCGGGAGTATGACTTCGACGGATTCCGCCATGACGCTACCAAGCATATTCCGGAGGTGTACTGGCGCAAACTGACCCGCAAGCTTCTGGAGCAGGTGCCCGACCGCAGCGTGTTTCAGATAGGGGAGACCTACGGCTCTCCGGAACTTATCTCGTCCTATGTCCGTACAGGGATGCTGGACTGTCAGTTTGACTTCAATATCTATGATACATACATCTGGGCAACGTCCACACCGGAAGGCTCTTTCGCCGACCTGGCAGGGACGATAGACGCCAGCCTGCACACCTACGGCTATCACAATCTGATGGGTGTCATCTCCGGCAACCATGACCGGGCCCGTTACGTGTCTATCGTAGGAGGGGACCTTGTTCCGGGCGAGGACTACAAGGCCGCCGGCTGGAAGCGCGAGATAGGAGTGAGCGATACTGTGGCTTACCGCAAGCTGGCCATGCTTCATGCGATGAACATGACCTTGCCCGGTATTCCGGTCATATATACCGGTGACGAGTGGGGACAGCCCGGAGGCAACGATCCGGACAACCGCCGCTGGGCTCAGTTCGAGCCGCGCAACAGGCATGAGGCCGGTGTATTTGACACGGTACGTGCCCTTACTGCGGAACGCTCCTCCAGTATGCCTCTGCTTTACGGAGACTGGTACCTGCTGTCCGCTGATAAGGATTATCTGGCCTATATGCGTGTATATATGGGCGAGTATGTGCTTGTGGCCCTGAACAAGTCTTCCGAGCCGGTACGCAAAGTATTCGACCTGCCGTTCGGACTGCAGTATGACGGCTCCGGCTCAGTGGCTGTGGAGACCGCGCCTTTTTCATTCAGTATAGTCAATTCAAAATAATAACAAGTTATGAAGTTTTTAAAGACAATAACAGTCCCGGTGCTCGTGCTCTTACTTGCGGGATGCGCTGGAAATGCCGGTAAGGAGACAGTGTCTCCTGTAACAAATGTCATTCATCCTGAATGGACAGCAGATGCCGTAATATACGAGGTCAATGTCCGCCAGTACACCAAGGAAGGTACTTTCAAGGCCTTCGAGGAGCATCTGCCCAGACTCCAGGTACTGGGAGTGGACATACTCTGGTTCATGCCCGTCTATCCGATAGGAGAGGTGGAGCGCAAGGGAGAGCTTGGCAGCTACTACTCCATCCGCGACTACAAGGCCGTCAATCCGGAGTTCGGGGATATCGATGACTTCCGCTCCGTAGTGGACAAGGCCCATGAGCTGGGCTTCAAGGTCATTCTGGACTGGGTGGCCAACCACACTTCTCGCGACCACTCCTGGATAGCGGAGCATCCGGACTGGTACGTGATGGACGACAGTACCGGTACGCCTGTGGCTCCTTTCGACTGGACCGATGTGGCCGAACTGAACTACGACAATGCAGACATGCGTGCGGCCATGCTCGATGCCATGACTTACTGGGTGTCCGAGGTGGGAGTGGACGGCTTCCGCTGCGATGTGGCCCACGAGGTGCCGGTGGATTTCTGGAACGATGCCGTGGCCTCGCTGCGTCAGGTGCGTCCCGACCTGTTCATGCTGGCCGAGTCCGAGGAGCCCGCTCTGATGACCGATGCCTTCGATGCGTATTACGGCTGGTCCAACCATGCGTATATGAACAGGCTCGCACAGGGTAAGGCCACTGCCGCCGAGTATGCCGCCTACCGCGTGGAGCATGAGGGCAAGCTGCCGGTGGAGAGCATCGAGATGAACTTTACTTCCAACCATGACGAGAACTCCTGGAACGGCACCGAGTTCGAGAGGATGGGGGAGGCTGCCCGCCAGATGGCCGCCCTGACATTTGCCGAGCCGGGTATGCCGCTCATCTACAGCGGTCAGGAGATGGGTTCGGATAACTCGCTGGAGTTTTTCATGCGCGACCCTATCGTCTGGGAGGACCGCGGTGGATATACGCAGTTCTACAAGGACCTTATAGCCATGAGGAATGCACATCCGTCGATGTATGCTCCCCGCGAGGGAGCGCCGATGGTCATTCTGGCCAACGACATGCCGGAGCAGGTATTCTCCTTCGAGCGCAGGCTCTCTGACGGCAGCGACGGCTTTGCGGCCGTGTTCAATTTCTCCGCTGAGGAGGTGACGGTGACCGTCTCCGAGGGAAGCATCGCCGGCAAGAGCTACACCCTGCCTGCCCACGGCTATGAATTTGTTTTTTAATTGGAAATCTGATAGAATATGAAGAAGAATTTACTGACGACCATTCTGGCAACGGTGGGACTTACCTCGATAGCCTCTGCCGCCGGTGCGCAGGAGGGACTGCGCGTTGAGCCGCCCTGCTGGTGGACGGGTATGGAGACCCCTCTGACCCTGATGCTCCACGCTCCCGGGCTTTCCGGTGCCGGAGTGAGCGTGGCTTCCGACGGGATTACGGTCAAGGCCGTGCATTATGCCGAGAGCCCGAACTACCTGTTCGTGGACCTGGAGATTGCCGACAACCTGACTCCCGGGGAGTATACATTTACCATCAACTATCCCGACGGGAGGACCGGGACATTTGCCTACAGCATAGGCGAGCGCAGGGAAGGCTCCCGCGAGAGGGTGGGCTTCGGCCCTTCCGACGTGGTGTACCTGCTCATGCCGGACCGTTTCGCCAACGGGGACAAGAAGAACGATTCCTCGCCCCTGACCGTCGAGAAAGGCAACCGCAAGCTGCCGGGCGGGCGTCACGGCGGTGACCTGCAGGGCATCATGGACCATCTGGACTATCTGGCCGACCTCGGTATCACAGCCATCTGGCCCACTCCCATTACCCTCGACAACGAACCGGCCTATTCCTACCACGGCTACGCCTGCGCGGACTATTATCAGATAGACCCCCGTTACGGTTCCAACGAACTTTACCGCTCCCTCGTGGCAGCCGCCCATGAGAAGGGCATCAAGTTCATCCAGGACATCGTGCCCAACCACAGCGGCACCGCCCACTGGTGGTACAACGACCTGCCTTTCCAGGACTGGATCCACCAGCATCCTACGTTTACGCGCTCCAACTACGCCATGTCCGGACATTCCGACCCTCATGCGGCCCGGACTGACCTGGATGCATGCGTGACCGGCTGGTTCGACACCTCGATGCCGGACATGAACCTGGGCAATCCCTACTGCCTCCAGTACTACATCCAGCTGGCCGTATGGTGGATAGAATACGCAGACCTGGACGGTATCCGTGTGGACACCTATCCCTACACCCGCAAGGAGGACATCTCCGCCTGGACTGAGGGGATTCTCAAGGAATTTCCGAACTTCACCCTCGTGGGCGAGTGCTGGTTCCACAACACCCAGCAGATAGCCTACTGGGAAGGCTGCCGCACCGCTGACGGAGGCTTCAAGACCAATGCCGACGGCTACACCTCGCACCTGCCCATGGTGATGGACTTCGCTTTGACAGATGCGCTGACGGAGGCTTTCGTGCAGAATGACGATCTGGGCTACGATGACGGCATCAAGCGCGTGTACAACTCTGTGGCCCTCGATTTTGCCTACTACAATCCCTACAACCTGCTGACCTTTATAACCAATCACGACATGGAGCGTCCGGCCATCCGCTTCGGCACCTACAAGGATCCGGACGAGACAGTGCTGGCCCGTATGAAGAATGCCGCGACCCTGCTGCTGACCATGCGCGGAGTGCCCCAGTGGTACTACGGAGATGAGATTCTGATGCACGGGCCCGAGGAGATGATAGGCAAGGGCGACGCCTGGTGGAGGACCGACTTCCCCGGCGGCTGGCCCGGTGACAAGGTCAATGCCTTCACATCTGCTGGACGCACCGCACTGCAGAATGAGATGTTCGACCACACCCGCACCCTGATGCAGTGGAGGAAGACCTCGCCGGCTGTCACCGCCGGCAAGCTGAAACATTTCATGCCGTTCAGCGACCTGGTGAATACCTACGTGTATTTCCGCTATACTCCCGACTTCAAGGATCTGGTGATGGTGGTCATCAACAACGGAGTGGAGCCTGTCTCCCTTGACTGGGCACACTACGCCGAGATCTTCGACGCGGCCTCCGCTGCGCTCGGAAAATACGGATTCACCGGCTGCGATATCCTCACCGGAGCGACAGTCAGCCGCGGCACGGAACCGCTTACCGTTCCCGGCATGACCTCCCTCGTCCTCCAGTTCTGACTTCGGATAACGGTATGCTGAAAGGCGTATGCGGGCCATGACGGCTGCGGCATACGCCTTTTGTTATGCTGTCAGGAATAGTACGGTTAGTAGTAGACGACGGTGACTTCGTAGCAGGCGTAGTCGAGAAGTGTCCGGGATAACTCTTCTTTATCTGTGATCTTTATCCAGGAAGAACTATAGGTATGAGTGTCGGGATCGTAGTCTTCCTGATCCACCTCGTATTCCCCGGTCAGTTTAAAGGTGACGTTGTATACAGGTATCTTGGCTGTCATGCTGACAAGTCTGCCGTCGTCGGTGACGGAGCATTCGTATCCGGCATTATCGTCCTCATATTCATACCAGCCGCTGACAGAAAACTCATCAATGATGACGGGCTCGTCCAGCATCGATTCATCTATCTCGCCTCCGCCCATACCTGCCGGTGACTGGTCTGCCCAATACATTGGCAGAGCATAGTGGGTGTCGCCTTCGCCGAGCATTCCCAGTACGCCGAGCCACTGTATGCCCCAGTCAAGGAAACAGCCATGGCCCAATGTGAGCATCCAGTTGAGGTTCAGGTTGACATTAGCAGCGGCCTTGTCTGTGTAGTAGAATTTAAAGCAGGGGACGCCGTCTAATGACAGACTTGTTGTGTTCCCGTTCTCCCTTGTGAACGTGATGAGATTGGAACCGTCGTAGTAGTCATAATCAGCCTCTATGGCGGAAAGCATACCGGAAGCATCGTAGGTCATCGTGACGGGACCTTCGTAATCGTTGTCAGTCCTGACCGCACGTCCGTTTCCGTCAATCTCGGCCAGGATCTGCCGCTGCTCTCCGTCAGAGAAGTGGTAGATCAGGCTTATAGAACCGTCTTGATACGATACGTCAATGTTGATACTATCATCGCTGATCTGTCCGGATTCATCGTCAACATTAAAGCGGAGAATTTTGGATACGCGGTTCTGGTCATCGTATCCGAATTCGTAGTAATATGATCCCTCGTATTCGGACATGTGTATGTTCACTGACTTTATGAGGCTGGTACTTTCCGGCTTGTCGGGAGTGCCTGGCTCGTCGGTATCATCGGGGTCATCGGGCTTCTGGCAGCTGAAAACGGTGGCTGCGGCAAGGACGCAGGACAGAACCAGCCCTGCTGTGCGAAAATATCTGATTTTCATATTCTGAATTTGGTTTGAGTAAATAAAATACAAAATTCGTTATTATTCAGGATTTTTCATATAGCGGAAAACCGTGATTCTAAGTTATTGTCCGTAGAGGTGATATTTTTCGGACATTTTCTGAAATTTTACTGAAAAATCATTCCACAGACTGAAGATGTCCTCGTACCTGAGCCGCTTCCCGAACTCATGACGTATGCTCTTCGAGCCGGTGACCTTGTCGAACATCTCCAGGCGCTGAGCCGGGACATTGAAAGGATTGAATTCCGGTCTGATGCCGGCTATGACCTGTACGGCGTAGAACTGTATCTCGGAAAGGCGGGCTGTCTTGAAGTCCGTGATGTATATCTGGACACCTCCGAGCTCCTTGCCTTTCAGCGAGCCGTAAAAAGGTGTGGCGTAGACGGGACGGAACAGCAGGCCAGGCAGATAAAGGGCGTTCATGCGTGAGGCCAGCAGGTCGGCATCCATGCCCTCGCAGGCTATCATGCCGAAGGGCAGGGTGTAACCGATGCCGGTGGAGAGGCATCCCAGCTCGCCCAGTATGCCGGTGGCAGGGTATAGATACGCAGCCTCGGGCGTCGGTATATGGGGCGAGGTAGGCACCCACATCAGCCCCGTGTCGTCCCAGCTCATGTCCCGGGTCCAGCCTTTCATCCTCACTACCGTAAGCCTGCACTTGACGGTACTGTCCTGACCCCGGCAGCCGGGAACTTTCAGCATTCCCTCCTCATTGAGCAGAGTGGCCAGCTCACCGCAAGTCAGGCCGTATACATAGGGGATATTGTATTGTCCTACAAACGATATCAGAGAATCATCCACTCCGGGCCCTTCGACCCTCAGTCCTCCAAGAGGATTGGGCCGGTCGAGAATAATCATCTCAACGTCCTCCATCGCGGCCACTTTCATCACATTGCCCATTGTACTTATGTATGTGTAGGAGCGGCAGCCGATGTCCTGTATGTCGTAGACTATCGCGTCCAGACCCTCCAGCTGTGATGCCGACGGCATCCGGCTTTTCCCGTAGAGCGAGAAGATCGGCACTCCGGTACGGGAATCGACAGCCTGTCCGGCCACGTGCTCGCCGGCATGTGCGTTGCCTCTTACCCCGTGCTCAGGACCGAAAAGGGCGACCAGCTCCACGTCAGGGGCATTGAAGAGCACGTCGACCGTGGAGTTGAGGTACCGGTCCACTCCGGTGGGATTGGTCACAAGTCCTATCCGCTTGCCCCGCACCTGCTCGAAACCGTTCTCCTCCAGTACGTCGATACCGGTTTTTACATGTTGCGCCGCAAGATTGCCGAGAGAGGCGGTCAGCAGTAGAATTATCGTTGCAATATGGGATATTGGAGTTTTCATGTTCATGTGTTAATTGAGACTGTGGCCTGATTCATCGTATTTTTCCGGATACAGCAGGATGAGGCTTGACTTGATGAGGTCCTTGCCGAGCATCTTGGGCAGGCGCTCGAACGAGCTGTCGTAGGAAATGGAGCCCTGCCGTGCGCTGATGACGGCGAGCAGGCTGTCGCTGCCGGTCTGGGATATCAGCGAGGGCAGGCTGTCGAAGCTGTCAATTCTTTGGAAGGTGGCCTCCGTGCTTTTGAATTCATCCATCATCAAGGGCTGCAGTACGGCAATGGTGCTGTCAGTGGCGAAGAAATCCAGTCGGCGTTCCAAGGAATTGCCAAGGCGGCCGAAATGCTCCACCCATTTCCGGAATCCGGGCTCGTATTCGGCCTTGGGCGGTACGGCTATGATTATCCTGCCCAGAGTGTTGATTGGAACCATGAGACGCATGACCATGATCTCGCAGTACAGGCTGCGGAGCAGGTTGGTGGCCAGATTGCCTATGACATAGCTCTTGATATCCGAGTCCCTGCGCAGTCCGATGATCAGGCTGGTGATGTTATGCTCTTTGACCGTGTGGATGATTCCTGAAGCGATGTTGATGTCGTATCGGCTTATCTTTTTCAGGTCGACATGAGCCGAGGCGGCTATTTTCGCGGCAGTCTCGAGGTTACGGTTGCCGGTATTGACCGCCTGTTGATTGTCGCTGTCATATATGATGCTGAGAGCATGTATGTTGTCTGTGATTTTCGGGTTGCGGACAGCGAGGGAGAAACATACCATGTCCTTCACGGTATCGGGGTTTGCGACCGGTATCAGGATCTTCTCCTGGTCTGTATCGGAATTGCTGTCGGCAGCCGGCTGGACTACAGCTGTCTTTCGTGCCGCGCTCTGTGTGGTGAGTGAGCTGACGATGCAGGTGACCAGAATGAGCAGTATGGTGCCGTTGAGCACATCGTCGCTCAGGAGACGGCTTCCGTCCGGTAGAATGATTTCATGGCCGATAAGTGCTGCGGCCAAAGTGGCTGCGGCCTGCGAGGTACTCAGTCCGAACATCAGCCTGCGCTCGGTCCGTGACATACGGAAAATCTTCTGTGTCACGAAGCTGGCCAGCCATTTGCCGGTGATGGCTGTGGCGGGCATTACGGCGG
>ERZ779889.2230-NODE-2230-length-16700-cov-3.646260_pt1 | contig 16700 bp, 13 predicted proteins | sample MGYA00511030_ERZ779889 | MGnify/ENA primary metagenome ERZ779889 (study PRJEB29588, sample SAMEA2160616) | human gut metagenome | biome: human gut; feature: human-associated habitat; material: faeces | place: Denmark | collected 2008/2010 ...
GGAGCCGTAAGCTCCGCTCCGAGGTGGCTTTTTTGCTACTGCCATTATACCATAAAACCGCAAACATTTCAAGTCCTTCACGATGAAATATTTGCATCGCTGTAATCAAAGATAACCGCCGAGTAATTATACCCCCCATTATACCCTTGCACAAAGGAGATAATAAAACCTCGGCAGATTTGTGGTGATTCTTAAAAATAGCCGAAGCTTTTGCAAGATTCAGTGAAAATTCGCTTTATTCGTTGAATATTCGCTCCGTTCGCTGAACAAAGCGAAATTTTGTCTAAAACTGTTGTAAAAATAAAAATTTACAATATTCTTGTCAAAATCTCTTGTGCAACCATTAGAAAATGTGTATAATATTTAATAAGAGGTGATAACATGGACAAGCCATCGAACCTGACGGTTATCAGGAATAGAATTAAGAAAGCACAGCCCGGTACGGTTTATGTTGCCGTTGACTTTGTGAATATATCTGATAAAACCAATATAAACGCTTATTTAGCCGTTCTCGCGGAAGAAGGTATCTTGCATCGAGTTCTCAGAGGGGTGTATTATAAGCCGATCTACAACGAGCTTTTGAAAGAGTATGTTGCACCCGATACAAACAAGGTAGCTCAGGCGATTGCCCGTAATTACGGTTGGACGGTTGTTCCTTCGGGTGATACTGCTTTGAACATGCTCGGACTTTCTACGCAAGTGCCGGCTGTATATGTTTACGCAAGTGATGGCGCATACAAGGAATACAAGGTGAATAACACCACGATTCAGTTTAAGAGAACAACGAACCGTGACTTGACGAAACTGACCCATAAAACCGCGTTGGTAGTACAAGCTCTCAAAGCCCTCGGCAAAGAGCATATTGATAGCGCAGTCATCGCACAACTGCAGCGCATCTTAACGGAAGAAGAAAAAAACAAAATGCTGACGGAAGCCAAGACGGTCACCGCGTGGATTTACGATTGTATAAAGCAAATTTGTATTTTTTAAAAGGATAATTATGGATAGGAATATTTATTGGGAAGGCATTGATGCTATCGATTTCGATTCCGATAGCATCCCAGTATTGGCAAAATCTCTTGTGAGTATTTTTGAACCGCACTCTGATATAGATAAAAATGCATATTTGAATTGGAGAATGGATTTTACTCACACAAGAAGGCGCAGGTTTGTAATAGTCGGACAGGCGTATTTTGATACTGCATATTATATGCTGCAAGAATGTTTGAGGGATAATTTAGATAAAAAAGCTGATGCTTGGATTTTTCCGATTCTATTTCATATTGTGCATGGTACTGAAGTTTATCTGAAAGCCATCAATATGAGTTATAGCGTTGCTTTGGGCAAAGATAAGAAGGATATTCAAGGCGCTCATGATATCAAACAACTTTGCAGTGTAGCCAAAAGTCTTATTATAGAGTTTAAAACAAAATATCCAAGCGATACTTCGGAACAACTTTTTGAAACGATTAAAGTTGTTGGAAACTTCATTGAGAACATCTATGAAAAAACGAGTGACATGACATTCGCGCGATATCCAACGCAAAGTGATAAAAGCGATCACTTCTATATTCAGCGCCCTGAGAACACGGTAGTTAATATGGAAGAACTAAACAATCAATTGCCGATCATTTTTCATATGTTGGACTTCATATTCGATATGCCTGAGATGTTTATCGATGATATGGAAATGGTTGATTATTATTAACGAAGAAGGTGAAAATGTGACACTTGAAGAACAACGCGCCAAACTAAGCGAATTAATAGAAATTGGACGCAAATTGGTTTTTGAATCAGGCGTGCGAACGGGTAGAACAAGAGATATATCAGGAATTTTGATACCTCAAGCTGAATTTGAAAGATGGATGGGACAGATAAACACCTTTAATTCTCGTTATCTTAAAAATCATCCGCAGCATGGTGATATTAACACTAAATTCTTCCTCCGAAAAAATTATTATACCCATTGCGAGGAAATGGTGGGAATTCTTCAAGCTGTTTATGATGACGAAGAATTTTGGAGTGAACACAATGAAGTTCAAACTATAGCGAGAGGAAAGGTCACAGCAAGTAAGCCACAGGAGGATAAAACTATGCAACCTGTTATCTTCATTAGCCATCGCTCGATTGATGCCGATGTTGCCGATATGCTTAAGGATTATTTGGTGGAAACAGGAATTCCAAATGAATATATCTTTTGTTCTTCTCTGCCGGGAAACGATGTTAGACAGCAAATCTCTGTTGAGGTGAAACAGAAGATGAAAAACAGTACGGTTAATATAGCTATCTTATCGATGGATTATTATAAAAGCGCGTACTGCTTGAACGAAGCAGGTATTATTTGGCTTCAGGACTCAACTCCTGCTATAACGATAGGATTGCCTGAAATAGAGCCCGAAAAGATGTATGGCTTTTTGAATGGCGATAATAAATTGCGTCGATTGGATAATTCAGATGATATTGCTGCAATATATGACATAATTCAAAAAGCAGTAAACGCCAAACAAGCAACCATGGCAATTGCTACTGCAGCAAGCAAAAAACTCGCTTCTCGATATACTGCGCATCTTTCCAAAAGACAAAAGAGCTCAGAAGATTCAAAAGAAAACGCATCGTTCTCCATTGAGAGTATAACTACCGATGATGAGAAAATCTTGCTGTACTACATTGTTTCCGTAAAGACGAGAAAGATAACAAAACCCGCATTCTCGAATTGGTTAATTCAAAATGAATTGTATGGCATAAGAGTTGACAATGCCTTTGATTTGCTTTCGTCAATAGGTAGTGGCAAAATGGAGGGCGAAGAATTAAATTTGGATATGGGTTTGTTCAGAAGGTGTACTATCAATACCGAAAAGTTGCTTGAGGAACTAAAACCTATATACGAACATTATCAAAAGCTTAGTTCTGCCAAATTCATTACAATGTGGGAAAATGATATACTGCAAGACGAGGACAAACTGTTCGTTGCATATATAATTCAAAACAGAACGTCTTCATTTGGCACACGATGGATGGAGAAAGGTCAGATTGAAGATATTCGTCAATGGGAGATGAATAACTCCATAGACGGCTCTTTGGCGAGTACATATACCGCATGCTTGAATCTGTTTGTGGAAAACGACCTTGTGTATCCAAGCAGTTGGACATCTTATGATAATGTTCGTGAATATACTCTTTGCTCTTCTTTGAGAGAGATGCTACTTGGTGGAAAGTTTGAGTATTATGATGAACTTATTGAAGCAATGGAAAGGCACAAGGAAACGCTTCCATTTTGAAAAAATCACATCAAGCAGGAGGGAACCGTATGGAATTAGAAAAACTCGCGACATCTGCTGTGACCACATCTATTGCCACAACAGATAGATTAAGCAGTTTTATAAATAGTGGCGACAAAGAGCCTTGTTGGGATGGCAATATTTATATCCATGAAGGTAAAACACGCACCAAAAAGAATATTAAAAAAGTCCCTACTCAAATTAAAGGAAAAGCTGTAGCCAAATCAAGCCCTAAGGCTACCATTAAGTACCCTGTTTCTTTTGATGACTTGAATGCCTATATGATGAATGGTGGTACTATGTTCTTTGTGGTTTACTTAAACAAAACCGATGGTTCTGTCATTCAAATATATTACGCGGAACTGTTACCACTGAAGATTAAAGAACTGTTTAAAGCAAAGAAGCAGAGCTACCAAGTTGTTTTTAGAAAATTCCCAACAGATAATAAACAGAAAACCGAGTTGTTCCTCAATTTTTACGCAAATGCACAGAGGCAGGCAAGTTTTGCAGGGAAAGAGATACCTACTATCGCGGATTTAACAAAACAAGGGGTACTTGAAAGTGTGTCTTTTCATTATACTACCTTGTCAAAAACCGGTTCAGATAAAATATATCCTCGAATGATCGATGGAAAATCATTGACCTTGTATGCGAACATTAAGGGCGGCACCGCCCCGATCCCCGTTGAATACTATGACAGCATACAACAGGTAACGATGAGCACTACCAATGATGTTCCTGTATTTGTAAAGGGTGATAAATATTTTGATGGATACCGAGTGATTTATACTGCCAATACAGTTGAACTCAAAATAGGAAGTTGTGTGTCTATTGTTTCTCCGATTGTAGAAGAACCAACCGATACGGTGATTGCTTCTGTTAAAGTTCAATTCAAAGGGACTTTGCGTGAGAAAACATTAGGAATGAAGCTTGTAAGTGCGATGATCGAGCATCGTTCAATCACAATAGGAACTGCTGAATTCCCCATCAATTTTCCAGATGAGGATTTGAAAAATCTTAAAGCCAAAAATCTGCCGGCAGCCATTTACGGGTATGAACGAGCGCAAAGCGTTCTGGATAAGATGAACGTAAAAAAAGATCTTGAAATTGATAGCTGTACCACAGAAGAGTTTGACAGCCTTAATTTATTGGTTGGAACATTAGGCGATAACCTTCCTGTGAAAAATGGCCCAACGGATACAAACCGTTTTCACACGATGAGAATAGCTAACCTGTCACTTGCGGTTGTATATTTGCCGAGAGCCAATGGTGGTTTTACGCTACACGATTATTTTGGGGAACATCTCTTGGTTACTTTCAAATTACCCGAAATAGAGGAGCCTGTTCGAATTTCGCAGTTTTTCTCTTTGTCTGCTGATGATATATTGACGTTTGATAATATCAATTTCAAAACCATCGTTGAAGATGTTGCGATGGTTTATGTTAATGATACAACAGTAGATTGGGCAAACAATTTGTTGTTAGAAATGCTCAAAGCCTATGATCGTTGTGAGGGTGCAGGGCTATTGGAAGCAATCAAACAACTTTCAGAATGGATTTCTAATCAAAAGGAGCATCTCTCCGATGAAGTGGTTACACTCAATCAACTGCAGATTGTGAAACGCGAAAGACCGCTTATGTTTGAGGAAAAAGCACAGCTTTATTCGATCGTTTCAAAATCTGACGATGAATTCATTAAGTTAGGCGCGTTCCTGTTGCTTGATGAACAAGACGAAGCTCGTAAACTTTATGACGATTTTGATGGAGAGCAACAAACTCGATTTAATAATTTTCCCATATTTAAATTTTATGATAGGTCGAAGGAGAATTAAAGATGAACCTATACAAAGAATTATTAGAATACGCAAAACCTCGTATTGACGAGTTTTGTAAAAATGCCCCTCTCTTTGAAAACGCCTTTTCTTATGATGAGTTCAATTCGGAATGCTATACACATATGTATTGCGAGAACACGTATCCGGAAGTTGCTACCGTTAAGGAACTTAAGGAAAAGATAGACGGACTGAAGGATATGTGTAAAAAGTGCGGATCATACCATATGCAACCAAGAAATAAAAGTATCGTAATTTATGATGTTATGTTTGGTAAGTTGCTCGAAGATATTATCATAGATTTTATGAAGGAAAAGTTGCACATCAACGCAACTCACGGTGATGATAAAAACAAAAAATACCCGGACTGCATGATCCTCGGCCCCGACAAGGGAATCTTAGCTTATTTTGAGGTAAAATATCATGCCGCACCGTTTATAAGTGCAATCAGCAAAATCAACCGTTATTGTTATGAAGGTAGTGCAACTCTTGACTATAAGAAAATCATTAAGCAGTTAGAGATTATTGATTCGGATATTGAAAGACCTGTTTTCTATTTGCACTGGATTGACTATCCCTGCTTGAAAGGAATGTTTTTCGAAACATCCGAACAGGTTAAGGATTACATATATAATCCTGATGCAATATTCGAAAGAGAGCGGCGCGAGGGTGATGATGCAAAAAATCCCCAATCGGTATATTTGTATAAGATATACTCTCCGTTGTTAAAAATGGGAACTTTTGAAGAATTTATCGAAATAATTAAAAGCATTAAGGGGCGACAATATGAAGTATTATTTTATCTATAGTGCTGGCGGTGGAGCAGGTGATTGGAATGGTGTTAAGCGTGTATGGCCACAATATATGCCAGAAACCCTTAAGTCAAAAATTTTGCTGAAGTTCGGGGATATTTTTCTTGAACATGCTTCTGGACAAAACTTCATTCGACCTCAACGCTGGAGAGACATTAACAACTTGAGAGAATGGTTATCTAATAGCGTAAGTGATGAGTATGTAAAAACTCAGTCATGTGATATTCTTCTGGATTCAGGAACCGCAAAAGCTGTTAATATGATTGCTCATCATAATCCGAATGTCTCTTGTGAGCGATTGATTCAATTATTTAATAGAAAATTTGAAGAAAATAGAATTTTCGAAAAATACACTCAAATTGTTCATACTTCTCAATTAAACAGCGCGGTTACTTTTGATATCCCCAATCCTTTTAAAATCAGAAGTCAAAATGGAGCTGCACGCTTAAATATTATAGAACAGGAGACCAACTCCGCTTTGGTGAGATTATCTGTTGCATATGCAAACAGGATGTATGATATGTTTGTGTCATTGGGTGGAGCCGATTATGCTAATAATACGCTTTCCACTATTGTGAATGGGCTATGGTCAGAAGAAGAAATGGACTTGTTCTTCAGCGGGCTGAACTATTCACCCAGAAAATTGGCCGTTGGAGGTCTTTCTTCGACATCTGTTTCTGAAACTGATATTCGTAGGCAGATGGAAATACTGCAAAAGTTTGATATTCTATCTTTTGATAAAGTTCACTTCTTGGGATGTGGTGGATTTAAGAAGGTAAAAGCAATTAAAGATTGCGATATTGATGGTGATCATATTTCCGTCGACTGTTCTACTTGCATTAATCGAAGCATTGATGGATCTACAAGCGGTGCGACACAGTCCGGATACTTTGACTATCAGAGCAGATCGCTAATTCGAATTTGCCCTCAAAGCAAAAATCGCATTTTAATCAAACACAGAAATGTAATTAATCCCTTATATTCAGTAGAACAAATGGAGGATATAATAGATCAAATAATATTACATCAAAGTGGTAACTCATCAAACAATACGTACAACGCAAGAGCAAAATTGATTTTCCATAACGCAGATGTGTTTAGCAGGTACGCTAATTCTTAATTGAAGCAAGACGTGCAAAGTTTAATGTTTTGCACGTCTTGTCTGTTAAAAAAAGGATAATTGTTCTCCGGAATTACCTTCTGTAGTAATTCTTTTCTGTATTTCTTCCTCGTAGGAAGGATCCAATTCAAAGCCGATAGCTTTTCTTCCTAACTTAAGTGCAGCAACGGCTGTAGTTCCGCTACCCAAGAATGGATCGAGGATAATGTCCCCTTCATTGGATGACATTTTAATGATACGCTCTATCATTTCCAGTGGATAAACGGTAGGGTGATTAAGACCGAGTGATTTCTTCGTCATGTTGTTCACTCTGTTAAAGTACCAAACATCCGTAGGATTGCGTCCCTTTCCACCCTCCAATCTCTTATCATTTTGAGTAATGTACGGAATTCTTATGTCGTCAAGATTAAACACATAATCGTTCAAATCCTTAACACCCCAAACGATATTCTCGTATCTTCCGGAAAGGCGGTTCGTACAGTTCTGCATATTGTTAAAAGTCCATGTTATTATATTGCGAATCTTAAATCCTGCCGACCTCATAATATCGTATCCGATATATGGCAACGGCAAAATTTCCTTTTCGCTACCGAAAGGAATGGGAGAAAGATTTAAAAAGAAGCTACCGTTGGGTTTTAAAACTCGATATACCTCCTTTGTTGTTTCTTCAATCAGTTGCTTCCAATCATCCAATGCAATCTTATCTTTATACTTTCCATACGGTTTTCCGATATTGTATGGAGGTGAAGTTACAACAATTGCTACAGATTCGCTTTCCACGGTCTTGAGAAGCTCTCTGCAATCACCAAAATCGATATATACTAAATCATTCTTTATCATCGGTTGAGTCCTCGCATGCTTTCAGTCTTTGTTCTGCCATGTCTATGTATTCCTGTACAATCTCATAGCCAATGTAATGGCGGTTTAACTTCTTTGCAACTACCGCAGTAGTTCCGCTTCCCATAAAAGGATCAAGAACTACATCCCCTTCCGCTGTACCCGCCAAAACAATACGTTCAATCAGTTTTTCAGGATACTGTGCGGGATGTCCAGTACGCTCAAGGAAATTGCCTGATATCATCGGAATTTTCCATACGTCGCTGGGGTTCTTCATTTGAGATTTATATCTATCAGGCCGATAATTAACTGCAGGAATTTTTACTGCATCGAGATCAAAGTGATAATTTTTATCACTCTTTGTATACCAAAAAACAAATTCATATCTTGGCGCAAAGCGTTTATTAGTTGATCCACCCCAATCGAAATTCCAAATGATAAGGTTCTTCAAATACATATCCGAGAAGTACTCTTCCATCCAAAAAGGAGTAATAATCTGTTTCCCATCATAGCGGTTTTTGATATTGATCCAAATTGATCCATTCGGCTTCAATACTCGTTTACATTCCGCAAACACTCTGCCTAACATCTGTCGATATTCATCTTCAGGGAGATTATCGGTGTATTTGGTGCTTTTGCTTTCAACCGTCTTCCCATGAGATGTTTTATTGCCGTACTTAATATCGATGTTATATGGAGGTGAAGTGACGATTAGATCAACAGATTCATCAGGAACACCAAGCATCGATTCGCTTGATTCTAAATAAATAACATCTTTTTTCATTGTGTCTCACACTCATTCTTAACTTCCATAATATCACCTATGTCACACTTCAATACGATACAAATCTTTGCTAAGGCTTCGACGGGCACAGATTCTGATTTTCCTAATTTAGCAATGATATTAGTGCTAACCCCTGACAAGGTTCTTAGTTGAGTTTTATTCATTCCTCTATCAATCATTAACTTCCAAAGCTTATTGTATGATATAGCCATAGTCACCCTCCTTTTTAACATAAACCATTATAGCATAATTCATTTCAAAAGTCAATATAATATTGAAAATCTCAAATTATAATTCGAAAAAATAAAAAAATATTGAAAAAGTAGGGCTTCAGAGTTATCCAATCTCTTCTGTGGTATGTTGTGTGCTACTAAAACAAAGAGAAGAAAAATGAGAAGAATCATAAGAAATGCCATACAATACAACAATTGCGAAGATATATCGAATTCCGATATTGACATGACTACGTTCAATGCAAATGCGGAGATTGTGTTGTGGACGGAGGACGCGATTACTTAAGATGATGCCATGTGCTTGGTAGCAAGGATTCAGAGATTTATCGAAAACAATCGAAATAAGATCAACAACAGCCAAAGCAGGCAATGAGAATACTTGACGAACTTTTGTACGGCAATGCCTCGCCCTTTGAGCAATGCACAGTATTACCGAGCACAATGCCTTTTTTACGGTTTCCGACTTGGTTGGCAGTTGATGGCTGAATTTTTCCTTCAGTCCTTGTGCGAAGATGAATAATTATAGGGTGGGTCCCAAAGTCCCATCCTATAAAGTTAAAAATATCCGGGGTGGGACTTTGGTGCTCACCCCATAATGCCTGGTTTGGTTGTGGTCCTAAGGGCCACGACCACGGCATTGCACCATTCGCCTCTCAATTATTGCGTCTCTGTAGTCAAAGAGAAAGGCTCTCGGCGCGAAAGCGGTATGTGAGTATGAAATGTACCTAACCAAATCTCAAACACAGAATTGCGTTTTTGAGGCTCAAATTTACAGTTTACTTTTTCATCCTTTTCGCGCAAACGGTCGGGAAACAGCAGAGAATCCTTGAAAATCAAGCCTTTTGGCACTGTTTCGTGCAAAAGCGTGATTTCGGATAAATGGTAGAGACGATTCTCATAGCTTAAATTGCCGTCATTTTGGCGGTTAGCTCACAATATTCCTGCCTATCTGCATTTCAAGACCTCATTTTGAGGACTTGATATATCAGGATTGCGTTTCATGCCCTCATTTTGAGGGCATGAACACCGACTTCAAAGCGACAAAGTGTCGCTTTGATACGTTCACGGCAGATAGGAGCAACTCGGCTAAAGCCTCAAATACTGCGTCTCTGTAGACAAAGAAAACGGCTCGGTGAAGAGTATCGAAAACCAATGAATCGTATTATCCCATTTTTTGCCGTTCTCCTTTGTCCGAAATCTTTGAAGGACAGATTTCTCCGCCCGGAATTCACAAAGGGTTCCTTGAAAAAGATCGTAAAATATGGTAAAATAAAAGCATCACAGAAGAAGGAGGTGTTACGATGGCGACGAAAAAAGAAAAGTATGAGAGCATGCGCATCATGTACCTTGAGGGCAGCGTGCTGTATAAAAACGAGGGATTTACCGCCCTCAAGAACGGAAAGCCCGATCCCGATGCTTTCAGAGGAATGCTTGACGAGAGCCTTGATACGTTCAAGCTCAAGGAAGTGTATAAAAAGCACGAGGACGAGATTGGATATCCCTATCTTGATGGCAAGAAGCTGTTCTGTCGCGCCGTTGTGAACCTTTCCTTCAACCGCGCAGTCAAGCTCTACGAGTCCTACGGCAGCCGCTACGTTCTAAACGGTTACAGCGTAACCGACGCGGACATGGAAGACCATGTCTGTATACGAAGCGTGAACGGCAAGCCTACGCTGATTGCCATAGAGGTGTCCTACAAGGACAAGGACGGTTATGCCCCTGTGGAAGAACCGATCTCGGATATGCTGATCGGTAAATATTTCGAATACGATGCCGAAACGCGCTCGTATAAGCGAAGCGATAAGACCATCCCATCCGATGTTACCTGTCAGGAGATCCGTGAACACCTATACACCTACGGTTTCGACATAGACGGTGTTCACTATGTTCGATACAAGCGAAGCGCGGGGGCGAGCCGTGACGGTCGCTGTCTGTTCATCGCCGAGCCTCTCTATGCGGATATGATGGCGTGGAGCTCCCGCGATCTTTCGGGAGATACCGCCTCCGACCAAGCATCTTGGCAAGCGTATATCGCATTGACACTCAGTAGCATCGAGAACACCATCGCGCTTCCCAAGAAAGCCATCCTCGTTATCCGTGACCGAGTCAGTCGCTTCACGGCAGATGCTGTATGTGTCAAAGAAACCGATACGCACGACCTTATGGCAGAGGAAGAAGAAACCGAGGTCGAGAACGTGATCTGGGACGGTGAGGCGCTTCTTGATGCCAGCGTGTTCCTTGAAAACGGATATAACGAACACGGCATGATGCTTCTGCGTAACCGCTTCTTCAAGACCTGTGCCTTCAACACCAATCTGCAGGACTGGTTTGCGGATAACGAAATCACGCAGGTCAGCCAGCTCGCAGGCTATACCACAGCGCGGAAGATCGAGGACATCAAGCTGGTCGTTACCGAGAGCAGCATCAAATACTTTAAGTTTATGCCAAAAGATATGCCTCTCGCAGAAAAATGCAAGCGTTGGCTGGATGCGATGTACGAGGGCAAGAACAACTCCACCTTCGGCGTGGTCAAGGCAGACCACGATGCTCCCTTGATGGACGGCAGAATGGCGTACACAAACTATCAGCTCCTCAACACCCTCGGGCTTACCCGTGAAGGTATCGGAAAGCTCCTCGAGCCTTCCTTTGACTACCTGCAGGCGATGCTGAACAAGTCTCCTTTTCTGCGTTATCAGATCAATATGACCACCGACCACGCAACGATTGCCGAGCAAGAGCTACCCGACCTTGCCAAGTACCGCCGTGATACCGTTCTTGATATGAGCTGCCGAACTCCGCTGTTTGAACAGACCGAGTTCTACAAATCCTTCCGAAGCGATACCACAAAGTATTTCAAGAGAAGGCTGAAGAAAGGACGAGTTGCCGTTTGCGGTAACTACGAGGTGCTGTTCGGCAACGCCTATGAATTCCTCTTGGCGCTCACCGACGAGAGCTACGAGCCGACCTTCTCCTATTCCCTTGAAGATGGACAGGTATGCACCTTGGGCTTTGCTCACGGCGATACCGTGCTCTGCGCCCGAAGCCCTCACATTACCATGGGCAACCTCTACCTTGCAAAGAACGTGCATTGCTATGACCTTCTGCGATACTTCAATCTCACGCCGAATATTATTTGCGTGAACGCCATCGAGAGCAATATCCAACAGAGGCTCAACGGTTGCGATTACGACTCCGACTCCATGCTCGTGACGAACGATCCGTGGATCATCGCAGGGGTAACGAGTTGCTATAATATTCTGAAAGTCCCCGTCTGCAAGGTAGAGCCTATCGGCAAGACCGATTACGAGAACACGCCGAAAAGCCTTGCACAGCTCGACCAGGCCATCGCAAAGAATAAGATTGGAGAGATCGTAAACCTCTCCCAGTTCCTCAACTGCCTACTTTGGGATTCGCTTTTCAAAGAGGACGAGGCATGCGATTACGTTCCCATGCAGGTCTATTATGACATCTGCATTCTCGCCGTTATGTCGGGAATGGAGATTGATAAAGCCAAGCGTTTGTATTCCGCCGATTCCACAAAGGTGCTGGCAAGGCTTCGCCATTACCGTCAGAACTTCAAAAAGAAGAACGGCGGTAATCTTCCTGCGTTCTACAAATTCATTGTGGGAGATGAAAGCCCTGACGTTGGCGATAACACCGCTACCCTTGAAGCCCCCATGTCCTTTGTTCACGATGCGGTAGCCGCCTTCCCCGGCAGAGCCGCCTACACCAAAACCATTCCGCTCTCCGAGCTCTTCGAGTTGGATGCCACAGATGCAGGTGCAAACGATACCCACAAGAAGCAGAACATTATCGCGGCGGTCAAGGAAGCTCATACCAAGATCACGGCAATGCAAACTGCCATGAAGGAAGCCGACGATGACGAGAAGCTCATCCTCTGCGATGAGGCAAACGAGGTCTATCAGGCCTGCCTCAAAATCGTCTCCAAGAACGTGGTCAACGACCATATCCTCTGCATGCTTCTCTCGGAGATCGACCACCCCGACAAATCGAAATACGATATTAAGTCGGCAAGGTATCTACTCTTCGCCAGCCTGCTCTACGAGGACAACCGCAGGCTTCTCTCAAGGCTCAAAACCGTCGAGGGCTTCGTGCCCTACGACCTTGTCAGAGTCAAGCCCGAGGCAGTTCCCGAGGGCTACCGCACGGAAAAAATTTACGGTTTTCCCCATGCCCACATGCTGATCAAATAACAGAAAAAACACACTCACGAGTGTCGAGAAATTCTCTCGGCACTCATTTTTTATTCTCAAAGGAAGGAGGTAAGCTGAATGAAGCAGTCGATGTATAAGAACCGAGATGAGCTTCCCATGTTCCTGACGGTCATGGACGTGGCGAATCTTCTCGGCATCTCCCGTGCCAGTGCTTACGAGCTGGTACGAGAGGAAAACTTCCCCAAGCTCAAGATCGTTCAGGGCAGAACCATCATCCCCCGTGACAGGCTCATTGAATGGCTGGACGAGCAGACGAGATTCAATAGAGGCTGATGCGAACGCAACAATAAGTGAGCATCGTGCCGCCCACAATGGGGGCTTTTCAAGCCCCTATTTTTTTAGCAAGATAAAGCCATGTCTGTGCGGCTCGGCAGACCACATCGCACGGCGACGCCGAGCGAAGAAATGCACGGTGTAATAAGGTTTTTTGCAGATTGATAACGAATCGCGAAATTATAGCCTTTATGTCTGCCGTGTACCAAAATCGGGGGCTTACAGTCTGATACCCCCAAAAACACAAGGCGTTGCAACGCAGATTCTGATGTCTGCTTGTGACGCCTTTACAAATTTATTAAAAATACGAGGTAAAAACACATGACAACTACAAATCAAAATTTAGAGGCAAGAGGCGTGAGCCTCACCCCTGCCCAGTGGGATCGTTGCGACCGTCTCACCGAGGAATACGGCAAAAGATCTCGCAACGCCTTCATCCGTGAAGCTGTGGATTTCTATTGCGCTTGGCTGGAAAAGGAGCATATGGAACGTTTCCTTCTGCCTTCTCTCGAGTCGGTAATCGATGCAAAGATCAAGGACAGCGAAGGAAGGATCCGAAACGTTGAGTTCAAAATGGGCGTTCAGCTCGCCGAGCTGACTCTGCTTCTCGCCGAGTATTTGAATTATTCCGACGAGGATCTGGAGCGTCTTCGTGCAGATGCCGTCCGTCATTTGAAGGAAACCAACGGCTCCTTCCGCTACTGAATGCGAGGTGTGAATGGCAAGAATTATTGTAAAAGCACCGTTCTATAAGCCCGGACACAAGACCGAGTCGGGTCAATCTCGCGGCGGTTACGCTCGCTATATCGGAACGCGCGAGGGAGTGGAGATACTCCGAAGTGGAATGGCCGGCTATATCGGTGAGCGCCGTGGCTCTCACGGACTCTTCTCAGACGCGGGAGTTGACGTTTCTCTCTCAAAGATTAGCGAGGAGATCGACAACCATCCCGGCAACGTGTGGGGATTTATTATCTCACTCAAGCGTGAGGATGCCGAGAGAGTTGGCTACAATTCCGCCGAGCAATGGGTCAATCTCCTGCGCTCACGACGGAATATTATTGCAAAGGAGATGGGCATCACGCCCTCCAATCTTCGTTGGGTTGCTGCCTATCACAACAAGGAAACCAACCCTCACGTCCACATGTTGGTATGGTCGTCAAGACCGCAAGAGCCGTATCTTTCTCGCGAGGGCATCCACAACATCAAGAAGACCTTCGCTACCGATATCTATCGGCAAGAGCATATCCAAATTTATAAAAAGCAGACCGATGCAAGAGAGGATATCAAGGAACGTTGCCGCCAAAGAATCGCAGAGCTTTGTGCAGAGATCAACGGCTGCAACCACGCCTTCTCCCTCGAGATCCTTGCAAAAATGGAGTTGCTTTCCGAAAAGCTTTCGAGGCATAAAGGCAAAAAGGTCTACGGATATCTCGATAAAAATACCAAGGCTCTCGTCAAGGATATCGTAAGATTGCTGGGCGCTGACGAGCAGATCTCGGAGCTGTACGACGCTTGGTATCGCTACAAATGCGAGATCGTTCGTACCTATACCGACGAGATTCCCGACAAGATTCCCATCGAGGACAACGAAGAATTCAAATCGATTCGCAACGCCGTCGTCAAAAGTGCCGCGGGGATTTCATCTCCGTCGGCACAGCCAGATCGAGAGATCGATTACGATTATGCCGAGCTGAAGGAGAGGAAAAATGATTTTGATTATCTCTCTTACCACGCGGAATTCCGTAACGATCCCATACTGTTCTACCGCCTCGGCAGATATTATCTTGAAAAGACGGACGATATGGAGAACGCAGAGTGGTGGCTTCGCATGGCGGCTGACCGAGGCATTGAGGTCGCCTCCTACCTCGTCTACAAGGCATATCGCGACGGAAAGTTTACCGAAAAGCCCAGCGATAAGCTCCGCTATCTGCGCATGGCTGTGGACAAAAAGTTTGGCTACGCCGAGTATGAATACGGCAAGTATCTGATGGATAAATCACCCGAAGACGCCAAGATATATTTCGAAAGAGCCGCCTCCCACGGTAGCTTCCAAGCGGAATATACCTACGGCAAAATGCTCTATGACGAGGGCAAGCGTGAGGAAGCGCGGGAGTGGTTCGAGCGTTCCGCTCGGACGGATACGTGGACACAGACGAGAGTCGGGCTACTGCTTTACTACGAATACGAGGATCATGAGGCAGGCAAAGCCTTCCTTTCATCTGCAGCCGAGCAGGGATATGCGCCTGCTCGTGAGGCAATACGTTCTATCGAGCATGGGCTCAACGCGCGGATCGTCATCGGCGTATGCGATCTATTTTATTATGCAAGCAACATTCTCGACGAGCGATGCGAGGATATGTACAGCTCCGAGCATCAGATCGATTACCACGGCATCGACAAGAAGCAACGCCGTGAAGATCAAGCCAAGAGGCAAGGTATTATTATGTATTAACCTATTCCAAAGGAGTTTTGATAACAATTTGATAACTATTCGAAATAACACTGGATATTCTCTCGAACATGTGATATGTTTGGTGTACGAAAGAAAAATACGGAAAGGAAGTGATTTATAATGGCAAAACGAAGACCGCAGGGTGACGGCACAATAAGAAAACGCTCGGACGGACGGTGGGAAGCTCGAATCATTATCGGGCACAAGAACGACGGTACACCTATGTACAAATCCGCCTTCGCTAAAACGCAGAAAAGTGCCCTCAAGCAGCTTCACCAGCTCCTCGACCTCTACCGTGACGTTGACCTCACCGAAGAATGCCGAATGACGCTCGGCGAGTGGATGGATAAGTGGCTGGACGAGTATATGATATTCGCTATCCGAGAAAGCACGCTTGACTCCTATCGCGGCATGGTGAAAAACCAAGTCAAGCCCTTCATAGGAAATAAACAGATGGCATCGCTGACCACCGCAGACGTGCAGAAATTTTATAATAAGATCAAAAAGGAAGGTCGAGTCCGTGAGCATCCCGTTCACGGCAAGACCCTTGCCGACAGTATGGTCAGAGGCGTCCACATGATGCTCCACGAAGCCCTTGACGTGGCGGTCAAGGAGAGATTGCTGGCGAAAAATCCGACAAACGGCACGACTATTCCCAAATGCAACTATCCCGAAAAGCAGATCCTTGGCGACAATCAGCTTGAAACCTTCCTTGAAGCTATCAGGGGGCAGGAATACTGGTGCGACTTCTTCTACGTGGAGGTCATGACAGGACTGAGACGCGGAGAGATATGCGGACTGAAGTGGCAGGATATCGACTTTGAGGAAAACAAGCTTCGCGTGA
>ERZ779889.2241-NODE-2241-length-16601-cov-3.729602_pt1 | contig 16601 bp, 11 predicted proteins | sample MGYA00511030_ERZ779889 | MGnify/ENA primary metagenome ERZ779889 (study PRJEB29588, sample SAMEA2160616) | human gut metagenome | biome: human gut; feature: human-associated habitat; material: faeces | place: Denmark | collected 2008/2010 ...
AACTGATGGACTTGCTGTGTACCAAGTACATGAAAGCCATCATTACCTACGAAGGCATCCAACGGATAGAAACCTTGCCCATGCCCCGTGAGGCTCTGCGTGAAGCGTTATTGAATGCCTGCATCAACAAGGACTATGCAGAACCTTCTCCCATCCAAATCCGTGTGTATGAGAACAAATTGGAGATAATAAACGGTGGGGTATTGCCCGAAGGGTGGACTGTAGAAACATTATTGTCTTCACATCGGAGTATGCCTTACAACCCTGATATAGCCAACACATTCTTCCGTGCAGGTGAGATTGAGGCATGGGGACGCGGTATTGAGCGTATCATCACGGCTTGTAAGAATGATGGATTTTCCACGCCGGAGTTCCGTTATGATGCTTCGGGTATATGGACAACGTTCAAGTTTGAATACCCGGAAAGGGCTACGACCCAATACGACCCAGAAACGACCCAAAAGAACGACCCAGAAACGACCAGAAACCGACCAGAAACCGACCAGCAAAAACAAGAAAACGTCATTCTTGAACTAATTAAAGAGAATCCTTATATACAAAGAAAAGAATTGGTAAGTCGCTTAGGCATACATGAAAGCAGTGTAAAACGTCGGTTGGCTTCACTCCAAGAAAAGGGGATAATCAGACATGTCGGTCCGAATAAAGGCGGCTATTGGGAAGTCCAAAAAGGATTTTGAACCAAGGTGGAAAAGTTTTCATGATTACATGCCTGACTTTCAAAAGAAAGTTGTATATTTGTAGTTAATAAAGGAAACCTCCACGCAATCTGGCGCAGAACGCTGCAACAATCCGGTGGAGCAATAGCGGGAGATTATACTACTTGCCGATTTATAAATCAAAGATATTCAGCCACTTGAGCGGATAGTTCGATTCCTGGTGGCACCACCTGAAAGTCAGAGAGTTACAGTAATGTAGCTCTCTTTTTTTATACTGAAACGCGGTTTTTAACGTAGCGCACGGTAGCGCAAAGCGAGGAAATCGTATGAATGTTATACGAATATTTTGTGTTGCAAGTCAAAAGCTCTTTTTAATAGCCGAGCCGAGGCAAAATCTCAAAGAATCTAGAATTTGACAGAATTAAATGTGGGCATTCTGCTTGGTTTAAGCCTGCAAGGATAGCACTAAGTCTGCTAGTAAGACTGCCGTTTCTGGTTCATCTTTGGGGGCATCTTTCGGTTTCCATGCAACAACGAACCGGACGGATGCGGTCTTTATGTCGTAGCCTTTGGCTTTCCATTCGGCTATTGCGCTTTGCATTTTTGCCGACAATCTGGCCACTGGCTTTTTGTCTGAAATGCGATACAGGGTAAAATTGTTGTAGGCCAATGTGTCTCCACCTTTTAAAGTCAATATGTCTCGTTTGATTTCTTTGAAGAAGTCCAGATAAACATCCTTATGGGAAAGTTGCAGCACGATTTCTTCCGGCATTGCATATTGTCTTTGGTCAATAAGGTATTGGTCGACATTTAAATGGTCGAAGTAGTTGCTGTTTGTGTGTATAAACAAACGGTTTTTTGCGCGGGTTATTCCCACATAATATCGGCGCATCAGACAGTCGTCTTTTGAATAATTGTCAGAGATAAGCATGTACACATCGTCAAATTCCCTTCCTTTGGATTTATGGATGGTTGATATCACGGCTTCGGCTCCTGAAAGATCACAGAAATCTTCTACCGATGATTCGAATACGAACTCTTTGAAGTCGCTGATGTATTTTGCCTTATTGGTTTGCTCAAACAGTTCAACGCAACGTCTTACGTATGGCAAGCTTTGGCTTCCGTTGTAAGCTTTATAGGTTGACTGTTTGGCTTCTTCCCATACGTCATCTGGAATTTTGGGCGTTTTCAACTTTTTGTCCAGGTATTTTAGAAAATATCTCATTTCAGTTACATTCCAAAAACGAATGTCATCCATGGATTGTATTAGCTTGCTGTTGATGCCGTGTTTTCGTAATAGAGCTGTTAGGATGGTTGCTTCTTCGTTTGTTTGAGTGAGTACACACGATGTCCCCTTTCCTTTGTGATGTATTAAGTTTTCTACAAGTGGTTGATACATGTATTTTGATTGATGGCAGGTTATCTCGACCCATCCTTCTTCTTTTCTCATGGAAATTATCGGGTTGCTCTTCATCCTTTTATGGATATTTCGGGCAAATCCGTTAGCAAAGTCTACCGGATGGATCGCGCTGCGATAATTTTCTGTCATTTCAAAAAATCGGCTACCAGCATTTTGTGTCAGTTGAAACATGTATCTAGAATCGGAGCCACGGAATTCATAAATGTTTTGATCATCGTCTCCCACAGCTATGACGCGCATTTCCTCGTTGTTGGCCATCAGTGCTTTCACAAGGGCGTATTCTCCTCCACTCATGTCTTGAGCTTCATCTATGACCAACACTGTTTTGCCGATTTTGTTGGGTTCTACTTCTCCATTGTTGATCATCTCTGCGGCTTTAGACACAACGTCTTTTGCATCTTCCAGATTTCCAATTCGTCCTAGAAGGTCAAAGCAGTAGGAATGGAAAGTCTTAATTTCAACGAAGTGTGCAGCGTTGCCAATCAGTTCCATCAAACGTTGCTTGAATTCTGTGGCTGCCGCTCTTGAGAATGTCAGCATCAGGAGTTGCTCGTGTTTCACGTCTTCCAGCAATAGGAGAGAGGCAAGTTTGTGTACCAGTACGCGTGTTTTTCCGCTACCCGGTCCGGCCGCGACGACTATGCAGCGCGATTCTTTGTCGGAGATGATATCTTTTTGGCGTTCAGATAATTGTCCGAACAGCTGTTTATACTTGCATGGGGTCAGGTTGAGTTGGATTTCGTTTTCTCTTTCTCCTTTGAAATATTTGCCGATAAACTTTTGGTAGTCCATTTGGAAGTAATCTTGGACATATTGCAAAGCTGCGTTGTAGTCTTTTACCATCAGGTTTGCATATTCGCCCACGATGTGTACTTGTTGGATTTTCTGTTTGTAGAATTCGTTGAGCATCCGGTAGTCATCCTGTTTATATCTAAATTTGTTGTCCTTGAGTCGTCGGATGTCCATTGCATTGTATAGGACAAGGAAGCCACCTTCTAGTTTCAGTGCGCCGATTTTTGATAAATACAGTAATGCTTCCTCCACGTCTTCCAGTTGCAAGTCGTTTAAATTGTTGAACAGAGATTGTGTGCTTGCTTTTATGTGGTTGAGGAGTTCCACTACGGAGAATTGTACAGCCGTGTTTTGTGGGGCTTTCCTTTCTATATGGGTTACTTGCTGGTATAGCCATTCGATGGTAAAGCGGCTTATTTCCAAGCGTTTTTCAAAACGTTTAATAGTAGAATCCAGGTCTGTTTGCCTGCCAAGTTCCATGTTGTGGGCTGCATCTTCTTTCTTGTGTGTATATCCTTTAATGGTCAGAAAGTAAAGTAGGGTTCGTATGTCTTTTTCTTTAGATGCGTTAATGCCATCGTTTATGGCATTGTTATTTAGTTGCTTGTACGATATTTGCAGAGTTTCGTCAGGAATATGGCTGAGGATGTATTGTTCGAGTTTTGCAAAATATTCGAGTATATTTTTTGATTTCCGTTCAGAATCTCCGACATCCAGCAAGTATGCAGACATGTCTTTGCTGTCTGCCAATATGCCTTCTTGGCGCATCCGTTCTACCACGGATATAATTTCTTTTTTGCTCAATCCCAATATATCTGCCAGATAATCAATTCGCGATTCAGCTTCGGCATCTTGTGCTTTGACGATATATTTTTGCGAAATTAATGATTTGATGATTCTAATGGCTTTTTCGATTTCGTCGCTACTAAAAAGCAGTGAGGCTGATATGCGGTTTCTCGCTTCCTCCATGTTTTTTACTGTTATTCCAGTGGCGTAGACATGGGGGACGTTATTTCCTCTTTCTACATAGCCGCTTTGTTCCAAGGCTGCTAATGCGGTCCGTACACGGGTTTCGATGTCTGACACCGAGTCGTCCCATCCTGCTTGCCGTGCGATTTCCAAGGCCGAGCAACAGATTCTTGTGCGTTGTTTGGTGAGGTCTTTTATAGCTTTCCAAACTTGTTGTATTTCGCTGAGGCTTAATTTTGTTTGGTTCAATAATATGAAATGTTTGTCCAGGTCGCTGTCGCAGTAAAGCACATAGCAGCGTGCTTCAAGACTCGGATCGCGACCAGCTCTACCTGCTTCCTGGATATAGTTTTCCAGTGAATCGGAAATGTCGTAATGCACCACTAGGCCAACATCTTTCTTGTCGACTCCCATGCCAAAGGCCGAGGTGGCCACGATGATGCGTGTTTGGCCGTTCATGAATGCCTCTTGGTTGGCAATCTTTTCTTCGGATTCCATTTTGCCATTGAAGGGCAATGCCTTGTAGCCGTCGCGGGTTAATTTTGCAGCGAGTTCCTTGGTGCGTTTAGGGCGCGAGACATAAACAATGGTCGGGCAATCAGAGTCTGCTATGAGCGTCCGTAATTTCAGGTATTTTTCTTCGTCTGTTTCAGCATGTATGATGGAATAATGCAGATTGGTTCTGGAAGCCGTTGAAGCAAACAGCTCTAAATCTAGATTTAACATTTGCTTGAAATAATCGCAAATGTCTTGTATGACTTTCTGTTTTGCTGTGGCTGTGAAGCAAGACACTGGTATTGTGTGTTTGCAATTTTTCTTTTTCAGATATTCCCTGATAAATTTTCCTATATATAGATAATCTACTCTAAAGTCTTGTCCCCATGACGAAAAACAGTGTGCTTCGTCTATCACAAACCTGACAACGTGGCGCGCCAGTAAGATTCGTTCGATGGTCTTGGAACGAAGCATTTCGGGAGATATGTACAGCAAAGAGGCTTCTCCCTCTTGTACCCGTTGGATAGACAGTGCTCTTGTGATAGGATCTAGCAGGCCGTTGATAGTTACGGCATCTGTGATACCTTTGTCGGCTAGATTGTCTACCTGGTCTTTCATCAGCGACTGTAAAGGAGAGATGACGACTGTAAGTCCATGTACCGAACGGCCTTCCATGAGGGCAGGCAGTTGAAATGTGAGCGACTTTCCGCCGCCGGTCGGGAATATGGCTAGAAGTGACTTGCCTTCTACTGCCGCTTGGGCTGCCCGTTCCTGGAGAGGTTCTCCTTCGTAGGATCGAAACTGTTCATATCCGAAGAATGTTTTTAGGTTTCGGTGTATGTCTAAATGGGTGTTACAATAACTGCATTCTCTGTCGTGGCAGGTAGTGTGTCGGAGGGCTTTCACAACGTGTTCCACTAAAGGAAAGTTGCGTAGCACCCATCCGGGTGTGATGGAGCGATGGTCAGTTGTATCAATCAGTGCCAATGCGTATGCCAATTCGCATGGGTATTGTTTGACGAGGTCATCTATGTCGGCATGTTGGCAGATTCTTCCTATATAAAGGTTCTTTATCAGTCCCGCTAATTCTTTATTGGTATACTGCGCACCTACCATGTGGAAAAATCCTTCAAACTCTTTTTGTCCCTTCAATAAGGTAAAAAACATCTCTTGTTTCTCATTCGGCAATGATTTCCAGCGCGCGATTTCGTCCATCAACAAGTCTTTTGCTTTTCGACAGTCGTTTAGCGGATTGTTCGGTTGGTCATTTAGCAGTTTTTCATCTTTTAGTAGTCTGTGATAAGGACGTTCCGGAAATAAAAGTGGTGAGATATAGAGGGTGTCGACCAACTGCCAGTGGCATTTCTTGTCAGGAAATAAATAGTTGGCATCGTGGTGGATGATGTTATGTCCGCAGACGTAGTTTACATCTTTGAGGAATTTGAAGAGTCCTTCTTTGTCAGCTTTGTGATAGGTCGCCTCGTCATCACGAAATGCTCCGATGTCATGGATTTTATGGTCATTCAAGCCAACCTCAACATCTATCAAAGCGTATCGAGGCTTATGTGTTGTGGGTGTAGTTTTTGTGTCGACGACATCGCTTGTGTCTTCGGCGTTTAAGATTCGTATAAGTTTGTTCCATATTGACATAAGGCCTGGCAGCGAACGGTTGATTATTTTCTGTCTGAAAGACTGCGTATGGATGAAGCCTTGTATCCTGCTCCTTGTGGGGACGAATGTACGAATAAATTCCGTATATTTGTTTTCTGCTGAAGGAAAAGAAGTCGTAAGTAGTGCTTTTTTCTGGAAATTGTTCAGTTGATGGCTGAAAATGCCGTTGGGGAGGTTTTTCGTTGCGTCCTGTGTTGACAGATAGCTGTGTTCAGGAAATGGCAGCCCAGTCGACATTTGTCTTGCGGAGGGCTTTCAGTTGCGACCATAGGATAGCGTTTTGAGGATTGCTTTCGGTCGGGTCTTCGTCGATGATGGCTTGCGCCACGTCGCGCACGAATTGCAGGAGCTGGCCGTCGCGTGCGATGTTGGCTATACGCAGGTCAAAGGCGATGCCACTTTGCTGTGTGCCTTCCAGATCGCCCGGGCCACGCAGTTTCAAATCGGCTTCGGCTATTTCGAACCCGTCGTTGGAGTTTACCATGATTTCGATGCGTTTACGGGTTTCTTCACTGAGCTTATATCCTGTGACGAGGATGCAGTAAGACTGGTCTGCGCCACGCCCTACGCGACCTCGCAACTGATGGAGCTGTGACAAACCGAAGCGTTCGGCGTTTTCGATAACCATCACAGAGGCATTGGGTACATTGACTCCTACTTCGATGACGGTTGTAGCTACCATGATTTGTGTCTCGCCTGTGACGAAACGTTGCATTTCCGCTTCTTTGTCGGCTGGTTTCATTTTGCCGTGCACTTTGCTCACTTTGTATTCAGGAAACTCGGCACAGATGTGTTCATAGCCTTCTTCCAGGTTTTTAATATCCATCTTTTCGCTTTCCTGAATCAATGGGTAGACAATGTACACTTGGCGGCCTTCCTGGATTTGTTTGCGGATGGAGGCATAGAGGCTGGCACGGCGGTTGTCAAACTGATGTATGGTTTGTATGGGTTTTCGGCCGGGAGGCAGTTCGTCAATGACAGACACATCGAGATCGCCATAAAGCGTCATGGCCAATGTGCGCGGGATGGGGGTGGCTGTCATCACCAGTACGTGGGGTGGTTGTATATTTTTGTTCCACAATTTGGCTCGCTGTGCCACGCCGAAACGGTGTTGTTCGTCAATTACAACCATGCCTAAGGAGGCAAAGTTGACCGTGTCTTCCAGCACGGCATGAGTGCCGATGAGGATGTGCACTTCGCCCAGCATTAATCCGCGTAAGATGCTTTCCCGTTTTTTCCCTTTCACCGAGCCTGTGAGCAACTCCACACGCACGGGCATGTCGCCGAGGAAACGGCGGATGGTCTCGTTGTGTTGGGAGGCCAGGATTTCGGTTGGTGCCATGAGACAAGTTTGATAGCCATTGTCGAGGGCTATAAGCATACTCATCAGGGCAACCAGTGTTTTGCCACTGCCGACATCACCTTGAAGCAGACGGTTCATTTGTCGTCCGCTCCCCATGTCGCGGCGGATTTCCTTGATGACCCTTTTTTGTGCCCCGGTGAGTTCGAAAGGTAGGTGGTGGCTGTAAAACGTGTTGAACATTTCACCGACACGGCCGAACACAAAGCCGCGGTATTTGTGTGCCCGCTCTTTGGCATAGCGCAGGATATTTAGTTGGACGTAGAAAAGTTCTTCGAATTTCAACCGGTATTGGGCACGTCGCAACAAATCGGGCGTGTGGGGAAAGTGAATATTGCGCAACGCTTCGTCGAGTGGCATTAGGCGGTGTTTTTCCACCAGCCATGCAGGAAGTGTTTCCGGTAGTGGCTCTTTCAGCAGGTTGAGGAGGTTGGCTGTCAGTTTCTCCAGGGCATGGGAATTCATCCCGCTACGTTTCATGCGTTCGGTTGTGTTGTAATAGGGCTGCATGCCCATGTTGGAAAGCACCAGTTCGTCAGCCGGATCTATGTCGGGATGGGCCACGTTGATACGTCCGTTGAAAATGGTCGGTTTTCCGAAGATGATGTAGGGAGTGTTTGTTTTATACCGCCCTGTCAAATATTTGATTCCTTGAAACCAGACAAGGTCTATGACACCGGTTCCGTCGGTAAAGTGGGCGACGAGCCTGCGTTGCCGGCCTTCGCCGAAGGTCTCAAAACTGAGGATTTGACCTTTTAGTTGGATGTAAGGCATATTGCCGTCTATTTCATGGATGTAATAAAGGCGGCTACGGTCGACATATTTGTAAGGAAAATAGTAGAGAAGGTCGTGCATGGAGTGGATGGACAGTTCTTTGTTGAGAACTGTTGCCCGCTGGGGACCGACTCCGGGCAGGTATTTAATATCACGTGACGTTAAATCGAACATCCAATCAGGGCTTCTGCTACTATAATGTCAAAAGGGGTGGTTATTTTGATGTTTTCCCGATTGCCTGTTACGAGGGTTACGGGTGTTCCTGATGCTTCTACTACGGATGCATCGTCGGTGAATGTTTCTGTGTAAGGCTGCTGGTAGGCTGCTTGCAAGAGTGTGGAGGAAAACACCTGGGGGGTCTGTACTAATTTGTAGGCCGAGCGGTCAACGGTCTCGCTGCCGTTGTCGTGCAGGCGGCGTAAGGTTTCCACCACATCGGTCACAGGGACAACGGCACCGTGTGTTTCTGCTTCTTTGTAGCACCGTGTGATGACTTCACGGGAAACAAACGGGCGCACTCCGTCGTGTACGCCTACGATGCCTTCTTCTGATACCAATGCCAGGCCGTTTTTCACCGAGTGGAAACGGGTGGTGCCTCCGTCGGCTACACGGTGTGGGGTAGAGAAATTATAATTGTGGCACAACTCGCGCCAGTAGTCTTGCTGGTCGACGGGAAGTACCACAATTATTTCCATATCGGCATCATAAGTAAAGAAGGTTTCGATGGTGTGCATAAGCACGGGTTTTCCCCCGATGGGGAGAAACTGTTTGGGGATGTCTGTCCCCATACGCAATCCCTTTCCTCCAGCTACTATGATAACGTATTTTTTCATGCAAGCAACATTCCGGCTTTGACTTCAGCAGTCTTTTCTTCTCCTGCGAGTTTTGTGACGATGGCAAAAGCAAAGTCGAGGGCTGCGCCCGGACCTTTGCCGGTGATGAAGTTGGCGTCTTGTTCCACCATTGCTCCCGTGGCATTGGCTCCTTCCATGTAGTGTTCAAAGCTGGGGTAGCAGGTCGCATTTTTTCCCTTCAATATGCCTAATTGTCCGTAGACCATAGGGGCAGCACAGATGGCAGCCAGCAGACGGTTGGCGGCGTTGAAGTTCAGGATGACTTGGCGAAGTCCTTCGTGGGCAGCAAGGTTGGTTGCGCCTGGTAGCCCACCAGGAAGAACCAACATGATTCCTTCGCGCTCGATGGTTGCTGCATCAAACAGCATATCGGCTTTAACAGACACTCCGTGTGCTCCGCTGACAGATTCCTGTCCGGTCACGGATACGGTTTTGATGGCTAGGCCTGCACGACGTACGATGTCGACCACGGCCAAGGCTTCTACTTCTTCAAAGCCTTCAGCTAAAAATAAATAAATATTTCCCATAACTATCGTAGTTTAAAATAGTAAGTGATTGTTCCTGTTTGATTGTTGACACCGTCGGTGACGTTGAAGCGTGCCTTACGTGCAGCTTCTTCTGCAGCCCGGCGTAAAGCTGTGCTCACCGTATTGGTGCGTTTATTGATGCTGGTGCTGATGACGCGTCCGGCTGGGTTGACAACGATGGTCACAACGACCCGTCCTTCATCTTGCACGTTGTAGACGGGGAGGGGAAGTGAGCCTTGAAGCGAACGTCCGTTTAAGTCCCAACTTCCGATGCCTCCTACACCGGTCGATTTCCCAGTGTTGCTGTTTCCTGTAGGACTTCCTTGGATGCCTTTACCAGACGAACCTGTGCCGCGATTGCCCATGCTTGTGCCTTTTCCAAATGCTCCGGCTATTTTTTTTGCTGCTTCTTCAGCAGCAGCTTTTTCGGCTGCTGCACGTTTTTCGGCTGCAATTTGTTCCGGGGTTTTGACGGGTTGTTGCGTTTTTGCAGGTTGTTTTTTTGTTTCCTGTTTGGGTTTCTCTGCTTTCTTTTCCTGAGGTTTCATGGCTACGGTTTCTTCCATGTCTTGTGTCAGCAGGTTTTGGTCAGACGGCTGGTCAATGGCAGGTTCTTCTGGTGCTGTTTCAGGTTGCAGTTCATCAAGCACGTCCACTTCGGTCAGTGTGTAGGGGTCAGCTTCGCCTTGTGAAAGTTCTGCATTGCCGAGCATGACGGGGACACCGCTTTCTTCCTCCGGTTTGGTTGCCTTGATGGTGACAACAAACAAGATGAGCAATGCGATGAGGTGGATTACCACCGTTCCTATGATTCCTTGTAGACGGTTGTTCTTCATTTATTTTTCAGGCGGGCGCGTGGCCAGCACCATTTTATATTGGTTTTCGTTTGCAATGTTCAACACTCTGACAATTTCGCCATAAGGGACGGATTCGTCGGCATAGAGTGCTACGTACATCTCCGGTTCGCGTTCGGCGCAGGCTTTAAGAAATTCCGGCAGCTCGTCAAGGGTGACAGGCATCTCAGCTTCATTGCCAAAGCCTGCATAGTAGTTCAAGTCCTTGTCGATGATGACTCTTGTGAGAGGCTTGGCTGAAGTCTGCTGTTTGCCTTGAGGCAGGAGCACCTTAATGGCATTGGGCGAGACCATGGTAGATGTAATCATGAAAAAGATGAGCAACAGAAAGATGATGTCGGTCATTGACGCCATGCTGAATGTTGCAGCAATGTGGGTCTTCCGTTTCAGTGCCATAGGCGTCAGTCTTTAACGGGTTCGTTGAGCAAATCCATGAAGGCAAGTGTTTTAGCCTCTAATTTGTTGACTACGGTATCAACTTTTGCCACAAGGTAATTGTAGGCAAAGAGTGATGGAATGCCCACAATCAATCCGCCTACCGTGGTAATCATGGCTTCGTAGATGCCGCTCGACAGCAGGGTGATATCAATATTGTTGCCCGCGTTGGCCATATCCCAAAAGGCTGTTACCATACCGGTTACTGTTCCCAGGAAGCCTAGCATTGGTGCTCCGCCGGCTACGGTAGCAATGACCGGCAGGCGGCGTTCCAGCAAGCCGACTTCAATATTTCCGGCATTTTCAATCGCTGCCTGCACGTCTGCCACGGGGCGTCCGATGCGCATGATTCCTTTTTCAATCATGCGGGATGCCGGTGTATTGGTCATACGGCAGTAGTTGATAGCTGATTTCAGTTCTCCGCTTTGAATATAATCGCGCATACGCTCGATGAAGAGAGGGTCTTCTTTTTCGGCTTTGCGAATCACGGCCCAGCGTTCGAAGAAGACATATACGCACAACACGGACAAGGCTGCCAGAACTATCATAATCCAGCCGCCTTTCAGAGCCATGTCCCAGAGATTCATTTCCGGTTCTGCCGTAGTAATGGGAGTCAACACCGGATTGTCTGAACTTACAGCCGAAGCCACCCCTTGGGCAACTTGTGCTAAGATAAAAGCTATATTCATGAGTGGAGACATTTTTTATATTCATCAATGGTGGTTTTCAGTCCCAGATAGAGGGCGTCGCAAATGAGCGCATGACCGATGGATACTTCGTCGAGCCAAGGTATTTCCTGATGGAAGTAAGCTAGATTTTGCAGGCTTAAATCGTGTCCGGCATTCAGGCCCAGCCCAAGCGAACGTGCCCGGCGTGCAGCTTCCACAAAAGGTGCTATGGCTTCTTCCCGGTTTTCCAAATAGTGTGAAGCATAAGGCTCTGTGTAGAGTTCCACACGATCTGTGCCGGCTTTGGCTGCATAGTCGAGCATTTCAAGTTCTGTCCCGACAAAGATGGAAGTGCGGATGCCGACTTTTTTGAAGGTGTCGAGCACTTCGGTCAGAAATTCCAAATTGTTTTTGGTGTCCCAGCCTGCGTTTGAAGTCAGTTGGTCCGGTTTGTCGGGCACAAGGGTTACTTGTGCCGGTTTTGCTTTCAGCACTAAGTCGATAAACTCTTGGCTGGGATAACCTTCGATGTTGAATTCTGTGTGAAGCACACCACGGAGGGCGAACACGTCGCTGTGGCGAATATGGCGCTCGTCTGGCCGAGGATGTACGGTAATGCCGTCTGCTCCAAATGATTCGCAATCTAGTGCTACTTTTACTACGTCGGGATTGTTGCCGCCTCGTGCGTTTCGTAAGGTGGCTACTTTATTGATGTTTACACTCAACTTTGTCATAGTTCCAATAGTCTGTTTTAAAAAAAGTGTATCTTTGCAACTAATTTACTTGCAAAAGTAATAGGTTTCTATGGAAAAGAGCCTTTTTGCAAGGAAAAGAATGATAAATAAGAATAAAAAACAAATTGTCCCACCTATGAAATTCGTCCTTTTTGGAAATACTTATCAAACGAAGAAGTCCAGCCACATAGAAAAGCTGTTGACCGTGCTTCGCCGGTTGCATAACGAAATTTACATGGACCGTCTTTTTTATGAGTTTGTCAAACAAGAGCTGGGGCTTCCTTTTGAACCTGACGGTATATTTGACGACGGATTGTTTGCCGCCGACTTGGCTATCAGCATGGGAGGAGATGGGACTTTCTTGAAAGCTGCCAGCCGCATTGGCGACAAGAATATTCCCATTGTTGGCATTAACACCGGTCGGTTGGGCTTTTTGGCAGACATTATGCCGGAAGAGATAGAGACTGCTTTTGAACATATCATGCAGGGCGATTATCATGTGGAGGAACGTAAAGTGTTGCAAATCGAGTGCGACAAGCAGGCTTTGGCCGGCTATCCGTTTGCTTTGAATGAAGTTGCTGTGCTCAAGCGTGACAGTTCGTCAATGATAAATATCCACACTACGGTCAACGGGCAGTATCTGACGACTTATCTGGCCGACGGGTTGATTGTAGCTACTCCTACGGGGTCAACAGCTTACTCTCTTAGTGTCGGAGGTCCTATCATGGTGCCGCAGTCGGGCATTTTGGCTCTGACGCCGGTTGCTCCACATAGTTTGAATTTGCGCCCGATTGTCATTCGTGACGATTGTGAGATTACGCTCGACATTGAAAGTCGTAGCCATAATTTTCTTGTGGCCATTGACGGACGTAGTGAAGGACTTCATGAAGGGACGCGCCTTACGATTCGTCGTGCGCCGTACACCATTAAGCTAGTTCAACAGATTGGGCATACTTTTTTTACGACGTTGCGTGAGAAGATGATGTGGGGAGCAGACAAACGCTGATTCTCGTTTCTTTGGTTTGAGCCGAAGCTCTGTCATAAAAAATGGCATGTGAAATGAATGCTCTTCGTTCATATTCACATGCCGTTTTTATATTTAAGGAAGTTGGCCGGCTTCCATTTTTAATATCTTAAAAAAGCCGCACTGGTATGATGCGATGAAACTCCGAGTAATAAGATTTGAGTGCTCATCCCCTTTGTAATCCACCGGCTTAAAAGCTACCCGAAGGCGTGGCCCGCCATTGGAGATTGAAGCGTATCTCGGTATTTCAGTGTAATTGATGAGTTTCCCAGTTCAACCAATGCGGCTCATCTTTTTCTTTGTACAAAAGTAGAAATAATATTGTAATGTTGCAAGAATTGTCCCTAAAAATCTTTTGCTTCAGATGTGATATTGATGCCTTTTCTTCTTGTTGTCCAGGGCTTATAGGGGCATTCTCAGAATGGAAGATTTTGTTTGTTGGGGGATGGAAGGCAATGTTTGTGCTTGTTGTGGACATTGTCGTGCAGACCGTAACAGGGAGATATTGTATATTTTGTGTTTATACCTGCAAATTAACAGAGATGCGTGTTTTTCCTTTTTATGTTCCGTTTGGGGAAAGAAAGAGAACAGTGTGTTGTCCTAATATGTTCACAATCAAAGAACCACGACATGTCTGTCGTGGCAGTCTGACAATCGCGATTATAACGGTCTGCCAATCGCGTATATGACACTCTCATAATCGCAGTCGTGAGACTATGACAATCGCGATTATGACATTGCCATAATCGCGATTCTAAAAATGGGCTGTTCCCTACAACCGGGTTATTGTTTTTTTTCTTCCTGAGGCGGGATTTGGAGGAAATGTATTCCGGACCAGGCTTTTTACTTTGTCATTCGTCTAGTGTGAGTTCCACCACGAAATCAATGTCAGTCGGCGCTTGTTCGAATTGGAGGACGATGCCTTTGCCTTCTTTCTTGAATCTTACGGGGTGTTTATCCTTATACTGTATCGCACGTTTTACCTTTTGCCCGATGGGCAAGTAGAGACCGTCGTCGGGTAAATTCATGATGTGGACAAAGAGGCGGTTGCCTTTTTGCGTCGTGACACCCCAATCTCTTGGAGATACCACTCCGGCGCGTGTACCATAGATGGTTTCGCCATACACCTTCATCCATGCTCCGATGCGTTGCAGGCGTTCGACGGCGGCAGCCGGAAGTTCGCCGTTAGGTTGTGGGCCGATGTTGAGCAAGAGATTGGCGTCCATGCCGGCTGCGCGCACCAAGTAGCGCACCAGTGTCGTGTCCGATTTGTAGTTTTGGTCTGTAATCTTATATCCCCACATACCGTTCATGGTCTGGCAGGTTTCCAGCGGCAGGTCTGCGATGGCCTGTCCCGAGAGTCCCGCAGTGTTTTGTCCCGGCAGGTCACGTTCGAAAATCTGGATGTCTTCTCCTTCAAATGGCACGGAGTGATGATTGTTTCCAATGAGACACGATGGTTGCAGGCGATGAATGAGAGCATACTGTTCAGGCAGTTGCCAGTCGAAATCCGGGTCTTGGTCGTGGTCCCACACGCCGTCGAACCAGATGCAGCGTATCGGGCCGTAATTGGTGAGCAGCTCCTCAAGCTGGTGGTTCATAAACTCGTAGTAAGTCTTCCATTCTCCGTGGCGGGTTCTGCCCGTGCCCCGTCCGGTGCGTCCGAGCGGATAGTAGTCGTCTCTGTACCAATCCAGATGGGAGTAGTAGAGATGGAGGGCGATGCCTTGTTTTTGGCACTCGTCGGCCAGTTCTTTTAAAATGTCGCGTCCGAAAGGTGTTGCATCAACGATGTCGTAGTCTGTCCATTGACTGTTGAACATAGAGAATCCCTCATGATGGCGTGTGGTGATGCAGATATATTTTGCGCCGCTGGCTTTGATGGCTGCCACCCATTCGTGGGCATTAAACCGCGAAGGATAGAAGGCGCTGGCCATTTTTGCATATTCGTCTCGGTTGAGGTCGTAGTTTGTCATGGCCCATTCTCCTTGGGCGAGCATGCTGTAAAGTCCCCAATGGAGGAAGATGCCGAAGCGGTCGGAGCGGAATGCTTCACGCGATTCGAGGTTGGCTTCAGTCGGCACATATTTGTTAGTGTCGGCCGGTTGGGCTTGTGTCGGCAGCAGTGCAGAGAGTGCCCATGCCGTCGACAGACAGAGAGATTTGATGTGTTTCATGTTTGTATGAAATATGTGAGTTTAAATGTTTCGGTTTCCCTGCATAAAACGTTTGTCCTATACCTTATATATATATGTAAATCAGAGGGCGTGCAGCGTCTTTGTGAGCTGTTCGCCTAGTCCGATGGTATAGCCTTGCACGACGAATACCACCCGGTTGAACGTGTCGGCCACGATGAAGATGGGAAGTCCTTGCTTGGCGTTGAGTTTAAGCCCGTTTATAAGGTCGCTGCGGATGGCACCTTCAGGGTCAGTCCCCCAGTTGATGTGAGAGGGGAGTGACGGAAGCCCCGTGCGCACTTTATTCATGAGATTTTCGTCGGGAAAGAGCAACACCATCGGGCGTCCCCAGCGGTCGAGTTCGTCCGCACAAGCTGCAATGTCGCGTAAGGCGTGATTGGACGGTTCCTGGCCGTCGAGCAAGCCGAGGATGTAGTATCCGCGTCCTGTGGCCGAGAGCAGCGATACGTCGTGGTCTCCTCCTTCCGGGCGGAATAAACTTTCCGAGTTGAAATTGCCGATGACCTGCACGGCGTTTTTTGCTTCACGCAAGGCAAGGTCGATTTCCGTCTGTTTGCCTTCGTCCACAGTGAAAAAGACCAGTCGGGCCAGCACGTTTCCGTTTGCAAGCCGTGTGCCTGTGGTCAAGACATACGTGCCGGCATCGAGCGTCGTCCCTTCACGCAGCAGGGTGCGCCATGTTGTACCCGTTTCGGGATAGTTGAGTAGTTGCAGGCGGCCACCTTCCAGGCGCGACAAGGTGAAGTGGTTATAATACTTTGCATCGTCCAGCCAGGTTGTGGGATTGTAGTGGGCGATGAGTGTTCCTGTTTCTTGCCGGTCGCGGGTGTTTGCCTGTTCGGCTGTGAGATTTATGTCGACGGGATGTCCTTGGCGGAAATACTGCACTTTGCCCGTCACTTCGTCGATGCGTGCGGGAATGCCAAAACTGCGGCATGCAGCCACGAAGAAGATTTGCAATGAATATTCGTCGGCCACCCGGTTCCGGCAGACGCCGGCCGGAGACATGGGGATGCGTTGCGGATTCCAGTCGGAAAGCAGGCGGATGTTCGTGCGACACCATTCGGCCAAATCATACACCAGGCTGTCAGTGGTTGTGGAAGCGGGCAGCTCCTGGGAGAGTGTCTGCGAGATGGTTTCCCGGTAGGG
>ERZ779889.2248-NODE-2248-length-16564-cov-4.578412_pt1 | contig 16564 bp, 11 predicted proteins | sample MGYA00511030_ERZ779889 | MGnify/ENA primary metagenome ERZ779889 (study PRJEB29588, sample SAMEA2160616) | human gut metagenome | biome: human gut; feature: human-associated habitat; material: faeces | place: Denmark | collected 2008/2010 ...
GGGGGAGGGAATGGCAGGTGCCGCCAGAGAGGCCTGTGGAGCCGGTGCCCCGGCATGCTGCGGGGGAAAGTGAACTGGAATCGCGGAAAAGCCCGGCACTTTCCCCGGAAGAAGGGCTTGTGTACTCATGGAAGGTGCTGGAAATATGAGGAAAAATGCTATAAAAAAGATTGTAACGAAAATTTAAAATTAAGTATTTGTAAAAAGTTATATATTTGCGCCAAAAAGGTAAAAGGACGTAAGGTTAATCTTTTATAAATTTTTCAGGTATGTTAAAGATTTTGATGAAACTCGCAGGTGCGGTCATGATTCTTGCTGCAATCGCTTCCTGCAAGAAAGACGAAAAAGAGGATTTTGGTGTTCCCAACATTGGTGTCAGCACCTCCTCTGTCAATTTCTCAGAGGCAGAGGGACAGCAGACTGTCAAAATCCTTTCCAGCCGCGACTGGAAAGCGGATATTACTTTTACAGAGGAAGTGGAAGAGCCATGGCTTGTAGTTTCTCCGGCTTCCGGCAGCGCATCCAATGATTCTGTGGATGTTGTGTTCTCAGTGCTTGCCAATTCTGCAGAGGACAGATATGCTACTGTGACATTTAATGCAGGTGCGGTAAGCGCGACTGTCTCAGTATCTCAGAAAGGAGAGATTGCAAAAGAATACGATCCGATATCAGGAGTAAGGGAACTTTATCAGGGGGAGAATGTGACAATTACTGAGGACTGGACTATCTGCGGTACGGTTATCAGCAACTATCGTCACGCCAACAGCGGCGGACTCAACAACGCCACTTCGCAGAAGACGGTGATTATTCAGGATGAGACTGCCGGTATATCTTTGTATTTGGCAGAGAATAATACAGACTATGCACTCGGTGACAGGATTGAGGTCAAGGTAAAGGATCTCACTCTCCAGCGTTATCAGGACGGTTCTCTTCAGATTGATGCTGTGCCGATGGCCAATATTACAAAATTGACTGCAGGACAGCAGGTTGAGCCTAAAGCTATTACTGCGGCAGAACTGGTGACAGGTGATTATGAGTCCCAGTATGTTGCTGTGTCCGATGTGCAGATAATGGAGTCTGATCTCGGCAGTACTTTCGTTACCGCTGGCAGTGACGGTGAAAAGCGTCATACATCCATCAATTTCATAGCGAAGACAGGTGAGAGATTCGTTCTATTCTCTTCATCGTATTCCACTTTCGGTGACGATCTCGTGCCGGAGGGCAGCGGAACACTAAAAGGTATAGCTGCTGTATATGGCGGAAGCACTTACCAGATCAGCATAACATCCACAGATGACTATGCCGGTCTGACAGGAGAGCGCTTCGACGTGTCTGACATACCTACTGAGGGCAAGATGATAGGGGATTACAATACTTGGAGCAAGGTTGGTCCTCTGGCTTCATTCGCCGATGACTTCTCCTCAGTGTCGGCTTCCAACCAGGAGTACATCAATGACAACTGGCTGTTCTGGACCAATGACGGAGGAAACGTGAACTATGGATTCAAGACCGGAACATTCAACAATGATGCGGACAAGTATATCCAGATAGCTCCATACAATGCGACAGTGGATGAGGTTGTGGCATTCGCACTTCCTCCGAGAGCAGATATGGTCAATGCTGACCCGAAGCAGTTCACATTCAGCAAGGCGTTGTACTACCAGACCCCGGATGACTCCAAGATGGAGGTTGTGGTCTCAACTGACTTCGCCGGTGATTTCGAGTCCGCTACGTGGACGGTTGTGAAGGATGTGACCTTCCCTGAGGACGCTTCCATCAATGAGTGGGTGGATGAGACAGTGGATCTTTCGTCCTACTCCGGCCAGTCATCCCTCTGCATAGCCCTCCGTTATACGGGAAAGGCCAATACCTACCGTATAGACAATGTGGCTTTCGGCAGCGGCGAAAACGTGGATCCCGATCCTCAGCCCGGTGAGTTGGTGAATATCGCCGATGTCAGAGCATTATATCAAGGCTCTAACGTTACGGTTTCAGAGGACTGGTATATCCGTGCAACGGTTATCAGCAATGTAGACTTGAATAACGGTTCTTCGAAGAAGAATATTGTCATGCAGGATGAGACCGCCGGTATTATGGTGCGTCTCACTCAGGACGAGGAGGCATTTAAGTTAGGAGATGTTGTCGAGGTCAATATCCAGGGACAGTCACTTGAGAACTTCAAAGGTCTCATTCAACTTAATAATGTACCCAATGCCAACATTTCCAAAGTGTCGGATGGAACAGTGCCTGAGCCTAAGAACATTACAGCCGCACAACTGATCAGCGGAGACTATGAGTCTCAGTATGTTGCAGTCTCTGACGTTCAGGTCGTAGCGGAGGATCTTGGCAAGACGTTTGTGATGAACAATGGCAATACCTCTATCACCTTTGAGTCCAGAACCGGTGAGACATTCGATCTGTTTACGTCACGCTGGGCTGAGTCACTAAAGAGTGTACAGGTGCCTGAGGGCAGCGGAACTCTAAAGGGTATAGCCGGTATCAATAATGACACTTATCAGATCAGTCTGACTTCCACAGATGACTATGCCGGTCTTACCGGTGAGCGTTTTGGTGAGGCTGCGTACACGTTCAGCATCAATCCTACTTCTCAGAGGGTATCGTCTGAGGGAGGTTCTTTCGATATTACAGTTACATCCAATGTCGCCTGGACAGTGTCTTCCGACAACAGTGCTTTCACGGTCAACCCCACGAGCGGAAACGGTAACGGCACAGTGACGGTACAGTACACCGCCAATACCGGGGCTTCCGAGCGTACAGCCACCATAACTGTAAGTACGACAGATGAGAATATCGCCAATAAGACACTTACATGCTCTGTGACTCAGAGCGCACAGGGTGCGTCCACAGATGAGCCGGTAGTGGCGACTATCGCAGAGTTCCTTGCAGTTGAGCCGGGTGACGGAGTGTGGTATCAGCTTACCGGTGAAATGTATGATATCTATAATACCCAGTACGGCAATTTCTGGATAAGGGATGATGCCGGTAATCAGGTTAGAGTGTATGGTCTTACCAGTACAAAGCAGGAAAGTAATGACTATTCGTTTGAGTCCATCGGACTGAGTGAGGGTGATATTGTTACCATTGCAACACTTCGTGCCGAACATAACGGAGAGGCTCAGGCCGGCGGAACTCCTCCTGCATACTACATCTCTCATGAGGAAGGAGAACTCCCTGAGACTCCTGTGCTTATCACAGGAACAGAGGGTGACGGCATTTATACAAGCTCAGTAGACCTGACACAGCCTTCTGTCAACAGTAATGATGAGAAATGGTATAATTACAAGTTTACTATAGGAGGTGAGGATTATCCGGCCATCAAGATAGGAACAGGCAGTGTGCCCGGAGCTTATTCTTTCAATCTCGGTAAGTCAGGATCATGCACTTTGACTATGTATGCTATTGCCTGGAACGGTAAAAAGACTCATGCGAAGGTGGAAATATCAGGAGGCGGAACGATTAACGGTATGTCATATGTGGAATTGGACTGTCAGGCCAACAGCGGCCTTGCAGGTAATGACACCACTTTGCCTATAACATTCGGTACCAATGACTTTTACACCATGAGCATCGAGGGCGCTACTGAGTCTACTGTCATAACTGTCACCACTGACGGTATGGAAAACGAACGTATCGGCTTTACAGGTGTCAATGTTAAATAACCGTAGCTGGATACGGAATGTTTCATAAGCATAAAGTTTTGAGGATTGTGATACTGCTGGCAGTGATGCTGCCGGCAGTATTATTGTCTTCATGTACCGAGGATGAGGGGCGTGAGGTCATGGGGGAGAAGGCGGTGAGGCTGTCCCGCGATACTGTCGCGTATGACCATACGGGTCAGTTTGTGACGATAGAGTCCTCGGTGGACTGGAGCATATCGCTCAGTTATGCCGGAACGCAGGACGGCTGGGCCAAGTTGTCGCCTGAGTCCGGAAGCGGCAGTGTCAACAATGTAATGCTGACTTATTCTGCCAACGGGAGCGGTGAGTCGAGGGAGGTGGCCCTGAATGTGAGTTTCTCGGACGGCGAATTGGTGACAGTGACTCTTGTACAGACTGGAGATCCGAACGCTTCCGGCGGAGATGAGCCGGACCCGGATCCCGATGACCCGTGGCCGGGCCTGAAGTCCGACCCGTATCAGTCCGGCTGGATGGAGCTTCCTGCAGTGGAAGATGAGGAGGGCAGGGCATTCATATACCATACAGCGGAGGTGGACGGACAGCAGAAACGCAATTACTCCATGCTGTATGATGCGGCCGGGAGGATTGCCTTATGGGTGGCATACCCGCTGTGCGGCGACTATATAGGCAGCGGGCGAACGGACGCATGGGGATATGACCCCAAGATACCGGACGAGTATGAGCCGCTGCTCAATCACGGCTGGCCCGAGAGAGGCTTCGACCGGGGGCATCAGATACCCTCCGGCTCCCGCAACGCCAACACGGCCATGAACCGTCAGACTTTCTACTATACCAACATGACGGCTCAGGTATCCCGTTTCAACCAGGGGTTGTGGGCCAATCTGGAGAACAGGGTCAGGGGTTTTGTCAGTGTCTGTGACACGCTCTATGTGGTGACAGGTCCGATATTTGATTCGGGAGAGCCTGAGCGCTGGACTGAGGACAATGCCGGCAATCCGGTGGCAGTCCCCGACGGTTATTTCAAGGCCGTATTGAGTTACAGCGTCTCCAGTTCTGCATATTACTCCGTGGCGTTTGTCTATGACAACACAGAGTACAGCCGCAGCAACCCGACGGCTTCGGACATGTGCTCCGTCTCCGAGGTGGAGGAGATGACCGGATTTACTTTTTTCAACAACCTGCCCCGGAGCATTGCGTCTTCTGTGAAAGCGCAGTGCGAGCCGGACAGATGGGGATTATAACCATTAGACCTATATGAAGAGGAAATTGATTCTGACCGCAGTGTTGCTTTTGGCAGTGTTCTCCCTCAGGGCTGAGGACAAGGGCTATATAGTGACATTCTACAATGTCGAGAACTTTTTCGACATCTACGACGACCCCGCGACCAGGGACGAGGAGTTCACTCCTGACGGTCCCAAGGAGTGGACTCAGGCCAAGTATGACAAGAAACTGGCCAATATATCGCAGGTCCTGTACGGGATAGCTGCGGCCAATAAGAGCTATCCGGCGGTTATCGGACTGTCGGAAGTGGAGAACCGCAGGGTGCTTGAGGACCTGGTGTCTTCGGAGAAGCTGCGCCCGGCACGTTACCAGATTGTACAATATGACTCGCCGGAACCCAGGGGCATTGATGTGGCGCTGCTTTTCCGCCCCGATGTGTTCAAGCTGGAATGGAGCGATGTCTTCCAGCCGGTGATACCGGAGATTCCGGATTTCAAGACCCGTGACATACTTGCCGTGTGCGGCACGATAGAGGGCGAGAGGTTCTGTTTCTTTGTCAATCACTGGTCTTCCCGCAGGGGCGGCTCGGCGGCCTCGGAGTTTCTGAGGGTAGGCTGTGCGGAGACAGTACGCCGCTATGCCGACTCGCTTCAGACCGTGTACCCGGATATCAAGATAGTGATAATGGGCGATATGAACGACGACCCGTACAACAAGAGCCTTTCCGAGACGCTCGGCGCAAAGGAGAAAATCTCCGAGGTGGAGCCGGGGGGGTATTTCAATCCCATGTGGGCCATGCACAAGGCCGGCTACGGCACTCTCGGCTATCAGGACGCCTGGAATCTCTTTGACAATATAGTTGTCAATTATAATCTGCTGGAGGAGGGCAGCGGCTCTCTTCACATCCGGCCATCGGAGCGGAATGGCCTGTACGGCAGGGTGTTCAAGCGCAGCTACATGATTCAGCAGAAAGGACGTTACAAGAACTATCCCCTGCGCTCGTTCAGCGGTAATTCTTTCCTCGGAGGATACAGCGACCATCTTCCGGTATATATAGTAATAGGTAAATAGAAGAATACAGACAATTTATGAAAATCAAGACAGCTATTGTTGCGTTTATGCTGATGCTGGCGGCCCTTCCTGCTCTGGCGCAGACCGGAGGCGTGAGGGGTACGGTCATGGACAGGGACTTGTCCCGGCCCGTGAAAGACGCCAAGGTGACCTTGTTCTACACGGACAAGGAGATGTTCGTGTATACCGGAGCCGACGGAGTGTTTGAGTTTGACGGCATTGAGGACGGAGTGTACAATATGGAGATATCCGCCGCCGGATATTTGAAGACCCAGCTCAGTGTGCGGGTCAGCGGTGGGGAGGTCTTCGATCTCATGAACGTGTCCATCACGCCGGACGTGCCTATGACGGACTTCATGAGCGATGACATGTTCGCGGACTTTGAGGTGGAGGACGAGTCCGGCTCGGGATACGAGGACGTGCCGTCGGTGCTTTCAGCCTCAAGGGATGTGTTTGACAACATCGCCTCATTCAGCTTCAGCCAGATGCGCTTCCTCAACCGCGGCTATGAGAGCGGTATGTCCGATATCTATATCAACGGCATAAAGTTCAACGACGCTCTTAGCGGCTATACTCCGTATTCTCTGTTCAGCGGTCTGAATGAGGCTACCAGAGAGAAGGAGGCTGTAGGAGGAATGGCACTTTCCGATTATGGCGTGAGCGGTATCAACGGACTTACCAATGTCAACGCGTATGCTTCGTCGGTGGCGAAGGGTTACCGCTTCAGTGTGCTGACCAACAGCTCCACCTACCGTCTGCGCCTGATGGCCACGTACTCCACCGGCCTGATGGACAACGGCTGGGCGTTTGCGGCCTCGGTGTCTACGCGTCTGGGCGGCAACGACTATATCACAGGCGTGTACTACAATGCCTTTGCATATTTCCTGGCGGCTGAGAAGAGGCTGAACGACCAGCACCGCTTCTCGCTGACTCTTTTCGGCTCGCCCGTACAGCGCGGAGCGCAGAACGCCTCTACCCAGGAGGTGTACGACCTGATGGGCAGCAACTACTACAACTCCAACTGGGGCTACCAGAACGGCAAGGTGCGCAATGCCCGTGTGAGGAACAACCATGAGCCGGTGCTCCTGTTCAACTACGAGTACACTCCGTTCGATGACCTGAAAGTGACGGCCGGCGTGTCATGGCGTTTCGGCCGCAACGGCTACTCGGCTCTCGACTGGTACGATGCTCCCGACCCTCGTCCGGACTACTACCGCTATCTGCCGAGCTATTTTGACGATGACCCCGACAAATACGCGTGGGCCGTGGACGGCTGGAGATACAACAGCAACGTGCAGCACATCAACTGGGACAGGCTATATGATGTGAACCGCAACAGTACATTTGACGAGGGTATAGATTATAACCCCGCCATAGACGTGACCAATGCCTCACGCTCCAAGTACATCCTGGAGGAGAGACGCACTGACCAGAACGACATCAACGTCACCGGTCAGGTGACCAAGAGTTTCGGCTCCATACTGAAAGGCTCGCTCGGATACAATTTCCGCTGGAACCGTACCGAGTACTACAAGATAGTCAAGGACCTGCTCGGCGGTGACTACTGGCTCAACATCGACCAGTTTGCCGAGAGGGACTTCGGCTCGGATCAGGATGCTTACCAGAATGACCTGGACAATCCCAACCGTCTGGTAAAGGAGGGAGACAAGTACGGTTATGACTATTATGCCCATATCCGCAACCACAGGCTGTGGACGGCCTGGGACCTGAATGTGGGCGGCTTCGAGGCCACTCTCGGCGCGGAGCTGGGGTACAATACTTTCTGGAGAGAGGGTCTTGTACGCAAGGGCCTTTTCCCAGACAACTCTCTCGGCAATTCCGAAAAGTTGAATTTCCTGACATACAAGGCTAAACTGGGCCTTTACTACAAGTTCTCACCTCAGAACATGATATACGCCAATGTAGGCTACATGACGCAGGCTCCCTATTTTGAGGAGGCGTTCCTGTCGCCGAGAACGCGTAACAGTGTGGTGGACGGCCTTACGACCGAGAAGATATTCAGCGCGGATATCAACTATATGCTGAAAACCTCGTGGATATCCCTCCGCGTATCGGCGTTCTACACCACCATCAACGACCAGACTGACCTTATCAGCTTCTATGATGATATCCAGAGAGCTTTCACCAACTTCTCCATGACCGGTATTGACCAGCGCAATTACGGTATCGAGGCCGGAATCAAGGTGCCTATCTGGGGTGGTCTGGCATTGGAGGGCGCGGTAAGCTGGGGCAACTACGAGTACACCTCCAACCCCAATTTCACCCAGACTGTGGACAACAGCGCCAGGACAGTCCTGGAGAACCAGACTGTGTACTGGGAGGGCTTCAAGGTGGCGCGTACCCCTCATCTGGCCTCATCCATCGGCCTTACATGGGCCGGCCCGGGCTATCTGTTCGCCGGTATCGAGCTTAACTACTTCGACGGCATGTACATCTCCATGAACCCCCTGCGCCGTACCGACTATGCGTTGGAAGGAATGGATGCATCCACCGAGGAGGGTATGGCCCTGATTAACGCCATGAGGGAGCAGGAACAGTTCCCCCACGCCTTCGTGCTCAATGCCAACATCGGCAAGTCATGGTACATCGGAGGCAAGTATCTGCTTGGAGTCAGCGCCAATATCAACAATATCCTCAACAACCGCAATATCAAGACCGGCGGTTACGAGCAGATGCGTCTTTCCCGCGTAGAGGACGCTCAAGGCGAGTTCATGTACTATCAGCCGTTTGATACGAGGTATTTCTACCTGCACGGCATCAACTATATGATCAATGTATATTTCAGATTCTAAAACGACAAATCGATGATGAGAGATATTATAAAATATTCAGCATCCCTGCTGCTGGCCTGCCTGGCCATTTCCGGCTGCCAGAAGTTCACCGAGCCTGAGCCTTATCAGTTTGCTGATATGGAACCGACCATGACGCTGGCGGACTTTAAGGCTCTGTACACCGGCTCTCCGACAGAGATAACCGATGCTTCCATAGTCCTTGAGGGCAAGATTATCAGTTCTGACCGCAGCGGCAATGTCTACAGGACTCTTTATATCGAGGACAGTACGGCAGGACTCGAGGTCAAGATAGGCAAGACCGGTCTGTACAATGACTACAAACTGGGACAGACACTGTATGTCAAGCCGCAGGGTCTTTATCTCGGAACTTACGGCGGCAGCGTGCAGTTGGGCGCCAGGTCATACGAGGACAGGTACGAGACCTCGTGGATAGACGTTCAGGGGCTTATAGACAAGACGATATTCAGAGGTGAGTTCGGAGACCCCCTGCCTCCCACCGACATAGACACGCTTACCGATGATATGGTGTGCCGCTATGTGCGTCTGAGCAATGTGTCCTATCAGGGCAGCTCTGACGGACTCCGTACGTGGGCGGTCAGCAATGACCCGTATACAGGCCGCGAGGCTGCCTACGGGGAGCAGAATTTCGGTCTCGGTGACGCGACAGTGGTCGTGCGTACCAGCGGATATGCGTCCTTCGCAGATACTCCTGTAGAGGACAGCGGCATTACCGGTCTGGGTGTCAGGTGTAACCTTACCGGCATACTTACTAAGTTCAATGACACTTACCAGCTTGTCCTTTTGGATTTGGGCGGTGTGGAAGTGCTGGAATAAAAACAGGTTGTGACGATGAAAAAGGTATTGACAGTAACGGCTCTGGCAGTGGTGTGCGCCGCTGTCCAGAGCTGTGCTGACCGTCAGGTACGGGAAGCCGGAGCTATGGCGGAAAGCTTTGTGAAAGCGTATTTTGCGGCCGAGTATGACAAGGCTGCGGCGATGTGCGGGGATGATCTTCGTGCCAAGGTGGAGGAATCCGCAAGGCAGATAGAGACCCTGCCTGACTCGCTAAAGTCGGCATTTCTGGAACTGGCTGCGGAGCTGGACCCTCAGGCCGGGGTGGTGTACGAACTGAGCAGGGATTCGGTGATGGTCGATTTCGACATCCTGGTGCCGGATGAGATTGAGCCTATGCGCAACAGTGTGCTGGTGGTCCGTAATTCCGAAACCGGAGTATGGAGCGTGGAGGAGATAAGGTAGTATGAAAGGCGGATTGTTCGACAACCACAGTCACTCGTATTTTTCGGCTGATTCCCGCATGGATATTGTGGATGCGGTCAAGACGGCGTATGAGAGAGGTCTGAGCGGTCTGTGTCTTACGGACCATCTGGATTTTGACCCTCCGGTGGGAGTGGCCGACTTCACGTTTGACGTGCCGTCCCAGCAGGCGGCCATAGATGAGGATGTAGAGTACATGGGCATTGGCCGCAGTGGAGGAAAGTACGGGGATTTTCAGTTGCTCAAGGGGGTGGAGATAGGCCTGCAGGACAAGAGTATGCCGACGATACGGAAAATCCTAGCCGACAACAGGTTTGACTGCGTGATAGCCTCCCTCCATCTGATAGACGGCCATGATCCTTATTTCGGGGATTACTACAAGCCTTATGACTGGCGGTATGCTTACGGACACTATCTGGAGGAGTTCGACCGGCTCATAAGGGTCATGCCGGACTTTGACATACTCGGGCATTACGACTATATCGTCCGTTATCCGGACTATAAGGAGGTGACGATATATTATTCGGATTTCAAGGATGTGCTGGATTCTATTCTGACATTCCTGGTACAGAACGGGAAGACTTTGGAAATCAATACTAAGACATATCAGTTGTACCGCGGGCGGCATCCTGAACTGGATATCAATATCCTGAAGCGTTTCCGGGAACTCGGGGGCGAGGCCGTGTCCTTCGGCTCGGATGCCCATGACATCACGCGCATAGCCGACCGCTTTGACTGGTGCCGTCAGACTGCTCTGGCAGCAGGACTTACGTATGAGGTTTACTATAAAGACCGCCAACCCTGTTATATACAGCTTTAGCAGTCTGCCTCCGGAGCTTGGTCCTTTTCTGCCTTGCGGGCTTTTTTCTCAGCCTTCTCCATGGCTTTAAGTGTTTTCAGCTCCTCCTTGCTGAGTTTGCCGATGTCCCGGCGGTATATCATGTACTGGTATTCCGTCAGGACTTTTTTGTAGGAACTGTCCACCTGGTCTTTCCACTTGTCCTGAACTTGCTTGTAGGCAGTGTATTCCTGTGTCCCGGATGCTCTGAGTGATTCCACTTCGTCGTACAGTGCCCTCATGTCGTGCTGCAGTATGGAATCGATGTAAAAAGTCTGGTGTGGCTCCAGTTTCAGCAGTTTCTCCAGGCGGTTTGCCTCTTCTGCTGCCATTTCTTCCGGAGTCTTTTCTTCTTCATTGTTCTGAGCACGGAGCATTGTCGCCGAGGTCAGTAGTGCGAGTGCCAGCATGAGTCTGATGATAATGTCTCGGGTCATCTTTTTGTATATGAATTTAAAAAGTGTTACTTTTGAATTTATTTTGCAAATTTATACAAAATCAGAATAAACGACATGAATAAATTCCTGAAATCAGCACTATGCGCCGCTTTTGTCATGATGTCAGTGCAGAGCGGTCTTGCATGTACTAATGTATTGGTAACCAAAGGAGCGTCAAAGGACGGCTCCGTGTTCGTCACTTATGCGGCTGACTCGCACCAGCTCTACGGAGAGCTGTATTTTACTCCTGCGGGCTTCTTCAAGCCGGGTGTCATGCTCAACGTGACCGAGTGGGACACAGGCCGTTTTCTTGGGCAGATACCCCAGATAGGCCGGACTTATCAGACTGTGGGCAACATGAATGAGCACCAGCTCATCATCACCGAGACCACATACGGAGGCCGTCCCGAGCTCTATGACCCTGACGGTATCATGGATTACGGCTCGCTCATCTATATCACTCTTCAGAGGGCCAGGACAGCCCGCGAGGCCATACAGATTATCGCGGATCTGGCTAACGAGTACGGTTACGCCTCCAGCGGAGAGTCTTTCTCGATTGCCGACAAGAATGAGGTGTGGATTATGGAGCTTATCGGAAAGGGCAGCAAGCTGGACAGGAAGGGCCGCAATGTCCGCAAGGGCATCGTCTGGGTGGCTGCGCGTGTTCCTGACGGATACATCTGTGCCCATGCCAACCAGGCCCGTATCACCAATATAGATTTCAATGACCCCGAGAACTGGCTGTATTCGGAGGACGTGGTGGATTTCGCCCGCGAGATGGGTTACTTCGAGGGTGCTGACGAGGAATTCAGTTTCTGCGACGCATACGCTCCGCTCACTTTCAGCGGCATGAGAGGCTGCGAGTCCAGAGTATGGGCTGCGTACAACATTCTGTGTGACGGTATGATAGACGGCCGTCCCGCTGAGGAGTATCTCGATTTTGCGATGGGTTACAATGCTGACAACCGTCTGCCTCTCTTTGTGAAGCCGGCTGAGAAGATCAGCTTTAAGGAGGTGGCCGACGTGATGCGTGACCACTATGAGGGCAGTCCCATGGACATGAGGGTTGACGCCGGTGCCGGCGGACATCACACTCCCTACCGATGGAGGCCGATGGAGTTTGAGTATGACGGCAAGACCTATCTCAACGAGCGTGCCATCGCCACCCAGCAGACCGGGTTCTGGATTGTATGTCAGAGCCGCAGCTGGCTGCCTGACGAGATCGGAGGTGTTATATGGTTCGGCGCTGACGATGCCGCCACTTCCTGCCTGACACCTGTTTACACCAGTGTCAACGAGATACCACAGTGTATCAAGGTCGGCAACGGAAGCCTTATAGAGTATTCGCCGACATCCCTGTTCTGGGTCACCAACCGTATAGCCAATTTCGCCTATATGCTATATGACCGTATTGAGCCGGAGGTACGCGAGGTCATTGATGCCCGCGAGAATGCTGCCGTAGAGGAGCAGCCGGAGATAGACGCCGCTGCTCTGGAGATTCTGGGTGAGACTCCCACCGAGGAGAGCATCGCGGCTACCCGCGACTTCCTGACCACTTACAGCATCGCTCAGGCCCAGAGTCTGTTCGATACTTGGAAAGAACTGGATATTTACCTGCTCGTCAAGTATATGGACGGCAACATAAAGAAGGAGAACGGACACGGGACATTCCTCAACAACGGATATTCCGACCGTATTCCCGCCTCTCCCGACCAGCCCGGCTACAGCGATAAATGGAAAGAAGTGGTGGCCAAGGACGCTGGCGAGGTCCTGGAAGTAAAGTAATGAAGAACCAAGCTCCGGATGTTTGACTTTATCAACATATCGGTCATAGATATTATCGACATCATTCTGGTAGGTCTTCTGATCTACCAGATGATGCGGATAATACGCGGCACATCGGTGTTCAATATCGTCACCGGCATACTGCTGTTCTACCTGGTATGGGTGGTGGTGAAGGCCTTGAACATGAAGCTGCTGTCCTCGATTCTGGGCCAGATTCTCGGAGTCGGAGTGATTGCGCTGATCGTCATTTTCCAGCCGGAGATACGCCGTTTGCTGCTGCACATCGGGAGCAGGTACCTCTCGTCGTCCCGCAATAACCTGTTTACCCGTCTGTTGCTGGGACGCAACGACAAGGAGATTCAGGCCACCTCCCTGGACGAGATCACTCAGGCCTGCCGCAGGATGGCGGACACCCGCACCGGGGCGCTAATAGTCCTGCAGCACAACTCATCCCTGGAGTTCGTAACAGAGACCGGGGACCGTATAGACGCTGCGGTCAACAGGCGTCTGATTGAGAATATTTTCTATAAGAACACTCCTCTGCATGACGGGGCAATGGTCATAGACGCAGACCGTATAATAGCGGCCCGCTGCACTCTGCCTATAGTGGACAATCCTGACATACCGCCGCAGTACGGTATGAGACACAGGGCTGCCGTCAGTATTACGAAGGATACCGACGCGGATGCAATAGTGGTGTCCGAGGAGACCGGTAATATATCTTTTGTAAGCGGTGGTGAGATGAAGACCATCACCAGTATGAGCGAGTTGAAGCTCTCAATAGAGAATTCCTACCGTAAGGAGAATGTATGACGAATGAGGTTAAGATAGAGGCCAAGCTGGGTTTTGACAAGCTCCGCGGGAGTGTTGCCGCCCGTTGTTCTACAGGGTATGGCCGGGAAAGAGCGGAAGGCGAGATGGTATCCATTGAGCCGGCGGAGATAGAGCGTCGTCTGGGCCTTGCCGACGAGATGCGGGTGATCTTGATGTTCGAGCCGGGGTTTCCCAATTCCGGCTTCGGGGACTGCATCCCTTTTCTGGTGCCGCTGCGCAGTCCGTTTTCCCATATCGACTTGCCGTCACTGATAGTGCTGCGTGGCTCTCTGGATGCCCTGCGCAGGATTCTGGCTTTTTTCAGCGGCTGCAAGGACGGGCAGTATCCGCTGCTGAGGGATATGGCTTCGGCAGTGCTGTCTTTCCCGGAGGTTCTGCGGAGGATAGACGAGATTCTGGACAAATACGGTGATGTGCGTGACAACGCCTCCGAGGAGTTGTACGCCATCCGCCGGGCCATCAGGGACAAGGAAGGGGCTGTGTCACGGCGTATCCAGGCTATTCTGCGTAAGGCTCAGGAGGAGGGTGTCGCTGATGCCGATGCCTCCGTGTCGGTGCGCGAGGGCAAGGTACTTATACCGGTGTCGTCAAGTAATAAAAGAAAACTGCCCGGTATAGTCTACGATGAGTCGGCTTCCGGCAGGACTTCGTTTATCGAGCCGATGGAGGGGGTCGAGCTCAACAACCAGCTGCGCGAGCTTCACTTCGAGGAGCAGAGGGAGATTCTTAGGATACTGACCGTGTTTACGGATTTCCTAAGGCCCTATATTGACGATATCATAGAGTCGCAGAAGTTCATGGGTGAGTTGGATTTCATCATGGCGAAGGCCTCGGTGGCTTCCCGCTTCAAGGGCGGCAAGCCGGTGCTTTCCGATAGGGGTGAACTGATCCTGCGCCAGGCCCGCCATCCTTTGCTGGAGGAGGCCCTGACCAAGGAGGGCAAGAAGATAGTGCCGCTGGATATCGTGCTGACTCCGGCAAAGCGCATCCTGCTGATATCCGGACCCAATGCGGGCGGTAAATCAGTGTGCCTTAAGACTGTAGGCCTGCTGCAGTACATGTTTCAGTGGGGTCTGCCAGTGCCGGCCTCAGAAAGTTCGGAGCTGACTGTCTTCCATGATATGTTCGTGGATATCGGAGACGACCAGTCACTGGAGAACGACCTGAGTACCTACAGTTCGCATCTGCTGAACATGAAGGAGGCCGTTACCCTGGCCGATGACCGCTCTCTGGTGCTCATAGACGAGTTCGGCTCAGGTACCGAGCCTGCCGCAGGAGGCGCAATAGCCGAAGAGATACTCAGTGAGTTTGAGAAAAAAGGCTGCTACGGGGTCATCACCACCCATTATACCAACCTGAAATTCTATGCCAGCAACAGCAGCCGCATCGTCAACGGAGCCATGCTCTTCGATGTGCAGAAGATCCAGCCGCTGTTTCGTCTGGAGATAGGACTGCCGGGTAATTCATTTGCCTTTGAGCTGGCCCGCAAGATAGGCCTTCCCGAGTCCATCGTACATGGGGCGGAGGAGAGGGCCGGTAAGGATTACGTGGCTGTAGAGCGCAACTTGCGCAAGATAGCCCGCAACAAGCGCGAGCTGGAGGAGCGGCTTGTGCGTGTCAAGGCAGCCGACCGTACCTTGGACTCCATGACGGAGAAGTACGAGAAAGAGTTGTCCGAGATAAAGGCCCTGCGCAAGAGCGTGCTCGAAGAGGCCAAGGCCCAGGCAGCGGAGATAGTGGCTCAGGCCAACCGTCAGATTGAGCGCACGATACGCGAGATACGCGAGTCTCAGGCTGAGAAGGAGAGGACTCAACTGGTGCGTTCCGAGTTGCGGGACTTTGCCGCGTCTGTAGCCGATGACTCTGCTGCACGCAGCGAGATGGAGGCCCGTATCGAGCGGAAGATGGCCCAGATAGTGGAGCGCAAGAGACGGCAGGAGGAACGCCGTGCCCGCCGCGCTGCCTCGGATGCCGGAAATGCTCAGCGTGGAGAGTCAGGAGACGCTTCCAGGCCTGGTGTTGCTGCATCTGGTGGTGCCGGACTTCAAGGTGTACCCTCCGTATCCAGCGGTATCCCGCACCAGGCTCTCCCGGAGATTGTCCGCCCCGGCGTGTACGTGAGGCTGGAAAGCGGCATGGCCGGTGAGGTGGTGCAGGTTTCGGGCAGGAAGGCCACCGTAGCTGTCGGCGAGATACTTACCCGCGTGGATGTTGCCAAACTTACACTCTTGTCAGCCAATCAGTACCGCTCTTCGGTGAAGTCCCCTGTTTCGGTCAAGTCCGGTGTGCGGCTCTCATCTTCCATCTCGGAGCGCAAGCTCAATTTCAAGCCCTCGATAGATGTCCGGGGCATGCATCTGGAGGAGGCCATTCCTGCTGTAACGGCCTTTATTGACGATGCCATGATGGTCGGAGTTTCCGAGGTCTCCATACTGCATGGCAAGGGAGCTGGAGTGTTGAAGGAGGAGATCCGTAAGTTCCTGAAGATTACTCCCGGTGTGGTCTCTTTTGCCGATGAGCATGTCGAGCGCGGCGGTTCCGGCATCACTGTCGTCAAGCTTTCTTAATCCTTCCTCGGGGAAAGTGCCGGGTTTTTCCGCGAAAATGGTTCACTTTCCCCCGCGGCCGGCC
>ERZ779889.2251-NODE-2251-length-16549-cov-3.545895_pt1 | contig 16549 bp, 8 predicted proteins | sample MGYA00511030_ERZ779889 | MGnify/ENA primary metagenome ERZ779889 (study PRJEB29588, sample SAMEA2160616) | human gut metagenome | biome: human gut; feature: human-associated habitat; material: faeces | place: Denmark | collected 2008/2010 ...
TTCTTGCTTTTGTGAATAGCGGGCATTTACCAAGGCTTCTCCCAAGTCGCCCAGTTGCGATTCGGTCAGAGTGGCCGCTTTGCCTCCGTTAGACGAAATTCCGTCTTTTAACGCTGAAGTGAGCAATGCGGTGCGGAATCCTTTTTTTGAATCGCGGTGGGCTATGTGTCCGATTTCATGCCCGATGACTCCCAGCAGTTCTTCATCGGTCATGATGTCCATCAAAGAAGAGAATACACGGACGCTGCCGTCGGCGCAGGCAAAGGCATTTACGTCGGTCACGTAATAGACTTTGAAATTTAAGGGAATGCCGTCGGCGTCGGTCAGCCCTTCGGTCAGTTTCTTCAGTCGGATTGTATAAGGATTGTCGTCGGCACACACTTGGTTGTGTTTGTCCATCCAGTCGATATACTCTTTTACATATTCGGCCATCTGCTCATCGGTCAGTGTGACAGCTTGAGCTGTTTTTGCTACTCCGCTAATAGCTTTTTTCAAGTTAAATTGTGCCATGGCCGGAAATGCTCCTGAAACACATAGCAACAAAAAGAAAACTTTCAGAACTTTTGCATTCATAAGCTGTGTCATTTTAAAGTGAATATTTAAAGTGCTTTTAAACTGTTTTGTCTTCGTACTTAACAAAAGTACGCTAAAAAAAGAAATATTCACTATTTTTATGCTGAAAAATACTTTATGCGCAGACACAGGAAAAACGAATATGGACTGGTAGAAACGTAAGGCAAACGATTTTTTGCGTACTTTTGCACACTATTCAGGACCAGCCTATGAATATACAGGAATTGCAAGCTGTTTATGAAAGTCATCCAAACACGAAGGCTTTCAACACACTCAGTGAAAAGAAATCTGCCCGAACGATTTTCTTGGAGGGACTATGTGCTTCGGCTACTCCTTTATTTCTTTCTTCATTCATCAGGCAGAAGCGTCATACGCTTGTCTGCATTCTGAATGATTTGGAAGAAGCAGGATATTTCTATCACGACCTTACGCAAATCAATGGAGACAATGACGTTCTCTTCTTTCCGTCGGCCTACCGCCGTGCCATCAAGTATGGACAAAAAGATTCGGCCAATGAAATCTTGCGCACGGAGGCTTTGAGCCGTCTGGGGCAAGGTGCTTCGCCTGTCTGCATTGTGACCTACCCGGAGGCTTTGGCAGAGATGGTCGTTTCTCGCCGTCAGCTTTCTGAACAGACACTGTTGGTGGAAACCGGTTGCCGGTACGACTCGGTGCAGGTGGCCAAAACACTGTCGGATTTTGGGTTCGAACGTGTGGATTACGTGTATGAACCGGGGCAGTATGCGGTGCGTGGTAGCATTCTTGATGTGTTTTCTTTTTCTTCGGAATATCCTTATCGCATCGACTTTTTTGGAGATGAGGTGGACAGCATCCGCACGTTTGAGGTAGACAGTCAGCTTTCCAAGGAAAAACGGGAGAGCGTGGCCATTGTGCCTGAACTGGCCAATGCCGGGGCCGATGAGGTGCAGTTGCTCGATTTCCTGCCAGAGGAACAGACGATGCTTTGGGTGAAAGATTTCCATTGGGTGTGCGAGAAAGTGGCTTCGGTTCATGAAGAAACGGTTTCGCCCCAGGCTGCCGTGGCCTTGGCTGAAGAGCAGGGCGTGGACCATGTAGCTTTGCCGTCGACTGTCGGAGGCGACGCTTTTATCCATCGGGCTATGGACTTTTGCCGGGTGGAGTTTGGGCATAAGCCCACAGGCACACCCGACGCGACGTTGCATTTCTCAACGGAGGTGCAGCCCATATTCCATAAAAATTTCGACATGGTTTCTTCGGTGCTGAAAGAATTGCTGGAAAAACAGTACACCATCTATATATTGTCTGACAGTGTGAAGCAGACCGACCGCCTTCGTGCCATTTTCGAAGAAAGAGGTGACAAGATTCCCTTTACGCCTGTCGATAAGACAGTGCATGAAGGTTTCATTGACCATCGCTTGCATGCATGTTTCTTCACCGACCACCAGATATTCGACCGTTTCCATAAATACAATCTGAAGAGCGACAAAGCACGCAGTGGTAAGGTGGCTCTCTCGCTTAAAGAGTTGAACCAGTTTGAACCGGGCGATTATGTGGTGCACATTGACCACGGCATCGGCCGTTTCGCCGGCTTGGTGCGCATACCCAATGGCGACAGCACGCAGGAGGTCATCAAACTTGTTTACCAGAATGGAGGTGAAGTTTTTGTTTCTATCCATGCTCTCCACAAGATTTCAAAGTATAAGGGAAAAGACGGTGAGCCTCCCCGGTTGAACAAGCTCGGTACGGGGGCCTGGGAAAAACTCAAGGAAAAGACAAAGAGCAAGATTAAAGACATTGCCCGCGACCTCATCAAACTATATGCTCGCCGGCGCGAAGAGAAAGGATTCAGTTTCAGCCCGGATTCTTTTCTTCAACATGAGTTGGAGGCAAGTTTCCTCTATGAAGATACTCCCGACCAACTGAAGGCCACGCAGGAAGTGAAGGCCGACATGGAGCGCGACCGTCCGATGGACCGTCTGGTATGTGGAGATGTCGGGTTCGGCAAAACGGAGGTGGCCGTGCGTGCAGCATTCAAGGCTGTGTGCGACAATAAGCAAGTGGCTGTGCTTGTGCCGACGACGGTTTTAGCTTATCAGCACTATTGTACCTTCCGCGACCGTCTGAAGGATTTTCCCTGCCGGGTCGACTATCTGAGCCGCGCACGCAAGGCCAGTGACGTGCGTCGCATTTTGAAAGAACTGAAAGAAGGACAGATAAACATTCTGGTGGGCACGCACCGCCTCATAGGAAAGGATGTGCATTTCAATGATTTGGGACTGCTCATCGTTGATGAGGAACAGAAGTTCGGTGTGGCTGTGAAAGAGAAACTCAAACAACTGAAGGTAAACGTCGACACACTCACCATGACGGCAACCCCCATTCCGCGCACGTTGCAATTTTCCTTGATGGGTGCACGCGATATGTCCGTCATACAGACTCCGCCACCCAATCGTTACCCCGTGCAGACAGAGGTACATACATTCAATGAGGAAATCATTGCTGAGGCTATCAATTTTGAGATGAGTCGTAACGGGCAGGTGTTTTTCGTAAACAACCGCATCAATAATTTGGAAGAATTGAAAGCAATGGTGGTGCGCCTCGTGCCGGACGCACGTGTCTGTATAGGCCACGGCCAGATGGCTCCTGAAGAGTTGGAACGTGTGATAATGGCCTTCGTCAACTATGATTATGATGTACTTATCGCCACCACCATCATTGAGAGCGGTATCGACATCCCTAATGCCAATACCATCATCATCAACCAGGCGCAAAACTTCGGGCTGAGCGACCTGCACCAGATGCGCGGCCGTGTGGGGCGCAGCAATAAGAAGGCTTTCTGTTATCTGCTGGCACCTCCTTTGTCGAGTCTTCCCACGGAGTCGCGCCGCCGTCTGCAAGCCATTGAGAATTTTTCCGATTTGGGTAGTGGCATACATATTGCAATGCAAGATTTGGATATTCGCGGAGCAGGCAATTTACTTGGGGCGGAGCAAAGCGGCTTCATCGCAGACTTGGGATATGAAACCTACCAGAAAATTCTGGCCGAAGCAGTTGCAGAGTTAAAAAATGACGAGTTTGCTTCGTTGTATGAAGAAGATGCCCGTGCGACTGGCGAGAAATTTAGCGGGGAAGACTTCGTGAGTGAATGTACGCTGGAGAGCGACTTGGAACTGTTGTTTCCCGATTCCTATGTCCCCAGTAGCAGCGAACGTATGTTGCTCTACCGGGAATTGGACAATCTGGAACTGGACAGTGACGTGGAAGCCTATCGCAAACGCTTGGAAGATCGTTTTGGTAAGTTGCCCCATGAGAGTGAGGAATTGTTGAAGATAGTCCCTTTGCGTCGCATGGGAAAGCGGTTGGGGATTGAGCGCATCTTTTTGAAATCCGGTCGCATGAGCCTCTACTTTGTGAGCAATCCTGACAGCCCTTATTTCCAAAGCGAAGCCTTTGGCAAAATCATTGCTTATATGGGCCGATACCCCCGCGTCTGCAATCTGCGGGAGCAGAATGGAAAGCGCAGTATGGTGGTGCGTGACGTAGATTCGGTGGAGAAAGCCACGACGATTTTGCGTGAAATTATGAGTATGACAGAATCTTGAATATAAATAATAAGTTAAATAAAAACACGTCCCCTTGCAGGTTAACGAAGCTTGCAAGGGGACGTACGATATGCCCGTGGGGAGGACAAAAGATAACGTGTTAACAATCAGATGGCCATTAAGAACCCTGTAAACAGCAGATGGAGAAGTATGAATGTAAAATAAAATATATTATTGGTAATTCATTTCATCCTGACTCGCCTGGCTTCTTCCGTTAGGGCATCGGCCTCCTTTTGCCTTCCTAAGGCTTTGAGCAAAGTTGCTTCGGCTTTCATGTATTCAGACTTGTAATATCCTGTTGTTTCTTCATCGGCGAGTTGTTGCATCCATGTGATGCATTCTTGGATGAGTTTGCTTTGTTTTGATTTACTTAGCTGAATCATACAGGCATGCACGAATTGCACTTTGTCGTCGCCTTGGAAAATGGAGTACCAGAAAGCTTTCTTCATTTCCTCCACCATGCCGCGGTAATTGCCTTTTATCAGTTGTTTGGCTGTGTAAAGTGTGGCTAGGTAGATGGGGGTACGGCTGTCGCGTATACTTTTCAAGTACGCCGTGTAAGCTTCAAATTCCTGAGGGTTGAATTTCGGGTTGTTTGCTCCCATCCATAAGTAGCGATTGGCCTTGCTCCCCAAGGCATAGTTGAGAAACATGCTGACTGTGTCACGGGCAATGATGCGCTCAAAGCGGAAACGTTTGGCTATGACCTTTTGCAAGATGGGCGACATGGGGTCGCTGATGTGGTAGACGATGAGGCTCCAGCAGTCGCGCGTGTAAAATTGCTTGTCGGAAAATGTGTTAATGAGTTCCGTGGCCACTTTTGATTGCAGGTCGGAGCGTCCTCCCTTGTACAGTTTGTTGAGCAAGGCCCTTATGAACTTTTCGTCGCGTTCTCCTTGAGTGTAACGGTTCAGGTAGGCAGACAGCGTTTCTTCTCCTTGGAGCGCTGTCTGGGCCTCGGTCAGAAGTTTTTGGGCATTCATGAATCCGACCACACTGTGTTTTAAAGTTCCGTCCGGAGTGAGAAACAGGAGGGTGGGATAAGCATTGACGGCATAACGTTTGGCCAAGGCCGGTCCTTCCCCCTTTTCCATGTCCATCTGGATGCAGACGAACTTGTCATTAAACAAAGTGGCCACCGTGTCGTTCTTGAAGGTTGTGCGTGCCAGCATCTTGCACGGGCCGCACCACGAGGTGTAGCAGTCGAGGAATATCATTTTGCGTGTTTGCTGTGCCTGTTTGAGCGTGTTTTCCCAAGTGAGTGTCTGGAATCGTATTCCCGCTTCTTGCGCACGGCATGCCCCTGCTATCAATAAGAGCAGGCATATGGCTATGGGGGCGATAAGTGATGTCTTTTTCATTGGTTTGCTGTTCGTTTGGGTTGCTGCAAACGGTTGTGGCCGCTCTTTTTTCAGCGGTGGAGCGGCCACGTCCGTTTGACGGTGATTCAGATTAATAAGCTTTATATTTGTAAATGAAGTCAATGATTTGTCCAAAGCCGTTGTAGGTTTTGAATGGTTCTTTTTCGTCTTCCGTAGGTTCTGCCATGCGACCTTGGTAGTCGACGAGGGCGCGGTAGAAATGCCCGCCTTGCTTGTCGTTTCCAGCAAAGGTTACTTCTAATTCGTCCTTGTCGCGATAAAATATCTTGGAGAAACGCATGTCGGTCCTTTCGTCTGTGTAGAAAGGTGTTTCTTCCGTCTTTTTCGTGTCCGCATTGAAGATGTAGATGCTGTTGTCGACTGCATAGTAGAATTTGTTCACAGTTTTGACAGCCTCGAAAGCTGTGGCCTGCTTGAATGCTGCTTGTGTGGCGGCATCCAGTTTGTAAGGAGGTTCATTGGGTGTGATGGCCACGTTGTAGTAGGCTGTGGAGGCATCCTTGAACGTGTAGAGCCAGTAGTCGCCAAGTTCATCTTCGAATATGAACCACAGGCGGTCTTCCTTTCCATCTATGACATGGACGAGTTTCATGTCGATTTGTTGCGGGTCAAAGGCTGCCGAGGCAATATCTGGCGTTGTGCTCAGGGCATAAATATAGTAAGCTCCGTAGCTGGCATTCCATTGCAGGAAACGTCCGTTCAATTCGTCATAGAAAGCATACTGTCCGGTTCCGCTCGAATTAATCATGGCGCCTGTGCCTGTGATGTAGTAGTCTGTGTTGTCCACAGGCGTTTCGCGCAAGGATGCTTTCAGGGGAGAGTTGACGTTGTTCAGATAGTAAATGCCCCCGTCGTTAATCATGAACTGGTCGCGTGCTGCAGTGTCGTGATACCATCCGGTGACATGGATAGTTGCCGGCGCTTCGAAAAACCAGTCGGTTGCTTCTCCTTGATAGCTTAAGTCTATCGGGCTGAGGCTTTGCCCGCCTGTGGTTTGTGCCAGATAGAGACGCTCGTCGTAGCTGAAGCTGCTGTTTACGTAAAACAGCCGTTCCGCTTGGGGAATGGTGCGTTCGTTGCGGAGCGAATATTGGTTCAGGCGAACTATTCCTTCCGGATGGGTCACGGCGTCGATGTCAAAGTTGCCGTCTGCTTGCCGGCTGAGCAGCAGGTAGACGCGTGAAAGCCCGTTGTCGATGGTCAGCCTGCAATATCGCATGGTGCGGACTTCCGTCTCCCGATGGATGGCGCTCAGGCGCAGGTAATAGTTGCCAGTGGTTTGTTCCAGCGAGGGGATGGAGAGTTTGCGCTCGTGGGAAAGTTCGGTATATTGCGGCACATCGTTTGATACGTCAGGGGCTAATTCCCAGCTCCATTCGTAATCTTCTTCCGCAGAGCCGTTGCAAACCACCTTTTGAGGCTCCAGTTCGAGTTTGTTTTTATACATGACAGTCGTGTCGGCAGTGATTTCAAAATCTATTTCCCCGATGTCCGTATAAGTATAGTTCCCATTGTCTTCATAGCAGGAAGCGAGCGAGAGCATTCCTGCTAAGATACTTGTAAGGTATGTTAGCTTTTTCATGTTCTTCTTTTGTTTGGTTAGGGTTTAGAAAGAGATTCTGTTTCCGTCTTCGTCATACAAAGGCCCGTTCTCTTGTTCATATTTTGCCAAAGCCGTTTTCATTTTGTCTTGGTAGTAGAGCATCTGGGCTTTGGGTATGGCGTTTTCGCCGCTGCTGGGAAAATCCCACATGCCTAGCGTGTCGATGATGAAGCGGTATTTGACTTCGCTGTAAATGCCGAAGTAGGGATAGCAGTCGTAAATCCAGCGTGCCGGCTCTGTGAGCTTGTCGTTGATGATGAGCTTGTAGTCGGTCCATGCCGGATTGACGTCGGTGGAAAGCTCGTCATTGGGGATGATTTGGAAGAGGATGTATTTTTCCTGCTCTGTCAGTTCGGGAGTCCGATAGACAGTCACTTGCAGATTGGTGCCGTACGAACCGGCTGGAATTACGGTTGGACTCAAGGTGTAGTCTGTTCCTTCGACGGCAGTTGTTCCTTCGGAGACGATGGTAATGTCGACCGTGCGGTCATGGTCGCAGGTGTTTCCAGTCACAATGACAGGTATTTCAACTGTGCTGCTTGTAGTTTTATCATCCAAGACAGCGAAAGAGAATGTCAGGCTGTCGGCCGTGCCGGATACTCGTTCGAAATACACTTGGTTTCCTCCACTGAACGTGTCAAGTTTGTCAACGGTACAATCAGTCAATCCCAAAACGGCGATTAGACTTAGGCCGGATAAAAATAGGTGTTTCATTGTTTTGTTGCTTTTTTTGGGTTATCCTCAATTTGTAGATGCCAGGAGTCGGAAGGCTGGCATGGAGGGTGGCCGTGCACGGCTTCCTTTCCGCTCTTGCTTAGCTTCCTTTCCGTGGTCGGGCGGATTCCTATCCGTGGCCGACTACTTTCCTTTCCGCTCAAACACGCTGTGGAATGGACTGGATGACGGTCGTCCCTCGTGCTTGGGCCGGTGTCTCGCATGGCAAATTGCAATGATGGTTTATTGGTTTTCAGTTGTGCTTCCGCCGTATTGTTCTTCTTGTTCCGGCAGAGGCAGAATGTAAGTTTCTTCTTGTATGCCTTCCAGGCTTATGGTCGTGTAATAGCCTGTGAGTTGATTGGCATTCAGCCATTTGTAACGGAAAAAGGCTTGCCCTTCTCCCCAAAATTCCCGACGGTATTCGTTGGTCAGGTAAGTCTTCACGTCTTCAAAAGAGGTGAATGGACGGTTTTCAAGTCCGCGTGCTGCGCGCACTTTGTTGAGCCATTGTTCTGCCTCTTCCAGGTTGTCGGTGTTTTCGGCGGCTATGTAGTATGCTTCCGACAGGCGTATCATCGGGATACGGTATTTGGAGGAATAGGCGTCTGTGGAGTTCATCAGGTATTTGTTTAATTTGCATACCGTATTATTGTTGTTGAACAGTTCGGTTTGTCGGATGTCAATGCCCAATCCGATGTTTTTCTCAAACACTTCGTCGAGAAAAGGCTCATATTGCAGGTAGTCGTAGCCGGAATTGGCTGTGCCGAAGTGGTCGTCGACCCAGTCAGCCATGTTGTCGACAAATAGGGCGAAGAGCAGCTCTTGGGAAAAGAGACGGTCGGATTTTACGTTGGTCAGATTGCTTGTCAGTTGCAAGTCTTCATTGTTTATAAGTTCCCGTGCGTAGTGTAGGGCATTTGCCTTTTCTCCGGCATAATGGTATATGCGTGCCATGAGGGCTTTGACTGCATACAGGTTTAACCGGCAGGTGCGGTTCATCAGGTAGATGTTTTCCGAATCATTTCCGTTGCTGTCTCTGATGGGGTCGTCGGCCAGTAGTTTTTCGGCTTCGCCCAGGTCTTGTAGACAGAGTCGTACGACCTCCTCTGGAGAACTATAAGGGGTGTTCTCTTTGGATAGTAAGGTTACATATGGGATGCATGGTCGTGTTTTGTCCATGACAAAAGAAGGTCCGAATAGTCGTAAAAGGTCAAAGTGGAGAAAAGCCCGTTGTGCCAGAGCTTCACCCTTTATGATATTGTAATTGTTTCCTGTAAAAATATTCGGATTGCAGTTGTCGAGATGTTCTAATATGTTGTTTGCATTTGCCACGGCTTCATAAAGATCTTCCCAAATAGCATCGATAGTCGGTCGTAGGTTGGTATTCGTATAATCTCGTTGAGCAATATAGTATAGCGGATGTGCGGAACTTATAATATAATAGTTTTGTATGATGCCGTCCAATAGGCTCATTGTAAGTTGATCGCCGTATAGACTTTGTCTCCCCATGATTGTGTAAACACCAACCAAAGCGTCGAAGTATCCATTTTCGTTTTTGAAGAGGTTGTCTTCTTTGATTTCTGTTCTTGGTTCTACATCAAACCAATCTTCGCAAGAGCTACAGAGAGCTAAGGTGCAGATGAATAGTAGTATATATTTTTTCATATTCAGATGTGTTAAAATGAAACATTAAGTGAAAAAGCAAAACGCCGTGCGAACGGGTAATCCAATCCTCGTTCAATTTCTACGGTAGACCAGCGCCATACATCATTCAGATAGCCTGTCAGTTTAATGCGTTCGGCTCCTAAGGTGTGCAAAATCTTGGGAGATGTTATGTCATAACTAAGGCTTACTGATTCGCAGGTTAAGATGTTGTTGTCTTGTACAAATCGGCTCGACTGGCGTGTGATGCTGTTGTCTTTGATGCTTTTGTATGCAGCGATGTCCCCCGGTTCTTTCCAGCGTTGTTCATAGACGCGCCGGTCTACGTTTTTGTATAAATCGGCGTTTTCTATGCGGTCTACTAATGTTGTGTTGTAGATTTGTCCTCCGAACGAATAGCGGAAATTCAGGCTGAAGCTGAAATCTTTCCAATTAAGCGATGTCCCGAATATGCCTTCCATGTCGGGGCGTGTGTCGCCTACGCATACTTGGTCGGCCGAATTCCATGTATAGGTCTTGATTCCTTCTTTTGTCAAATACATCTCTGAGCCGTTAGAAGGGTCGATTCCTAAAGAACGTACGGCGTATATGGCAGTCATTGAGTTGCCTTCTTCATAAAGCAATAAGGGAGCTGTGTTGCCTTGTTCGTATGCGTTTTGAATGACGTCTTCATTGCGCTTTTTCATGGCGTCGCTGATTTTCGTGATTTTGTTGGAATTGTGTGCTCCGGAGAAATTTATGCTCCAATACAAACGTTTTTCGGGGTTGTGCAAGAACATGTAGCGCAATGAAAATTCATAGCCATTGTTTTCTGTTTCCCCGATGTTTTCAGTGAAAGACGAAAAGCCGAGATGTGGCGCTATAGTTACGTCTGCCAACAGATTGGTAGTGAGCTGGCGGTAATAGTCAAATGTGAACGAAAATCGGTCGTTGAACAGTCCGAAGTCGATTCCGATGTTGGCTTTTTTGGTTTGTTGCCATTTCAAATCTTTGTTTCCCAATCCCAGCAGTGTGGCGCCTATAATGCCAGCATATTGATGTTCTATGTCGTAGCTGTATTTACGCAGTGATTGGTAGGGAGAGAAGTTTTGTGAAGCTGTGACCCCGTAAGAGCCTCGCAGTTTGAGTTGGCTCACAATGGTGTTTTCCAGAAACTGCTCTTTGTGTATGTTCCATCCAGCTCCGACCGACCATATCGGTGCATAGCGTTGATTGGCTCCGAACTGGGAAGAACCGTCGTATTTTAATGAGAAGTCGAACAAATAGCGACTGTCGTAGGAATAGTTTCCCACAAGCAGAAAGCCAGCCATGCGGGTGGTGTTGTAGGTCGAAAGCGGTCGGCTGTCTTTGTAATATTGCTTGGCATAACTGATGTCGGTCATGTTTTCGTTTGGGAAACCTTCTGCATGGATGGTATGGGTTTCATTGGTGCTTTCTGAAACATTGAATCCTGCGACGCCGTAAACGGAATGTTTGCCAAATACTTCTGAATATCGCAAGTTGATGTCTCCCAGCACGCTGAACATTTTGTTTGTCCCCCATTCATATTCTCCTCGCCTCATGTATTCTTCCGGGTCGGAGATTGGGTCGCCCATGTCGCTGAATTTTGAATGTTGAGCAGGAAGGAAATAATTGCTTTCTCCGGTTTGGCGACTGATGCTGATACGAGTCATTAATGTTAAATTTTTTGTCATGTTCCACTCCATTGAAAAGTTATTCACAAAATTGAAATAATCTTCATCGTCTGTGGTGTTCAAGTGAGCGTCGTAAAGAGGGTTTTTATTATAACTGGAAAACAAAGATGGGGCAGATTCATCGAATAGTTTGACTAAATTGCCTTTCTCATCATATGGCCGTTGGTAAGGATTCATGTCTGCGTATGTAGAAAAACTTCCATAAGGAGAGTTTTCAGCTAGATTATAAGTCAACTGCAAGTCATTTTTAAAGATGAGATTTTTTACCCGATAGGAAAAAAACATTCCTCCCTCATATCCTGTCCGTCCGGAACCTTTCATCACTCCCGGTGCGTAACGAGCCGTCAGGTTCATGCTGTAGCGCAATGTCTGGTCGCCTCCTTCCAGACGTAAGTTGTGTCGATGTTCGAAGGTCGTTTCTACAGGTTGGGTTAGCCAGTCGGTATCTACACCTTCTTCCACGTTACGTTTCAGTCTTTGGTAGTATTCTTGATAGCTGTTGTATTGGGAAGTGGAGATGGGGGCAAAGTGTCCTGCTTCCCATTGAAGTTGGAGTTTGTCGCGTGCGTTGAGCAGGTGATAGTCCGACAGGTCGGGGACGTTGATGGCATAGTCGCCTGTATACGTCACTTGTATACGTCCTTCTTCGGGTGCTAAGGTCTCGATAACGATGACTCCGTTAGCCGAACGCGAGCCGTAAAGTGCTGCGGCGGAAGCATCCTTTAAGATTGTGATGGAGGCCACCCGGTTGGGGTCCATGTCTATGACGCGTTGTAGGGTCGTCTCGAAGCCGTCCAATATGAACAACGGCTGATTGGGGTTGTTGGTATAGTTGGCGTCCAGGTCCGCAATGCCGTTGGCGCCTCGCATTTCGATTTCAGGCAGCGCGTTGGGGTTTGAACCGTTAATCTGGCTTTCTACCAACTTGATGGAAGGGTCGAGCGTACGCAGGCTTTGCAAAATGTTCTGGTTGCCTATTTGTTTCAACTCTTTTGCAGTAATGGTGGTGGACGCTCCTGTGGCCAACTCTTTGTTCCGGCGGAAGATACCGGTGACTACTACGTCTTGCAGTGTTTTTGTATTTTCATTCAGGGTTACATTTAGCTCATCGCTGTTACGTACGGGCATTTCTTTAGAATCCATGCCGATGAAGGAGTAAACGAGGGTGGGATATTTTCCGTTGATTTTTATTTCGTATTCGCCGTCTGCATTGGTAGTCGTGCCGACATTGGTGTCTTTCAACCGCACGCTGACCCCAGGCAAGGGGATGCCGTCTTTGTCGACTACGGTTCCTTTGATGGTGCGTGATTTTTTGGGGGATTTTTGTTTGATGACGATTTCGTTCCCAGAGATTTCATAAGTCAGTTTTGTGCCTTTTAAGCACTTGTCCAAAATTTCTTTGATGGTTTTGTTTTTCTCATTCAGGATAAGACCTTTTACCGATTGAATATCGGTTGTGCCATACATGATGATGACTTTACTCTGCTTTTGGATTTCCCAAATGACTTGTTCAAGTGTAGCGTTTTTCAGGTTCAAAGTGATGCGTTGGTCGCTTTGCGCCCACACGTTCATGCTGAAAGCGCAGCAGCCTGCGGCAATTAAACATTTTCTTAATCCACTGGAAAATAGAGTGTTAATACGTGGGGGGGGGTAGAGTCTGCTTACCCTTTACTTTTCCTCTCAAATTTTGTTTAAACATACTTCTATTGTTTGTTAATGATTGATATTTGTTTTTTGGTCCTCTTTGGCATTATAACAACCGAAGTAAGCAAACGGGGTAGTCGGGGGAGGGGATTTTTATAATCAATAAGCAGAAGTTGCAAAACCTTATTTCCTGTATAGTTTATCTATCAAGTCTTTTCGGCCGATGCGGCGTAATTCTGCCATGATGTTTTTGCGTTCTTCAGGCTTATACCAGAAGAAAAACATGCGTTGCGCCAGCTTTTCGCGAGGGGTCTTGGCTGAGAATACAGGTTCGAGTGTGTACGGGTGATAGCCTGTGTACCATGCTTCGGTGCTGATGGTCATGGGGGTAGGAGTAAAATCCTGCACCTGTTCCAGATGGAAGTCCAGTTGCTTAGTAATGACCGCGAGCTCGGCCATGTCTTCTTCCGTGCAGCCGGGATGACTGGATATGAAGTAGGGTATGATTTGCTGCTTCAGTCCACATTCGCGATTGATACGGTCGAAGATGCGCTTGAATTCATTAAATTGTTCAAACGGGGGCTTGCGCATGAGGTGCAGCACGTGTGGGCTAGTATGTTCCGGGGCTACCTTCAGGCGGCCGCTCACATGGTGGCGGATGAGTTCGGACGTATAGGTGCGGATACCACGGTCTATGGCTTCATTGCCTGTTTTATGTAGTAGCAGGTCGTAGCGCACGCCGCTGCCAATGAAACTTTTTTTGATGCCTGGAAGTGCATCGACTGCTTGGTAGATGTCTAAGAGAGGGCGGTGGTCGATGTTCAGGTTGGGGCAGATTTTCGGGTGGATACACGATGGACGTTTACAGCGTCGGCACAGGTTCGTGTCGCGTCCGCCCATGGCATACATGTTGGCCGAAGGTCCTCCAAGGTCTGAAAGATAGCCTTTGAAGTCCGGCATTTGGGCAATGGCTTTTACTTCTTTTAATATGCTCTCCTTGCTCCGGCTCATGATGAACTTGCCTTGGTGGGCCGATATGGTGCAAAATGCACAGCCACCGAAACAGCCACGGTGGAGGTTGACGGAAAACTTTATCATCTCGTATGCCGGAATTCGTTTTCCTTTATATTTCGGATGTGGAAGACGGGTATAAGGGAGGTCGAACGAGCGGTCGAGTTCGCCCTGCGTCATGGGCGGATAAGGTGGATTGACCACTACGGTGCGTTCTCCCACAGCTTGCAGGATGCGCTGTGCCTCGTATTTGTTTGACTCCTCTTCCACATGCCGCATGTTCATGGCTTGCTTTTTCTTGTCGCCCAAGCACTCTTCGTGTGAGTAGAGACACACGTCGTCTGCTTGTACGCCTCCTGGAATTTTGTCATTGCAAACCAAAAATGCTGTTTGAGGCACGTCGAGCGGGAGTGTATGCGTGTGCAGGGAGAAATAAGATTCTCCTGCTTGCATGGAGGCGCGCATCTTGCGACACAGTTCCACGACGGGCTTTTCTCCCATGCCATAGATGAGCAGGTCGGCTCCGGAATCGGCCAGGATGCTTTTGCGCAGCCGTTCCTGCCAATAGTCGTAGTGGGTCACGCGTCGCATGGAGGCCTCGATGCCTCCCAAGACGACGGGTACATCGGGATAGAATTTCTTGACGGCCTGTGTGTAGACGATGGTCGGGTATTCGGGACGGAGGTCGTGGCGGCCGTCGGGCGTGTAGGCATCTTCTGAGCGAAGCCTTCTGTTTGCCGTATATTTGTTGACCATTGAGTCCATGCAGCCGGGAGCTACGCCGAAGAAAAGTCGTGGCCGTCCCAGCTTTTTGAAGTCGCGCAAGTCGTCGCGCCAGTTGGGTTGCGTCACGATGGCCACGCGCAGGCCCTCAGCTTCCAGGATGCGTCCGATGACGGCTGCTCCAAACGAAGGATGGTCCACATAGGCATCTGCGCTGAACAGGATGACGTCGAGCACGTCCCATCCGCGCAGTTCCACTTCTTTCTTGGTCGTGGGAAGCCAGTCTGTCAGTCTGTGTTCTGGCATATTCGGGGAAATGTGTTGCAAATGGTGAGTTTATGCTTGTTCGGCGGTTTCTTGGGTTTCTTTCGGTTGTTGAGAGTTCCAGGTTTTGTAAAGGCTAATCAAGGCGTTGAGTCCGAAAGCCTTCATATTGTTGTGGTAGATGACATCGATGCAGAGGTCGAGCAAGTCTTTACAGTTACATTCGGCCGAGGCGATGATGGAGCGCACGTTGAGTTTGAGCTTGTCCAACACACTCTCGTCCACGATGCCATTGCTGTCAATCAGATGTTCGAAGAGCGCATATTTGCGGATGGTCTGCAAGTGTTCTTCTGTGATTTCCATGCTGCGTGTGCCGGAGGCATTGGTTTGAATGGTATAAGTTGTCATGCGTTTTGTTTTTAGGGATTAGTTTCGCAAATGTATGAAATTCTTCTGATAGTTGTCAAATGCCGGAGGCACAAAGATGCCCGGTGTTTGTCCCGGTGTCTTTGTGCCTCGGTATGGACAAGTGCTATTTGCTCAGTTGTTTGTGCATGGCTGCGGCTGCCCGTCGCCCGTCGCCCATTGCCAAGATGACGGTAGCTCCGCCGCGCACGATGTCGCCTCCGGCATAGATGGTGGGGATGGACGATTGCATGTTGTCGTCGACCGTAATAGTGCCTTTGCGACCCAATTCCAGTCCTTGGATGGAGTGGGGGACAATGGGATTGGGCGACACTCCCACGCTCACGATGGCCATGTCGATGTCGATGGTCTCCGTTGCTCCGGGGATGGGCACGGGACTGCGTCGTCCGGAGGCGTCGGGTTCGCCCAGTTCCATTTTTTGGAGGACGATTTGCTTCACGGCGCCCCGCTCGTCGGCAATGTATTCAATGGGATTGTGCAGTGTGATGAATTCCACACCCTCTTCTTTGGCATGTTTTACTTCCTCAAGCCGTGCCGGCATTTCGGCTTCCGAACGTCGGTAGATAATCATGGCCCGTTCAGCTCCCAAGCGGCGTGCCGTCCGCACGGAGTCCATCGCCGTGTTGCCGCCGCCGATGACGGCTACGCGCTTGCCGAAGGTGATAGGCGTGTCGCTGTCTTCACTGGCTGCGTCCATGAGGTTTACGCGGGTCAGGTATTCGTTGGACGACATGATGTTGATGGAGTTTTCTCCGGGAATACCCATGAAATTGGGCAGTCCAGCACCGGAGGCCACGAAGATGCCTCTGAATCCGTCGGCTTTGAGGTCGTCCACACTGACGGTTTTGCCCACGATGCAATCTTTCACAAAGTGCACGCCCATTTTGCCCAGATTTTCAATTTCCACGTCAACAATCTTGTTGGGGAGACGGAACTCCGGAATGCCGTATTTCAGCACGCCGCCGATTTCGTGAAGGGCTTCAAACACCGTCACATCATATCCAAGCTTCGCCATGTCGCCCGCGAATGACAGTCCGGCAGGACCGGAACCGATGACGGCCACTTTGATGCCGTTTCGTTCGGCAATGTGCGGGAGGGAGATGTGCCCGCTCTCACGCTCATAGTCGGCTGCAAAACGTTCCAAATAGCCGATGGCAACAGCCGGTTCGCCCATTTTCAGGTGGATGCAGTGGGCTTCGCATTGTTTTTCCTGCGGGCATACACGTCCGCAGACAGCCGGCAGTGCGCTTGTTTCTTTCAGCACGC
>ERZ779889.2253-NODE-2253-length-16526-cov-4.141521_pt1 | contig 16526 bp, 13 predicted proteins | sample MGYA00511030_ERZ779889 | MGnify/ENA primary metagenome ERZ779889 (study PRJEB29588, sample SAMEA2160616) | human gut metagenome | biome: human gut; feature: human-associated habitat; material: faeces | place: Denmark | collected 2008/2010 ...
GTTCGGCAAAGCCGCCGCCCGAGGTTCCGTTTTGCACCTTTGCGGCGTAGGCGGCCTTTGCCTTTCAGCATGAGCTGGCCATGCAGTCGGGCAACACCCTGCTGCCCCTGATCTTCCGGTCCTTCTATTCCTCGGTGCTGGTGCTGTGGGAGCGGTTCTGCGCCCTCAACGGCATTTCCATGCTCTATGAGACCAGCGTCCGCCTGTGCCGCCACATCCGGGACCGGGACCTCTCCGCCGCCGTGGCCTGGATCGACTATTGCACCCGGGAGACCGTCTCCGGCAGCCGCCGGATATACTACTGATCCGGGAGCGGCGTAGCCGCCGACCGCAGCGGCTACGCCGCAAGGACACCTCAGTACCATAAAAAACAAGGGCCTCCGACGAATCGGAAGCCCTTGTATAGCAAACGAAGATAAACTCAGCGCTTGCTGAACTGCGGAGCGCGGCGGGCGGCCTTCAGACCGTACTGGGCTGAAAAAATCCCAATTTCTCTTGATATTCCAACACTTTTGAGGATGTCGCAACTGGACTTAGCCCGTACATTAACAGAAAGTATCGTTAAAAACGGGTACTTTCAAGACATTGCGACAGGCCGTAACGCAGCGTTTACGACAGGGAGAAGTTCTTGGGGCTTATTATACTTGATTTTTGCATAAATGTCCATCGTTGTTTTACTATTCTTATGCCCAGCGAGATATTGTACGGTTTTGGGGTCTACGCCCATGTATAAAAGGTTCGTAATGTAAGTGTGTCGGAGTTGGTGCGGGGTCACATGGAAGTCCAGACTATACACATGGTTCGGGGAGCCTTTCCGATGGCTTCCGGGAATGGAGTAGGTCGTATAACGGATGTGTTCCCCATTCACATACTTATAGCTGATTTTCTCTCCTGCGGTGCGGCTTTTAACATGGTACCAAACTCCCACAAATTCTCCCTCAGAAAGGGGGCCGCCCTTACGATTTGAAATCACAAAGGCAGATTTGGAAAATTGCTTTGCCTCTCGCAGGCACTCTACCAAACACTTTGGAATGGGAATATCCCTTCTGGATGCCGGAGTTTTTAATACGGTAGAGATCTCCGGCTCTTTCCGATGGCTTCCCCGCCATGCACGCCGGACAGAAATATATGGGGTCGGTGTGTCCAGGAACACACAGTCCCATTGCAAAGCAAGACTCTCCTCACGCCGTAGACCTGCGTACAGGCCGAGCATGACAAACACATACGGGGGAAGGCCCTTGACTGTATCTACCAGCTTTTTTACCTGCTCATCCGTCAGTGCGTCCATCGGTTTACCTGACACACCGCCCTTGGCGCTGATCTTAGCAGCAGGATTGTAGTCGATGACCTCGCTGCGCTCTGCCGAGTAAAAGACGCTTTTAATAAGCATATTGACGGTATCAAAAGTGTGCTTTGCTCTTTTGGACACAGGAACAAGCGCCAGCTTGATGTCGTCGGCCGTCACATCGGAAAGATACAGGTTCCCAAGCGGCTCGACAATATACTTATACATCTCCCTGCGATAATTCCGCAGCGTATCTTGTGTTACCGTGGCTGAACGCATGAGCAGCCATCTTTCACAATAATCTTCTACGGTAGGGTTTTGCTTCCGAAAAAGAATGTCCTGTACCTGCTGCCGTGCGTCCTGTTCCTTTTTGTATAGCTCCTCACAGGTGGAAGCGTAAATGGGAACCCGTTTGCCATCGGCGTCAGTGATCCTGGTACGGAAATAGGTGACACCGTTGATCTCGGCGGTGCCGTATGACGGTATGTTTTGCTTTTTCTTTGCCATATTGATCTTCCTTTCTTGGCGTTATGTATTGGCGATGGCATACCCGTTTTACCAGAAATCAGCGTTGGGCGCAAAGGTGCAAACCGGCATGAAAATAGTGCGAGGAATTTCTTCCTCGCACTTAGCGCATATATCTTAATTTATGAAGCGTCCCATTCAGCAAAAGCACTGGTCATTGCCTTTACGACATCATCCGGCCGATTGTATTTTACCTTGGCATAGATGTCCATAGTGATCCGACTGTTTTCATGACCCGCCAGATATTGCACCGTCTTAGGATCGACGGAGGCGTGGATCAAGTTGGTGATGTAGGTATGGCGCAGCAAATGCGGTGTTACATCAAAGTCCAGGCTATACACCACATGGCCGTTGTTCCGTGCCTTTTCTCCAAGCTCCGGGTAAAGCATATATTTCACATATTTCCCGTCCACCAGCTTGCGGGCAATCCTCGGCTTTGCCGTCCGGGTCACGACATACTGCCAGAGCCGCTTAAACTGCGTATAGCTGAGCGGTCCGCCGTCCCGATTCGCCACAACATAATCCGAGGTCGAATTTCTTTTTGCTTCTCTCAGACAAGCCGCCAGATGATCCGGCAGGGGGATATTTCTCTTTGCGGCAGCGGTTTTCAGCTCGGTTGAAATAACAGGCCGGTTGTGCTCCGTGTGCCACGCTCTGCGTACAGCCAAATACGGCGCTTCACTGTCCAAGTAGACCGAATCCCATTGCAGTCCGAGAATTTCTTCCCGCCGCAAACCGGCGTATAGCCCCAGCATGATAAATATATAGGGTGGCAATCCACGGACCGCATCCAACAGCCGCTGTACTTGCTTGTCTGTCAAAGGCTGTTTTTCCGCCTGTGGTACGCCGCCTCCCTTTGGGGACAGGTACACCGTGGGATTCTTTTTGATGATCCGGCTTTCCTCTGCTGCCCGGAAAATGCACTTATAAATTACGATGACCGACTTATATACCGAGGCGGATTTTTGGGAAACCGGCACAAGGGCAAGCTGAATATCATCCAGAGTCACTTCTGCGATCTTCTTATCTCCAAGGTATGGGATGATGTTTCGACGTACCTTAGACTTATAATCTGTCAGCGTCGTTGTGCGTACATGGGCGGACTGCATCACCAGCCACTTTTCGCAGTAGTCCGCCACCGTAGGTGATTTTCTCCGCTGCCGGTCATCATCCATCTGTGACAGCGTGTCCAGCTCCTTGTCATAAAGCTCCTCCCGTGTTTTGGCATAGAGGGTGCGCTGTTTTCCCTCACTATCCGTTATGGTCGTCCGATAGTAGGTGTGTCCATTGATCTCGACCGTGCCGTACTTCGGAATCCTGCTTCGTTTTCCTGCCATTATCTCACCTCCAAGTATTACGCATTGCTGCGTTGCTTTTGTTTTATCAGATGGGCGGCAATTCTTCAAATGTGCGAATTATCCTTTCGCACATTGCGGTAGGTCGTTTTCTTCTCCATAGGCTTTGCTCTGTGCGTACATTTGGCAACATATTCCTGGAGACTGGCGCTGGTAAAGAAAACGCAGCCATTGGGAACATACTGCACATAGGCGATGAGACCGTTGTTCCTTGCCGCATCCAGAGTTGTGATGCTGATTCCCAGCAGTTCGGCGGCTTCCTTCCGGGTAAACAATTTTTCCATTGCGGTTCACATTCCTTTCGCTGTATTCTGGCGGATGGCAAGGCTGACGCACAGCGCTCTGGTCACATCCTGCATTTTTTCTTCGGGAAGTTTTCCGATATAGTATCCGATGCGGCGCTTATCCAGGGTGCGCAGCTGCTCCAGCATGACCACCGAGGGATATTTCATTCTGCCGATCATGCCGATGTAGCTGTGTGTGGGTATCTTTGATTTTGTATGGATGCGGCTGGTGATCGGTGCAACGATGACCGTCCTCGCAAAATGGTTTCCAACATTGTTTTGAAGGATAAGCACGGGACGTGTCCCCATTTGTTCTGATCCGACAACGGGGTCGAGGTCGGCGTAGTAGATCTCGCCCCGTAAATATTTGCGGCTCATGTAAAACCTCCTTCATTGCCGTTTGCTGCGGCTATGTAAAGAGACCGCTTGGCTTTCCCAACCGGTCTTTACTGTTATCGCTCTTTTTGTGCGTTCCGGAACTTCTGTGTCTCCTCTTTGGCTCGGACTGTGACAGTCTGCCAGATTTCCTCCATATAGCTTGTCTCCCGGTCCTCCCATGCTGCAAACACATCTGCAAGGGGGCTGGGGGATTTCAGCAACGCCTGCACCTGCGTGTTCGGCAGGCTGTTGTATTCCAGAGACATCAGAATATCTTCCCGCACGGTATATTCATAGGTGTGATTCAGAATTTCTTCCGGTGGTTGGGCAAGCAGCCACGCCCGGTAAGTCTCCTGTTCGGAAAACATCTTTTCATATAAGGCCGTGTTCAGTTCTTCGTTGGTCAAGCTGGTTCACCTCCGCTTTCACAAATGATGCCGTATTCGATTCGGCTAAGTAAAGGCCGGGAGAAAGTAGCATTTCTCCCAGCCGGTTATACATCATTGCTGCAGGTCATTTGTCCTCGACGCCCCACCTGCACAGGAAATCATCAAGCGGCCGATGGCTGTCGGCTCCACGGGAATTGCACCCCTCCGAGGATCTCTCCGAGCTGCCCCCACTTGTTACGACGGACTACGGCAGAAACCGCTTCAACGCTCGACTTTATGGCCGGACAGGAGTATCGCCCCCACAGGCGGTCATGGCCACACACGGAGCCGCCGTGCGCTGATAGCCGCTTTTCTCGCTCGCTACCGGCAGAAGCAAAACGCAGACAGGAAATCAACATGAGGTGCGGTCTGGTTGTTTCATCCGGCAGGTCATGGCGCAGCTGCTAAGGTAGCTTCTGCTCATCGCATCGCCTATGGGAATGTACTTGATGAATGGGTATGGGGTTGTCAAGGTACACTTGACCACTCGCCGCACAAGCAGAGAGAAGGTAGAGAGTTTCTGTCTCTCTACCTTCTTCCTCACTCAAAGCCCATTTTACAAGGCACGATTTGAAAAATTTTTATCTGCCATGCAATACAGGCAGGAATTCTTTGCAAACCACAGCATTAACATTGATTTTATTATTAGAATATGTATAATAGTAGTTGATTATTATACCTAACTGCTGTCCAATCTAAAAAGCGTCTGTGTAGCAGAAAATCTACCTGCAGAAGGGAGTCACAGTATGAGCTTGTTTGAAGAACCGCATCTGGAACCGCAGCCGGAGCCGGAAAAGCCAAAGAAGAAAAAACTGCTGTCCATTGGAATCGGTGCTGCACTGATCGTTGCGGTGCTGGTCACGTCTGTGGTGGCCTTTTCGTTTGGTCAGAGCGGTAAGCCTGCTGATAATGTCCCTGATCCTCCGCAGCGGGAGGAAGTGCAGACACCCTCTGATACGGATACTCCATCAGATGAATCCACGGATACGGAGAAACCGGAGGATACGACGCCGTCTGACAGTGCGCAGGAAACGCCTTCTACAAGCGGTAAGCAGGAGATTGACCCCTCAACGGGAAAGGATAAATACCAAACCGACCCGGTACCGGATGGAAAGCCCGCACCTGCGGAGCCGGAAGATGCCGAAGTCGATACATCGACGAAATATACCTGCACGATTTCCATTACCTGCAAAACGATCCTTGACAACATGGACAAGGTGAAAGAATCTAAAAAGGGAATCGTTCCTTCCGATGGCATCATTCTTGACACGACCACGGTAACATTCTCCGAGGGCGAAAGCGTCTTCGACGTACTGCAGCGCACCTGCCGGGAGCGGGGCATACACATGGAATCAAGTTGGACGCCTATTTACAACAGTGCCTATGTCGAAGGAATTGCGAATCTGTATGAGTTCGATGTTGGCAGCCAGTCCGGCTGGATGTATAAGGTCAATGGCTGGTTCCCCAACTACGGCTGCTCCCGCTATGCGCTGCAGCAGGGGGATGAGATTTGCTGGATGTATACCTGTGTAGGTTTGGGCGAAGATATTGGCGGCGGTTATGCTGCCGGTGGCTAATTAGCAATCAAATTTAGGTGCACGAAAAGGGGCTGTCTCTAAGTGAGATAGCCCCTTGCTATAGTGTTTTCTACTGCAACTGGATTGAAGTGCAGTTGGAAAGAATAGAATTGTTTTAGCAGTGCAGTATAATATAGCTAATCTATCGGACGGCTGCATGAACACACAAGCAGTCCCAAGCACATAATCTGAGCTTGGGACTGCTAGATTTAACTTTAGTATTGTCCTAAGTTTTTTTGCGAAACTGAAAGGTATAACCAGTCCGTTTGTAAAAACGGAAAAATGTCAAGGCACAAAATGCGAGCGAAATTAAGAAAAAGTTGGTGACCCATGCGTATATATGTCCGTCTTTTATGACTTGGAAATAAACCGAAGATGTAAAAAAGCAGGTAAGAAATAATGCACATAGGAAGAAAAACCAATATGCTGCAATGTAGTAGATTCGTTCTACTAAATCTTGCTTCAAACACACTGAAATATCAGGAAGTTGACCGTCAGCCAAGCTACTTTTTGCGATCCCGTTATAGTTAGAGACTAGTTTGGAATAATGCTCATTCATATGCATATGCATTTCAAGCGCCGCAAGATTTGTGCGTCCTCCAATGTATGCAAATACGGTGCATGCAGCCCAAGGAATGATATTAGGAATGCAAAGTAAGGCTTTGCAAGCATCGGTTATTTTAACTGCACGCCCAAGTTCAATTGCACAATTACTGTTAATAGTTTGGCCAATGTTTACAAGCAGAGCCAATAAAGCAGTGTTGAATGCCATAACAAAGCCTAGCGCAACCTGCATAGAGGTAAGTACTTGACTCGCTTGGTTAGATAATTCAGACAGTACCTCCACCGAAAAGTTATGCTTTTGAACCCGCTTTTTGTGATGAAAAGTCATACGATATTCCTCTCCTTTGTATAGAAAGTAGTCATGGTGTACTTTAACTTGGGATGGAACTGAGATTAACTTATTTCGATGGCCGATATATTCCCTCCTTTATATCTCCAACTTATTTTCGCCCCAATTATATCCAAGAAGGATCAATATATCAACTGTGAGAAAATCTGAAATCTATCCTGAATAATACAGATATGAGCATAATATTGATATAAAATTAAAAAGATTCTATATAATGCATTACTGAAAACGGATATTAAATTATATCTGGCGCAATTTTAGCGGTAATACACTCTGCATTAAGTGCTGTGCTATGTGTTTGTGAGGAAGAGGTAATACTTTGGCGAATTGTCTTATGACAGCAGATGTACACAAATTCAAGTTTCAAATTGATAATAAGAAGGGCGGCAGAAGATTTCTGCCGCCCCATAGACAGGTTACTCACTCATGAAGTATTTCAATTTCTGGATTGCGGATCGTACCGAATCCCGGACGGCCTGATACCGGCACCCTTCCGCTGCTGCGATCTGCTCATAGGTAAGCCCGTGGAAATAGTAGAGCGCCAATCTCCGCTGCTGCGTTTGTGTCAGTTGTGAGATTCCCTTATGTAATTCCTCGTAGAGGAGCACCCGGCCAATTTCTTCCTCCAGAGATTCTTTCGGGTAGGCCGCCCGATGCTCTATCTCGGCTTCGGTCAGGTCAATGTGCTCATAGTGCCGGTCTACCTCGTTCAGAAAGCGTTTATCCTCCAGTTCAAATTGGTCAAACAGTTCATAGAGCGCTTGCTCTATTTCAAGCCGCTGCGGCCGCTTCTGGCCGTCCGTAAACTCCAGAATGTACTTCGGATGGCCGTTATCGGAGCCGGTTGTGTAAATCGTGTAGGGGTTGTCTTTCGCCTTTGCACGGCGTGGATGCGTGCCTTTGTTTTTCGGATGGTTTCCATCCATCGTATTTTCCTCCGTTTCAATATGAATTTTGGGTTTCATATTGAGGGAGGAGGGCCACGGCACCTATTGGCCGCACATTTTCTGCTTGCTATGGGACGAAAGGCAGAAAAATCAGAAGATTTTCTGCCTTTGCCGCAGTCTGCATGAGCGACACAGACGGAAGGAATTCCTTGCGCCGAAAGGTGCGAGTGCGCACGCCCGTTCTAAACCGAGTGGGGAACCACCTCGGAGTTCCTGCAGCAAAGACAAAAACCGGCTCTGCCATGCCAAAGGCATAGCAGAGCCGATTCAAAGCGTAAGTGCAGAAACCGCACCATTCGGGCAGTTTGCGCTACATTCCAATATGGATTTCTATGATGGGTCTGAGGGATAGTTCACATTCTTCATTCGCATAGGCATTTCCTAAAATCCAGCACGTTGTTTGAAATTGCGCCGGGACGCATGAGTGCGCCCCGGCGCAAAGGTCCTAAATGGGATTACCGGACTTTCTTTTTCTTCTGAGCCAGCAGAAGGATCGCAGCGCCGGAAATCAGCACGGAACCAAACCACAGCACGACCGGCTGATTATCCCCGGTCGCAGGCGTCACGGGGGTCGTCGGGTCGGTGGGCTGGTCGTTTGCCTTGATCGTCACATCGCTCATATCATAGAGCCGGGTCTGGCCGTTGAGGAAGCGATAGTAGGCAGCCAAAGCGTAGTAGCCCTGCTCGGTGGCCATGCCGTCCACGTCAGCGTCGTCCATCAGGTGGCGGAAGCCGCCGCCGTCCACATAGTAGCTGGCCAGCGCATCCAGAATCGTCAGGCCGTTCTTGATGAAGCGGCTGTCCTTGGCCGGGTCGATGCCCAGAGCGGTCAGCGCAACGATGACCTGAGCGCAGGACTCGCTGTTCTCGGTGCCCCAGCTGCCGAAGCCGCCGGTAGCCAGCTGCAGCTCGGACAGCACATCCAGTGCCTTGTCCACAGCGGCCTTCACGGCATCGTTCTCCTTGTAGTAGGGAGCCAGAGCCTGAATGGCCATTGCGGTCATGTCGGGATCTGCGTCATTGCCGCTAAGGTTCCAGCCGCCGCCCGGAAGCTGTGCGTCCAGAATCACCTGAATCAGCTTCTCACGGGTCACATCGCCGGAGGTCGGATAGTTGTGGCTGTCCAGAGCGATGAGCGCCCAGATGGGGCCGTTGATGCCCTGCGTCTGGATGTAATCCATGCTGTCCAGACCCTTCAGGAGGTTGTGGCCGCCAACGTTGGTCACATCCTTGCCGATAGCGGTCAGGGCCAAAATGATACGGGAGTTGTCCGTGGACTTCGCACGATGCAGCCGCTCATTCTCGTCGGCGTGCTTCTGCACATATTCCACGACCTTCTCGTAGTAGCCGTCGGGGACCGTGCGGCCGGAGCGGGCCAGATCAATGACCATCCACTCGCCGCCGATGGAGCCCACATCCGGCGTACCAAGGCCGGAAATGTAGTCGCCGGTGGTGGTGTAGATGTTGTCGATCTTCTTGCCCTGCTCGGCGGCCAGACGGGCATATTCCGCCTCGGCTTCCACCAGAACATCATAGTTCGTGACCAGAGCCTTTTCGGCGTCGGTCAGCTTGTCATAGGCGGACCGGGCGGCGCTGATGGCACCGGCCTTGCTGAGGTCCACCGTGCCGATGGCGTCGATCATGGCGATGACTTCCTCGGCGGTCTTGGTGCGGTTCTGCTCGGCCTCGTATTCCTTCAGGTAATCATCCGTGTAGTGGAACACGATCACGTCGCCCTCGTTGAGGTACTGCTGCGCCACGCCCAGATTGGGGTGTACGCCGTTGAGGATGTACATCCAGCCGGAGAGATTGCCGTTGGTGAACTCGGCCAGCTCCGTGCCGTCCTTGGGGGTGATGGCCTGAATGTAGTTGCCGCTTTCGTTCTTGATGTCGAACCTGTCGCCACAAACAGCCAGGATCACATCCAGCACGGTGGCGTTGTTGCTGACCGTGACCTTCGTGGTGTCGATCCACGTTTCGAGGTTGTTGTCAGCCAGCGTGTGCTTGTCGCCGCTGTCGCCGTGGGCGGAGTCGCCCAGCAGCATGAAGGACACGGTAATATCCTTGCCTGCAGGCAGCAGCACGGTGACGGTGATGGTCACCTTGGCAGCGCCGTAGGCCAGCGTCACGGTCTGCTCACCACGCTGGTTGGTGTCAAAGCCGGTGATCTCAATATCTTTGGTGTCCACAACCGTATCAGCCTTGTTCATCGTCCAATGCGCTGTGCAGACCATTCCACTGAGGTCAAGGGCTTCTCCAATCGTATACGTTGTCTTGTAATCACCGGAAATGTCCAGCTTATAGCAGATAGGCGTTGTTGCATCTTCAACTTCCATCGTCAAGTTGCTGGCATCTTTGCCCAAAGGATCATCTGTACGATTATGATTCTCTTTCGTCACGCCATAAATATCAGGGAGCGACTTCGATGTATCGAAGTATGTCGCACCGCTCGCTGTTTCGTGCGTTTCACAACTGGTATCTACATAATCAACAGCTCCGATTCCTTGTTCAGCCCCGCAGCCCTTCAGGTAAGCGTTTCCAGCAATGTTGTCAAACTTATTCAGGCTGCGATAGTATCCGATGATGCCGCCCACATTCTTTGCGCCGCTGACCTTGCCGGAAAATGTATTTCCGGTAATAGAGTAGCTATTCCACGCTTGATTGACCTTCATGTCGCCGCCGGTAATTCCGCCGACGTTCTCATTGCCATTGATAGAACCGGAAGCCACGCACGCCTCAATGGTTGTCTTAATGCCGTTCGGTGCTGCTGCACCGGTATACATTGTACCTGCAATACCACCGGCAAATTTGCCGCTGGCGATTACCGTGCCGTCAAAGCTGCATTTGCTGACTGTGCACTGTCCCATAGCATTGTCACGGGAACCAATGATGCCACCTACATAATCCACACCTTTGACAGTGGCATGGCTGACACAATTTTCGATGATGCCCTGGAATCGACCGGCAAATGCGCCAATCTCGCTTTGAGTGCCGTCATAACCGACAACGACATCTTTTTCAATGGTACAGTTACGGATGGTCGTAATAAAAGCGGCACTCGCCCCGGCAAAGCCGTTAACATCCATATCTACTTCTGCACCGATTAAGCCAGATTTCAGCGTCTTGGTGCCGGATTTAAGCGTCACATTTTCGATGATGATCGCAAAAGTGTCTTCACTTGTAAAGCCGACACCGTGAAGACCATCTACCAGACCGTAGCCGTTGATCTCTTCACCGTAGATGTTCAGATCCTTGACCGTGGCGTTCTTAACATAAGCCAGCAACGGTTTGCCACCTTTGGGGACAGTCAGGAGTTTGCCGTTGCCGAGGATCGTGCCGGAGAAAGCACGGAGGTTATCCTTCTCATCGGGATTCCGAGGATCAAATTTGTTAGTTCCATCTACCGTGCATCCGATGGGAGTCCAGCCGTTCGGCAATGTAATATCGGAAACAAATTTAAAAAATACTCCATCAAAGGAAAGACCGGAATTGACAGAATCCCGTATGTATTCAATATCCGAAACAGTAGCAATCTCATAGGGGCTGTCAGCCGACCCATCACCGTTCATATCGGTTTTCCAAGGATTAACTGTGACCTGCGCACACTCCGTTGTTGCGGTCGGGCTTGTTTTTCCATCAAAGACCTTATATACGACGCAATAATACCATGTCGTGCCGACTGTATTAGTAGGAACTATAAGACTGCTTTTTGTCTCTCCCTGAAGCAACTGCCCGTTACTATTGTCGTTGACCGTATTACTATACCACTGATAGTGGAACTGTACGCCTAAGGCGGCATCTTTCAGCTCTACTTTCAGAGGAGTTGCTTCTTTTCCAAAATCACAGGTAATAATTTTGGGGGCTATGCTAACTTTGGGCGCATCCAAAGCTTCTGCACTTATTTTGATATTGTATCTATAAGATGTCGAATAAGAGAAGCCGTCTACAATGTTGGTAACCTTGCAAGTATAAAAAACTGCTCCGGCCACAGCGTCGGTATTCACAAGGCAGGTTGCCTCGGTGCTTACTACAGCTTTTGTAGACAAAAGAGTCCATTCATATACAGTGTCCGCACTTATACTTTCAGCATCAATATACTCGCTTGAATCCAAATAAAAGTCTTTGGTTCCTTGCGCTACTGTAAGTTTGATACCGGCAGCCGAGGGCTTTGTTCCACCTACAAACGTGGGGAAATAATCCTTTTCTATACACTTTACGTTGAGAGTGTATTCTCTCGCTTCGACTCCCTCAACTTTGCTGCTGATACGAATATTGAGGGATTCATCACCACTGAATGTCTTGGTAACCGAAGAGCCTGCTCCATCTATGGCAGTTGTATCCACGTTTTGAATTCCACCGCCAGCCGTGATTTTCACGGAACTATTTGCCACAACAGTCGTGGTGTATGTCCCATCAGCCAGTAACTGCATAGGACGGGTGTTCTTTGCTCCTGCAGTTTCTGTAACAGATAGTTTAGTCACATCGCAAAAAGGAACTACAGTGTACTCAACCGATTCTCCATCGTAGGATAACTCGATAGTTTTTGTCCATTTGAGGTTATTAGCCGATATGTACCGGAAGAAACTATATTGTTCTCGGTAACTTCCATTGATGCTTACTGTTCCAGCATTGGATTCCTTTAGTGTAAGAGTTTCCTTTTCGTTTCCGTCTATATCAAACTCGCTATACGCAACAGAAAATTGTTCAGTACTATCTGATTTAATAGTGAAATCAAGAATAGCGGTTTTAGACATTAACGATACAGGAATATAGATCGTATTTTTACCATTGTCTTTAATGCTTGCTAATTTAACGCTTTGTGAACTGGTTGCAATATAGAATTCAAAGTTGCCTATGCTTTTGTTTTCTGAATCAGTTTCAGAATCATTTTGAACTGGATCTAAGCCGTTGTTTCCATCGGAAACTTCCTCTACGTTGTCAACGCTTTGCTCTGCTGTTTCGACGGAGGGTATCTCCTTGAGCTCAGAGTCCGTTGCGGCAAATGCCTGAGTGGGCAGCACACCTATCATTAGCACAAAAGCCAATGCGCAGGCAATAATCTTGCGCCCATTTCGTTTCTTCATTGGTACCTCCTACGCATTTAGACTTTCTCCTGTGTTCATGGAGATAATCTAATGACTTGTTGATAGAACTCTTTGACCAAACGCAAATAAATGCTATTCAAAATGCGGAGGGGCGGGCTATCCCGCCCCTCCGCATGAGAAATTTTTAGGTCAATTCACATCGTACAGAGTATAAGCGCTGAAGTCAAATACAATTACCATTCCATCAGTCAGGGAATAGTTGGTGCCATACAGGCTGAGGGCCTGAATGCTGTCACCCTGAGTGCAGGCGATGTTCCAACCAAAGCCACGGTAAACATTGTAGGTAGTTCCGGCAATGGTCTCCTGCGTAGTCGGCTGATAGGTGGGCTGCACGGGTGCTACGGTATGGATATAGCCACCATTCGGAGTGTTAATGGTATCCCAGCCGCCAGCGATATCCGTATAGCCATTCAGCATGAGCGCAACAATAATTGCATCCAGTACATTGGGGTTCGGATTTTCTTCGGTGTAGGAATCAGGAGCGCTGTACAGGCTGCGATCCATGAGTGCAGCGATGGTGTCGCTGTCCAAAACCATAGGCGTGAATTCTTCGTCGAACGGCAGCTGAGTCATCCAGTCGGAAGCATCAGGCTCCCCGTCCTTGATGTACGCTTGCTGACGAGGGGCCCCATTGGCAAAGCCTCCTTCGTCAAACAAGCCCTCTGTGATGTACACGGTCACCGTGGCGGGCTCATTCGTGTCCGTGGTGGCAGCTGCGGCCGGGACGACCAGCACAACGACCATCATGACAGCCATGATCAGGGACAAAAGTCTTTTCTTCATGTTGATTTCCTCCTTAGAGAATTTTTATTATAAACTCGCTGCCGCTTTGGCAACGTGCTTACCCAAATATGTTTGCCGTTCAGAGAGCGGCTTCTGTCGGCTCGGCTTCGCAAGGCTCGTCCGCCTGTTTGGCCGACGCCCGTGCGGCATTGATGCGTTGGCGCTCCACATTCTTCTTTTCCCGGTCCGCCCGTTTTGCGTCCCGCTCCACCCGGTACAGTTCGATTTGGCGCTTCTTTTCCTGCTGATACCGGCCATTGGAGCGGTTATGCGGGTGGCTGTACGCAGGATTCAGGTGCGCCGACCGCAGAGCGTCCGACCAACTGCCGAACCGCTCGGCAATGTAGCTTCCGCCGACGATCTCGCATGGGGCAGGGGACCGTCCCCAATGTTCGGCACAGCGCCGTAGGTAACAGGCCAGTTCCGCCAGCGTGTCCCCGGCATGACGCTCCGCAAAGGCCCGGTCCTGCTCATCCAGAGCCGCCCGTGTCCGCTTTGCGATATGCTGTTCATGCCAGTTCCTGCCGTCAAAATTCTGAGCGCCAGCGACCTTACCCATAGGGGCACACCTCCTCCGTGTTCGTAAATGGTAAAAATAATACGCCGATAAACCCATAATGGGTCATCAGCGTACACTCCTGCCATATAGCACCACGGAGAGAGCGCCCGCTGCCCGGAATCCTAAACTACACAATTCTACTGACTTGCGCCACGAGGATTTTCCTCTGCGTCTATGATCTACCTTCTCACGATTTCTCGCAATGACGGGCTTTCGCCCCAGCGGTTTCCCGCCTCGATCATATCCTTGCGCTTACAGTGCCGACCGCATGGGGCATTACACCCCTTTCCTTTTAGGCAATCACCTGGCCGTTTCCGGCTCGGATGACCGCCGTGCAGCATCATCGGATTCAATTATTTTATTTTCGAGAATCAACTTAGGCTTGATGGGGAATGATAGAATAGGAATTCCGGAAATGGGGTTTCGTAAATTTACCCCATTTGCGATAGCGCTGCCAAAAGCTGTTGGTATTGGGGCGTTTCCGGAAAAACTGACGGAGACGGTGACGGCGCAAATTCTGCGGCCAGCGCCGGAGCAAGGAAGCAAATGCTTTGGATCACCCGCATTTTGTGCTCCAGGGACGAATGGACATAGACTTGAAGTGTGGTGCGGACATCCGCATGACCCAGCATCTCGCTCAGGCTCTTTACATCTATCCCACGCTCCACGCAGCGGGAGGCGTATGTGTGCCGCAGCGTGTGAAAATTTCGGTATGGGATGCCTGCTGCTTTCAGCAAAGCCCGGTACTGGTATTGCATTGTCCGTGGCTCCATCGGCACATTTTTCCCAGTCAAGAGATAGTTTTCTCCGTTGGGACGGGACTGGACCAGCTTTTGCAGAAGGGCGGCCATGTCCCCCGGCAGCGGGATAGTACGCCGGGCACTGTCACTTTTGGGCGGCAACACCATCAGACTGGTGCGGTCCCCGCTGCGGATGCGCTGTACGGTTTTGCGGACGTGGACCACCCCGTTCCGCAGGTCAATATCCTTATATTGCAGTGCGCACAGCTCCCCAAGACGCAAGCCGGTGTTCAGCGTCAGCAAAATGCCGATACCGGTTGTCGTCGGTTCGTCCATGATCATCTGTGCCAACCGCCGAATCTCGTCCGGATAGAAGATGTCGATCTGCTTTCGTCGATACGCTGGCAGCTCCACAGTCATCCCCGGACTGGGGCAGTCCAGCTTTTTGGCGCTGTATCTCAGGATGGACTTCAATAACACCCCTACGTCTCTGGCACTTTTCCCGGAAAGACCGTTCTTCTGTAACCGGCGAAGAAATTCGGAAATTTGGTTCGCCGTCAGTTGGCTGAGAAGAACGGCCCCCAAAACGGGTTGAATATAGTGTTCCAGTACATAGGTGTACCTGGCAAGGGTGGACCGTTTCAAGTCATCCTGCTTGTCCGCAAGAAACCGCTCCGCAGCCTGATTTAGTGTGAGCAAGGAAGTTGCTACCGGCGCTTCTCGACAGGCGTCCAAGCACTTCTGCCGTTTCGCACGGCATTCCCGATAGCTTCCGGCATAAACATAGCCATACTCGGCCCGGCCGGAGGGCGACCGTCCCCGGATATACCGCCCCTCCCACCGGCCATCTTTTCGCTTATAAATGTTCTCTCCTCGCTTCGGCATATAGGCTCCTCCTTGACGATGTTTTTGACGGCGTATTTTACTTGCATTTCCCGTTTTGACCGATACAGTTCGGCACAAATGCGCTAAAACCGAGTATAACTATCATGCGTATTTGTAATTTGCATGAGATTTTGCTAAATTCCGGCAATACGGTCATTGACTTTTGCGGTGAGTGCCGATATAATATAGATGGTTAGATAGCTTTAGGTATCGCAAATGGGGTAAATTTACGAAATCTACGGACGCTTTCCTTTTCCGTGAGTTTACTACAAATTCATTATACTATTTAGCGCATTATCGTCAATTCATTTGTTGCGTTGCTTTTCAGAAAAATGGTGCCACCCGATGGGGTGACACCATTTTCTTCGTTACGGGCACAGAACACCATATCCCAGAATCTCATAATGTCCCACAGGATAACGGTTCACCCGGCAGAGGTTTCCGGAATTGCCCTCTACGGTGTAGATGATTCCGTCCCCCACCTTCTGGACAATGCCTACATGGTCCGCCTCTCCGTCTTGGGGGCCGGAGCCGCCCTTGTTGTCCCAGTCGAAGAAGATAACCATGCCGGGAGCAGGCTCGGTGGAACCGTACAGCCATTGCCCACGCTCCTGAAACCACTGCACGCCGTTTCCGCAACCGGCAAATTTCGGGCAGACACCCGTGTCGATATAGCCGCATTCGTTTGCACACCAGCTGACAAAACAGGCACACCACTCCACACGGCTACCGAATCCGTACCAAGACCAATACGGTTCGCCG
>ERZ779889.2264-NODE-2264-length-16424-cov-10.000244_pt1 | contig 16424 bp, 17 predicted proteins | sample MGYA00511030_ERZ779889 | MGnify/ENA primary metagenome ERZ779889 (study PRJEB29588, sample SAMEA2160616) | human gut metagenome | biome: human gut; feature: human-associated habitat; material: faeces | place: Denmark | collected 2008/2010 ...
CCCCGGGCGGCGCGTATCGCCGCCGCGAGCTTGCGCGAGAAGTAGCCGGACATGCCGTTCTTGCGCTTTTCGGCGCTTATGTCCACGATGGCGAGCCGGCCTTCGGCGCCGCCGCGTGCCGCAATGGCTTCGAACTTGCCGCTCAGGCAGTTGTATCTTGTCTCGAGGGAGGGGAAGGAGGAGCCGAGAATCACTGCGGCCCCGTGGATTCCGGCCAGTTTAAGCGCGGCGTCGCGTCCGTTGTAGCGCGGTGCGGCGTCGGTCTGCTTGTAGAGGCTGTCCTGCTCCTCGTCGACTATCACCAGCGACAGCCTGCTGAAGGGCAGGAACACCGCGGCCTTGGGACCCAGCACCGCCAGGCTCTCTCCGCGGAGCAGGGCGTCGGAAGTGCGTCCGCGCAGTGCGGCAGAGTCGACAGTCCGGAGCCTTTCGCCCAGGGCGGGCCGCAGGAATTCCTCCAGCCTGCGGCAGAATGCGGCTTCGGGGGTGAGAATCAGCACCTGGCCGCCGTTTTGCAGGGCTTTCTCCGCGGCTTCGAGATAATGTCTGCGCCTTCCGGCACCGCTGACCACCAGCGGTTTGCCGTGGAATTCAGTCTGCATGGGCGGGGCAGGGGGTGTGTCCGCAGGCAGAGGGAGGCTGCGGCGTAGTTCATTCAGGCGGCATATAAGCTCCTCGCGCCGTCCGTTCAGTCTTGCGACCACGCTGTCCGAACGGTGGGGTGCCGCCAGCCTGGCTTCGACCGCACCTAGACGCTGTTCGAGCCTGGCGATCCTGTCTTCCGCGGCCTTGCGTGAGGCTGCGGCGCGCTCCTGATGCTTCCGGGTCCTCGTGCGCTCCTGCCGTGCGGCGCGCAGCATCTGCATGGGGCGTGCGGTCCGGTAGACCTCGTTGGGGGAGCATAGGTAGTAGGATGAAAGGAACTCCCAGAATTCAAGTTCGGCGGGGGTTACGTCCGGAACGTCTTCAGTATCAGGCAGTACAGGGAGTATGCGGGAGCTGTCGAGGCCCGGGTCGGCGCCGGTCTCCCAGACTACGCCGGCGTATCTGCGCCCTGAGAACATCACGCCGACGGTCTGTCCGCGTCGCAGCGGGCTGTCGGAGCGGTAGACGGGGATCCAGTCCAGCCGCAGGGGGACAAGGACGCGGACGAACTGCATGAGCTCTAGTCCGTTGAGGCTTCGGATGCAGTCTTGGCGAATTCCATCAGGGAATCGGAGATGTGGCAGTAGGCTCCGGGGTGCTTTCCGAGGTAGTTCTGGTGCTCCTCCTCGGCGCGGTAGAAGTTCTTGAGGGGCTTGACCTCGACTGCGAGGGGCTGCCCTATGTCACCCCTGACCCTGTCGTAGATTCTTTCGATGGCGGGGAGGTCATCCTTGTCGGTGTACCAGATACCGGTACGGTAGCGTATGCCCACGTCGTTTCCCTGGCGGTTCACGCTCGTGGGGTCGATAGCCTTGAAGTAGATCTGGAGTATGCGCTCGAGCCCGATCTGGTCGGTGTCGTAGCTGACATGTACGGTCTCGGCGTAGCCTGTGACGTCGGTGCTGACTTCTCTGTAGGTGGGGTGGAAGATGTTGCCGTTGGCATAGCCAACTTCGGTGGAGACGACGCCGTGAATCTGCTTGAGATATTTCTCGGCTCCCCAGAAGCAGCCGGCTGCCAGATAGATGTCCTTAATCATACTTGCTGAAAGCTGTCATGAATCTGCTTCTTGTGGAGCATAGCGGAATCGAACCGCTGACCTTTTGAATGCCATTCAAACGCTCTACCAACTGAGCTAATACCCCGTTTGAGGCTGCAAATATATAAAACTTGGATTATATTTGCAAACTATGAGATACGAACTTGTGATTTTTGACCTCGACGGCACTTTGGTGGACACCATCGAGGACCTCGGCACGGCCGTGAACCACGCCCTGGCGCAGAAGAACCTGCCGCCGCACGAAATTCCTGAATACCGCCTGATGGTGGGGAACGGCATAGGCAAGCTGGTGAAGCGGGCGATGCCCGGGCCGCTGCAGGAAGACGCAGGCCTGTTCGGCGAGCTGCTGGACAGCTTCGTGACATATTATTCGTCGCACCTCGACGTGCACTCCCGCCCCTACCCGGGCATGACCGGGCTGCTGGCCAGGCTCTCCGCCGCCGGAATGAAGCTCGCGGTGGCGTCCAACAAGTTCCAGGCGGGAGCGGAGACCATAGTGGGGCGCTTCTTCCCCGGGGTGGATTTCTGTGCCGTGCTCGGAGGCCGCGACGGCGCTCCGCTGAAACCCGACCCCGAGGTGGTGCGGGAGATTCTGGACAAGGCCGGGGTGCTCCGCGAGAAGGCAGTGATGGTGGGCGATTCGGCCACCGACATGCTCACGGCGAAGGCTGCCGACATCTGCGGAATCGCGGTGAGCTGGGGTTTCCGCCCCCAGGAGGCGGCCGCGGAGTGCAGTTTTCGCGCGGATACTGCCGAGGAGCTGGAAAAATTGCTGCTGGGCTGAAAATTCGCCTGTTTTCCGGTTGGATTTCCGAAGGATAATTCGTAACTTTATTGGAGTTTTTGATCTAATAACCAAGTTATGAAAAAGATTCTTCTTATCATTGCCGGACTGGCCATGCTGACCGCATCGGCCGGCGCACAGGAATTGAGGAACTTCAATTTCGGAGGTGCTCGTCAGATTGTTTCCCCCGAGATTGCCGGTGACTCTACAACTTTCAGACTTTCAGCAGATTATGCTACGGTCGTAACCCTCTACGGAAGCTGGCTCCCCGGCTACGGGGACAGGATTCCCATGGTCAAGGGCGAGGGCGGAGTATGGTCAGTGACCATCGAGACCCCCGATCCCGAGATCTACACCTACAACTTCTTCGTCGACGGCGTTTCCGTCAACGACCCCCAGAACTATATGGTGCAGAGGGACGGAACCCGCTATCTCAACATGCTGCTCGTTCCCGGCGAGCGCTCCGAGAACTATTTCGAGAGCTCACAGAGGGGAACCGTCAGCTATAAGTGGTACGACAGTGAGCTGCTCGGACTCAACCGCCGTCTGACTGTCTACACTCCCTACGGCTATGAGACCAGTAAGGCCAAGTATCCCGTGCTCTACCTGCTGCATGGCGGCGGTGGCGACGAGGAGGCATGGACCTCAATGGGACGCGCAGCCCAGATTCTCGACAACCTGATCGAGAAGGGTCTCGCCGAGCCTATGATCGTGGTGATGCCCAACGGCAACGCCGGCCAGCAGGCCGCCTGCACCATGGGACTTTCAGTGAAGGAGTTCCCCAGGACCGAAGCCAACGCCAACCTCTATGTGACCAGCCTCGTGAAGGAGATCATCCCCTACATCGAGAAGAACTACCGCGTGATCGCGAAGCCTGAGGCCCGCGCCATCGCAGGTCTGTCAATGGGCGGCGGCCACACCATCTCCGCCACCACCCTCTTCCCCGGAACCTTCGACTACATCTGCCCCATGAGCTGCGGCGTGGGCGAGAGCGACCATCTCGACGCTGACCTCCAGGGCATCAAGAAGGCCGGCTACAAGCTCTACTGGATCGGCTGCGGCACCGCTGACTTCGCAATGCCCGGCTCCGAGGTTCTCGACGAGGCCCTGACCCGCAACGGAATGGAGCACACCTTCTTCACCAGCGACGGCGGCCACGAGTGGAAGAACTGGAGACTCTATCTCAACACCTTCGCACGTCTTCTTTTCAAGTAGCAGATGAACAGAATATCAATTGCGGCGGCGTGTCTGCTGATCTCCGCCGCGGCTTCGGCCCAGCAGGCCCTGGGGCCCGGCACCGGACTTGTCTCTCCGGAGATCAATCCTGACCACAGCGTCACCTTCAGGCTCTACAGCCCCAAGGCGATCACGGTGTCGGTGACCAGCGACTGCCTTCCTCCCCGCGTGATCGAGTTCGAGAGGGACGGCCAGAAAACCGTCATGGAGCTCGACGGCGTGGCTGAGATGACCCAGGACAAGAACGGAGTGTGGAGCTACACCACCGCTCCGCTCGAAGGCGAACTCTATTCCTACACCTTCCTCGTCAACGGCGAAAAGATGCTCGACCCTTCCAACGTCTATATGAAGAGAGACGTGGCCTCATGGGTCAGCTACTTCACCATCAGCGCTGAAGAGGGCGACAAGGGATGGTATTACGAGGCTCATGACACTCCTCACGGCACAGTGAGCAAGCAGTGGTACGACAGCCCGACTCTCGGAGCCGACCGCCGTCTGACCGTCTACACCCCCGCAGGCTATGAGGACAGCAAGGCCAAGTACCCCGTGCTCTACCTGCTCCATGGTTCCGGCGGTGACGAGGATGCGTGGTCCGACCTCGGACGCGTGGCCCAGATAATGGACAACCTGATCGCGGAAGGCAAGGCCGAACCCATGATCGTGGTGATGCCCAACGGAGTCTACTTCAATCAGGCGGCTCCCGGCTACGAGGTGAACATGTTCCAGCCCACGATGACCAACTCCAGGTCCGACTCCACCAAGGAGATCGAAGATAGCTTCACCGACGTGATGAAGTTCATCGAGTCTCACTACAGGGTGGCCAAGGGCCGCGAGAACACCGCTGTCGCCGGCCTTTCGATGGGCGGACGCCAGTCGTGCGCGCTGTCGATGAGGTATCCCGAGAAGTTCGACTATGTGGGAATGTTCTCAGGAGTGCTTCCTCCGACCGAGCAGTCGCAGCGTGAGGCTCTCGACAACCTGTTCAAGAACGCTCCCGAGCTCTACTGGATCGCCTGCGGTTCAGCCGACGGCGTGATGGCCAACTGCGACAAGCTCATGGCCTATCTCGACGAGAAGGGCTATCCCTACGAGTTCTACGAGTCCGACGGAGGACATATCTGGCGTAACTGGAGGGTCTATCTGACCATGTTCGCCCAGATGATATTCAAGTAATGCACTGGCATTCATTGTGAAAGGCCGGCCGGAAATCTCCGACCGGCCTTTTTGCGCGATATGCTGGACGTGCGAAAAGTTTTCGAGAAAATGAGGGAATTGAGCGAAAAATAAGGTATCTTTGTGATAAATTTTAAAAACCTAAAATCATGAAAAGAATTTTCGCTTGCATCCTTGCGGCTGGAATGTTTCTGGCTGCAGGTAATTTCGCCTCTGCACAGGACGGCAGGGAGAGCTGGTCTTACCGCAGGGATTACAGGGCGGACGTGGAGTTTGCCTGGATGAATCCCGGACAGTTCGTGCTCTCCACCTCCCATGGCTACAGCTTCGGCAACGGACTGTATGTGGGCGGCGGTATCGGACTCGGCTTCGACACCGTTTATGCAGACAAGACTTCCGTCATCATTCCGGTCTTCGCCGAGGTGAAGTATTCTTTCCTCGACAAGTTTGATTCTCCCTTCGTGAGCGTAAGGCTCGGTGAGTATGCCGACTGCACCAACTACGGTCTCGGATTCTACTTCAATCCCGCCGTCGGTGTCGATCTCGGACGCTTCAACCTGAAGCTCGGCTACGAACTCCAGAAGCCCTTCGCAGCGGCCAGCGGCGCCAAGACTCCCCGCGGATGGGAGGACAGGCCCTATTCAAGCCACGTGAAGGTGTCCGTAGGCTTCGCTTTCTAGTCAGTAGAAAAGACAATCCCGGTCTGCCGGCGTATCTCGTCGAGCAGTTCCATCGTGTGCAGAGAGTTCGAGTGGCTGTTGACGGCTGACTCGGGCTTTCCGTGCAATATGAGGTCGGCGAATTCGGCGGCTTCGTAGTAGTATTCATCCTTGTCAGCCGGCACGCTCAGGTCGACCGCGGCGCTCTCGCGCCTGCGTCCTCCGGCGGAGCCGGCTGGTCTTTCAATGAGGCTTATGCGGCCGATATTGTTGATGTGGTCGACCACGACGGTGCCGTCCTCCCCCTGGATTTCGGAGGGCAGGGAGGAGTCCGCTATCTTGGAATATATTATCGTGGCCTCCATGCCGTCGTAGCCGAAAGTCGCGCTGCCCTGGCCGTCGGCTCCGGAGGGGAGCAGCAGGGCGGATGCACGGACGGTCCGCGGCATTCCGAAAAGGGCGACCATGGGGTAGACGGTGTAGACTCCTATGTCCATGAGCGCGCCGCCGGCGTATGCCGGGTTGAAGGCGTTGGGCAGTTCGCCCGCCTTGTATCTGTCGTATCTCGACGAGTACTGGCAGTAGGAGGCGAAGTATCTGCGCACGGCGCCGATGCGTCCGACGGCGGCTTTCAGTGCGGAGAAGTTGGGGTTGAGGGTGGACTTCATCGCTTCCATCAGCACGACTCCGCGTCTGCGGGCGGTCGCGATCATCTTTTCGGCTTCGGCGGCGCAGGTGGAGAGGGGCTTCTCGCAGAGCACGTGCTTGCCGTGGTCCATGCAGAGGATGCTCTGGTCGGCGTGGCGGAAGTTCGGCGTGGCGATGTAGACCGCGTCGACCCCGGGGCTCGCAGCCATTTCCTCGAGGGAGGAGAAGCACTGCGGTATGCCGTGCCTTGCGGCGAAGGCCTGCGCCCTGTCCATGCTGCGGGAGCATACGGCCGAGATTTCGACGCGGCTGTCCTGCCTCGCCCCGGCAATCATCCAGTCGGTTATGAAGTTGGTGCCGACCACACCCAGACGGACTTTTTCCATGGTTGAACGTACCTTGTGTGACCAATATACGCAAAAACGGCGATTTTCTTGAGAATAATTGATATATTGCATACATGAGAATCAACAGGAAGTTTCTTGCCGCATGCGCCGCGCTGTGCGCCGCCGCGGCAGCCGCTCCGGCGCAGGAGGGAATGTTCGACGACCTGGCGCCGAGGGTCTGCGACGAATATGTCTATTTCGAGGAGATGGTGCCGTCGGGCGAAGACGGCGTCAGGCTGCTCACGAGAATCTATCTCCCGGAAGGGGAGGGCCCCTTCCCCATGGTGGTCACGCGCACCCCTTACGTGTGGGGACAGGGTGACTATGTGGGCATCGCCAGGGAGTATGCCCGCCACGGCATAGGCTACATCCAGCAGGACTGCCGCGGCAAGGGCGGGTCGGAGGGCTTCTTCTCGCCCAACGTGAACGAGAGGGCCGACGGCATCGCGCTCTACGAATGGCTTGCGGAGCAGCCGTGGTGCGGCGACATAGGCATCTTCGGCTCCTCCTACACCGCGCTGACCGGCTGGCTGGTGGGCGATTCGATACCCGACAAGGTCAAGGGCATGTATCTGAGCCACTACGGGGTGGACAGGCACATCTCCTGCTTCCGCAGCGGCCTGTTCCGGGAGGACATCATGTCCGGCTGGGCCATCGACAACGCCGAGGAGGACATAGTGAAGCCGGAGAGGAAGCCCGGCCAGGCCCCGGGCGAGAATTACTACGGATTCTATCTCTACCGCCCCCAGGTCGAGGCGGACGTGAACATACTCGGGCAGAAGCTCCAGTACTACCGCGACTGGATCACCCACACCGACTACACCGACCCCTACTGGAATACGGGCGTGTGGGCCGACCTCAAGCGCATCCCCTATGTGATCGACGTGCCTCTCACGATAGTCGCGGGGCAGTTCGATCACCACGAGGAGGGGACTGTGCTGGGCTACGAGAGGCTCAGGCCGGAGGTGAAGGCGAAGAGCCGGCTGATTCTCGGCTCGTGGAACCATTCCTTCCAGGTGACGCCCACTCATGTGCCGACGGATAATGCCAAGGAATTCGACATAAACGCCGACCAGTTCGAGTGGTTCTATTCGCTGCTAGTGAAGAAGGAGGAGCCCCGCGGCGAAGTCAGGGTCTACGATATAGAGGCCGACCGCTGGGTGAACTTCGATTCGTGGCCTATGGAGACCGGACGCTCCAGGACCATGTATCTCTCGTCCGAACCCGCTGGGGACAGGTGGAACGTGCTCGGACTTCTGCCTTCCGCCCCGCTGGGACGTTCGACCGTGGGTTATGTCTACGACCCTGAGAACCCGGTCTACGCCGAGGGAGGGGAGACTCTGTTCACCTCTTCGGAGAGGCGGGGAAGCCGCCTGCAGAGCGAGGCGGGCTACAGGGACGACATCCTGAGCTTCGTCAGCGAGCCTCTGGAGGAGGACATGACCATAGCCGGCAACGTGAAAGTGTACCTGAGGGTGAAGACCGACGTCGACGACACGGCGTTCGCGTTCACCCTAAGCGAGGTGACTCCTTCCGGCGAGACCTACAACATGCGCACTTCCATCGCGACCCTCGGCTACCGCGACGGGCTGCTCAAGCCCAGGGTGGAATACCGCAGGGGCGACGAGGTGGTGCTGGAGATAGAGGCGCTTCCGATAATGTGGACGGTGAAGGCCGGGAACGCATTGCGGCTGGACATCAAGTCCTCGCAGTTCCCCGAATACGCCGTACACTCCAACACCGCCGGAGTCTGGGCCGAACAGGCCGAGACCGTGAAGGCCCACCAGACCGTGTTCGTCGGCGGCGAGGACGGCTCGCGGGTGGTGTTCCCCGTGCTCTGACATGAAAACCACTAACACTGAAACGACCATGAATATTCAGGAAACGCTGGATTTTATCAAATCCAACGGCATCGAGATGGTGAACTTCATGTATCCGGCCGCCGACGGCAGGCTCAAGACGCTGAACTTCACCGTGAACGACGATGACTATCTGCAGTCGATTCTCCGCTACGGCGAGAGGGTGGACGGTTCTAGCCTCTTCCCCTTCATCGGGGCGGGCAACAGCGACCTCTACGTGATTCCGAGGCTCGGGACCATGTTCCTCGACCCCTTCGCCGAACTTCCTACGGCGTGCTTCCTCTGCGCCTTCCTCGACAAGAACGGCCGCAGGCTGGACTGCTCTCCGGAATACACCCTGGTGAAGGCCCGCGACGCTTTCCGCAGGAGGACAGGCATGGATTTCCATGCGATGGGCGAACTGGAGTTCTATGTGTCGGCGCCTGAGGACGAAGCCCTCGCGATGTATCCGGCGACCGACCAGAAAGGCTATCACGAGTCGGCCCCGTTCGCGAAGTTCAATGATTTCAGGACCGACTGCATGCACCGCATAATGAAGGCCGGCGGGAAGATCAAGTACGGACATTCCGAAGTCGGCAATTTCCGACTCGACGGCAGGCTCTACGAGCAGAACGAGATCGAGTTCCTTCCCGTGGACGTTGCGGACGCCGCCGACCAGCTCATGCTGGCGAAGTGGATAATCCGCAACACCGCCGCGGAATACGGGCTCGACGTGAGCTTCGCGCCCAAGATCACCGCGGGCAAGGCGGGCTCCGGCCTGCATATCCACATGAGAATCATGAAGGACGGCAGGAACGTGCTCGTGGATGACGGCGGCGGCCTTTCCGTGACCGCACGGCGTGCGATTGCCGGCATGATGGTGCTCGCACCTTCGATCACCGCCTTCGGCAACGGCAATCCGGTGTCGTACCTGCGGCTCGTGCCGCACCAGGAGGCGCCTACGAGCGTGTGCTGGGGCGACAGGAACCGCTCGGTGCTGGTGCGCGTGCCGCTGGGCTGGACCGGAGGAACCGACATGTTCGCCGAGGTGAACGGACCCGACAACTCCGTGCCTGCGAAGGCCGGTGTGTCGAAGCAGACCTTCGAAATCCGTTCGGCTGACTGCTCCGCCGACATCTACCAGCTGCTTTCCGCGCTCTGCGTAGCCTGCATGTACGGGCTGGAGATGCCGGACGCTGACGCGGTTGCGGAGCGCACCTACGTGGATGTGGACATACACAAGAAGGCCGGCGAGGCCCGTGCGGCGGCTCTCGACCAGCTTCCGGGCTCGTGCGCGGAATCGGCGGTGCAGCTTGAGAGGCAGCGCGGCGTCTATGAGCGGGACGGCATATTCTCACCGCTGATGATAGACGGCATATTGAAGAAGCTGCGCGATTATGGCGACGGCGACCTGCGGCAGCGGCTTGCGGCCGACCCGAAGCTGGAGGCGCGGCTCGTGGCGGAATATTATTATTGCGGGTAGCTGTTTCTAACGCTTCTGTCATAATGAAGAAAGGATATGTTTTCCTGATGTTCTCCTGCCTCGTGCTGGCGGGAGCGGCCTTCGCGGCCGGCTGCAGCTCCCGGGAGGCGGAGCATGTTCCCGAGGCTCCGGATTATTCTGACGCCGGAATGTGGTTCGTCAGGGAGGATGCCGGCGCGGGGGAGGGGGCGGACGTGTTCTACCTCGTCTCCACCTGGGAGGAGGACTGGACGGCGGACGACGGGCTCGTGTGCCATTATGCCGACGTCTACAACGGGCAGCACCGCGCCGACATGGACAAGGAGATATCCCGCATAGCCGACTACATGGGCGAGGGCAATAATTTCTATTCGCCCTACTATCGCCATATCACCATCGAAGGCTGGGCGACTCTCGACGAGGAGCTCATCAGCCGCCGCTTCGCCACGGCGTTCGACGACGTGCAGCGGGCGTTCGACACCTTCCTGGAGCGGCGTGACCCGGAGCGCCCGTTCGTGCTGGCGGGCTTCAGCCAGGGAGCGAAGGCGGTGGTGGAGCTGATGAAGACCATGCCCGCCGAGGTGGCCGACAAGATGGTCGCGGCGTATGTGCTCGGCTACAAGGTGACTCCGGCCGATACTCTCGCCTCGGAGAACATCCGCCCCGCGCAATGCGCGACGGACACCGGCGTGACCATCTGCTACAACTCGGTGTCCGACGTGAAGTATATCCAGCCGGTGGTGGCCGCTCCCTGCGCGATGTGCATCAATCCGGTGAACTGGCGGACCGACTCCGTGCCCGCGACGCTGCAGGACACGATCACGGTGAGAGTCTCGCCCGAGCACCACGTGCTGGTGCTGGAAGGCTACAGCGGTTCGGAGTATCATCCCATACGCGGTTTCCTGAATGTGGGCGACTTCCACGGCGCCGAGCCCTGGCTCTATCAGGAATGCCTGCGCGAGAACATCCGTGACCGCATTGCGGCTTACTACGAGACGCTCCGTCAGGCAGACTGAACGCCGGCGCGGAAGCCTCCGCACCGGCGTTGCCGTTGGAAAATGTTTCTGGTACTGTCAGAAGATCTCCGGCGCGAACCACAGCAGGCACTTGCGCCAGGTCTGCCATACGTGGCCGGTCTCGAGGTCGCTGATGAAGCTGAAGTCCATATCTGCCGCCTTCAGGTTGTCGACCAGACCGAGCGCGCCTCTGTAGGCGATGTCGTTGGGCCCGCAGACTACCATGAAGTTGTTGTAGCCGTCTTTCTTGAGTGCCTTTACAGCCGCGGCGTCGTCGCCGCCCATGGAGCCTGAGCTGAACACTCCCACTTCGTTGAAGTAGTCAGGATGTTCGCCGATGAGCTTCATGGTCATGAATCCTCCCATCGAGAGTCCGGCTATGCCGCGGTTCTGTTTGGTCCCGTCGGTGTTGTAGTGCTCTTCGATGTAGGGGATTATGCTGTAGAGCAGGTCGTTGCAGAACTTGTCGCCCGCGGCGAACTCGGGGTCCTGGAGGTTGAAGATGAATTTTTCGGGCAGGGCGGTTTCGCAGGCCGCCAGCTCGTAGGAATTGATGTTGGGGGTGACCACGATCATAGGCTTGCAGAGCTTCTTCTCGATCATGTAGTCCATGATCTCGCAGAGTCTTCCGAGGGTGGGCCAGGCTTCTTCGTCGCCTCCGCCGCCGTGCAGCAGGTAGAGGACGGGGTAGGTCTTGCTCTTGTCGGAGGCGTCGTAGCCGTAGGGCAGGTAGACTGACATCCTCCTCTGCGCCCCGAAGGATTCGGACTGGTACCATACCTTCTCAAGGATGCCGTGCCGGCTGGATGACTGGGAGAAGTAGGGTTCGGATCCGGGTCCCCTGATGATCAGGTTCGAGCGGTAGTTGTACATGTCCCTGGTCTGGCTGTAGTTGCCGGGGTCGAGCACCACCATGCCGTCAATGTCGTAGACGTACTGGTAGATTTCGGGAGGAAGCATAGCGATCTTGTAGGTCCAGATTCCGTCGTCGCCTTTCTTCATCAGGTTCTCGGTGTAGAAGTTCTCCCAGGAGCCTGTGATGCAGACACGTTTGGCTTCGGGGGCGTAGACCTTGAAGACGATGCTGTCGCCTTCGAAGAGGGGCGATTCGGGCTGGGTGAGCGCGAAAGCGTAGTTCCTCGTGTTGATGTCGGGCTGGGCCGTGGCAGCGAGGATGCTGCATCCAAGGGCGGCCAGTGTCAGAATCAATTTTTTCATGGCGGTGGTTTTTTTTCAAGATACGAAAAAAAATCATTTCCTGGCTGCCTTTATCGAGTTTACGGCAAGCAGGACTCCGACTGCGGCCATCACGGGAAGGATGACAAGCTGCACCGGGTTGAACTCGCTGACGAGCTCGGCCATGTGGAAGAGACAGAACAGGCCGGTGAACACCGCAAGCGCGGCATTGATGCCCCGGGCCGCAGAGGCTGTCAATACTAATATGTTGGTAAAATCGACGGCAGTCCGCAAGGTCTTGTAAAAACAGAATAATCTGATTACTTTGGGTACGTATTCTGATATATGAATGCTGGTATGAAGGAGAAAGCTCTTGTAAGGACGAATATTTCGCCGGAAAGCGCAGGGCGTTCGATGTGCCGCGGGAGTTCATGGAAAAATTCAGAAGAAAACGATAATGCGTAAACTCAAGTACAATACTCTGGCGTTCATCAGGTATTATTTTCATATACCTGAGAGCTGCAGGCTGTCGTGGGCGCTGATCGAGGAGACCGTGGACGGAGAGACGGAAATCCGTCTCGGGGTGGTTTTCCTCAATCGTCCGAATTTCTATATCGACGTCGCCATGCGTCGTTTCTTTACGGAGACGGCGCTGTTCGGCGGCGGTCTCGTGCGCAAGGTGCACGCGGCGCGCCGCAAGGCGACAAAGGACGCTTTCGTCTATACAGCAGCGGACGGGCTGACCCTGCGGACCTCCAAGGACTACATCCGGGATGTCTACGGCAGCTCGGTGTATTCTCCGGACATGCGCGGCCCGCTGTATTGAAGCGGGCGCCTGCGCCTTGCCGGCCATCATTCGCCTTCTTCGACCTCCACGCTTATGGTTTTGTGGCAGGTGTTGAGCGGATCCCAGACGTGCGCCGGGCTGCCGGGGGTGACGGATACGGGGAAATCCGGTTTATGCGCGTCGTAGCCGGAACCTCGGTTGACGATGAGCTTCACCGCCAGAGGGTCCGTCGTGACAGATTGTATGATGATATTCGTATGGTATGATACGTTGATGGTTTCTCCGGTTTTCGCCGTGTCAAGGTCGAGTTTGTGCTCGTAGTCTACAGCGCATACGGCGACGCCGCCCGTGAACTCGTCCTCGCTATGGTCTTCGTAGCGCTCCCGGATTGTCAGATGATATTTGCTTGCCATGGCCATGTGGTTTTCAGTGCCTTTCCAAGATAAGGATATAATCCCAGAATCCATCGCCGTGGAGCGGATATGTCGGCGAAAATAGTTAACTTTACAAGAATCCGCGGATGACGGAGCGATTATGAAGAACATTATCCGGACAAGAATATACGAATCGCCGTGCGGCAGCCTGCTGCTCGGCTCGTATGGTGACATGCTCTGCCTTTGCGACTGGCTGACGGAGATACATCACGGCCGTGTGAGAAGACGGCTGGAACGCCTGCTGCGGGCGGGTTTCGTGGAGGAGGCGGCGCCTGTCACCGATGAGGCGGCGCGGCAGCTGGACGAATATTTCGCCGGAAAGCGTCGTGCGTTCGATGTGCCGCTGCTGTTTGCGGGCACGGAGTTCCAGAAAGAGGTGTGGAGCGAGCTGCTGAAAATCCCTTACGGGGAGACGGTCTCCTACGGCTGTATCGCGCGGCACATCGGTATGCCGAAGGCCGTCCGTGCGGTCGCCAATGCCAACGGTGCGAATCCTCTTTCGGTTTTCGTCCCCTGCCACCGCGTGATTGGCAGCGACCGTTCTCTGACAGGCTACGGCGGGGGAATCGAGGTCAAGCGCAGGCTGCTCGAACTGGAGGGGGTGCGGCTTCCCGGTAGGCAGGCGGTGCTCAGTTGAAGCGGTAGGCGGTTCCCTTTTCTGTCCATGTCACCACCCGGTACTGCCAGGAATCTCCCCATGCCGACTTTGCCGGGATGCTGGATGTCCCCGGCTTCAGCGTATGCTGGTCAGTAGTCGTCTGATTAAAATAATTCTCCGGCTATTTGAGCCGCTTTCTCTTCGTCAATGGTAAAGACATGGTTCAGCAGCCCGACCGAGACGACATGCGTCTCACCGTCGTAGGTGGCGGTTCCTATGCTGCAGACCAAATAATCTTCCACATTGAGCATGTTGTCGATGACGAGCCCGCTGAGACCTGTGCCGATCATGGAACCGAACATCACCAGGTCCGCATCTTCCTCCTCGCTGGACAATTCGGCGGTAATAACCTGATTGACCAGATCTTTCAATGCCTCTGAATGTGCCTCCCTGTCCGGACAAGTAGCCATGCAGATGCCTCCGAGAATAAGGAGGGCCAACAATGTATATAATACCGCTTTCATAATTCAAATACTGTGTCGATTGTAAAGTTAATGATTTATTGCTATGATGCTGTCTATACGCTCGGTAATCAGCTCAGCATACTTGTCTTTAAGTTTGTCATTCAGAAATGATCTGCCGATAACTTCCTCCATTTCTGGCAAAAGCTTAATATATTTCTGAATAAGGCGTTCAATAGTCTTCTGTTCAACCCCCATTGTCAAACCGGAGGTGATAAAATCATGACGTTTCAGGTTTTTCCTTTTCCCATTCAAGGTCAAGGCCAGCTCCTCGTCGTCTTTCGGATTCAAGATTACGGCGTTCAGCATATCGTAAGCCGGTGTCAGACGTATATTGCCGTCGTGCGGTTCAAACAATGAAAAATTCTTCAGATGCATGTCATTGTTTCCGGTAATCCATGAGAACAATATAACTTCAAAGAAATTTGTCACATCCATTTTGGGCATTGAAGAATATTGTACTATCGCTTTGGCTATACGTTCATAACTGCTTTTATATTTATGTTCGGTCGGTCTCTCGGTCAACTGGCACATATCTTCCATCGCCACTTTTTCATCAGCACCTGAACGGTCAATCCTCCTTGTCAGATAACACAGACTATTGTCGGCCATGCGCATCAGCGTATGTGGAACTACGTCGATTTTAGCCAATTCGGCCAAATGCATGGTCAGGTCTTCAGTCTCGGGCATCTGTTTGAATTGTATCGTTTGGGGTTTACATATAAAGCCTCCCCATAAGCCGACAATAGTCAATTTTTGGATCCCTTCATGTTCGTTAAGATGTAAGGACAGCTTGGGCTGTACACCGGTAAGTGAAGTCTGGTCTTTGATAATCTGTGTTGCCAATTTTTCCAAATCCCCACAAGTATAGTCCAAAACGGGGACTCTCTCAGTGCCAAAGAATTTCTTTGCGCACTTGGCATGAAAATCCTTCTCTCCTTTTTCTAAGGGACGGTAACAATACAAGCATCTACACATTTCTGCTTTCCTCCTCAGCTACCGGTTCAACACTTACGGCTCCTATACAGTCCTTACAGCAAAGCAGTAACAGGGACATCCTGTCAAGCATACTGATATCTGTATTACGCAATGCCACATCCAGCAGCCATCCTTCAGGTATAAGACCATCAAAGAAAGGGAATAGGACATTGCTTCTGTAGGCCTCTTCCCGCAACGGCATAGTCAGGCTGACAGGTTTCGCTTCATCCGATGTCAGATATTCAGGAAGATAATGAAATTCATAACCGTCATCTCCTTCTGTAAGGACCCCTGCCAATACATTTTTATAATATATATTTGCCTGTTTCATCGCTGTCTGTTTTGTTTCGGTTGAGGAACCATTTCATAATTGAAGAAATCAAGCAATTGATTTACTTTGTCAAGGCGTAATGTGGATTTTCCCTGTTCCAGATCGCGGACAAACCGTAGTCCGACACCGGATTTGACAGAAAGGTCCTCCTGTGTCATATTGAATTGCTTGCGCAATGATTTTACTGTAGCGGACAACTCGTTCATATCTTAATTATATCAGTTCGGGGGCAAATATAATGAATTATTTTAAATTATACCATATTGGGTATAGACATTGCGTTTCAAGTGCGGATTATATCATTATGGGTATAGCTCTGCAAGACGGTCAAGAATATTCACGAGGAGAACAAAAACCATTATTATTCAGACAAACAAATTAAATCCCCGCCAATCTATCTGATTAACAGGGATTTAATAATTATTCCGTGCTTAAAAACGCATTAATATTCTTCCTCGTTGAAGAAATTTGTTCATATTGATTATCAATATATTATGCAATAATCGATGAAATTTGCGCAAATAAACCGCACTATCTGAGGTGGTCTGAGGCGATAGGAGGAATAGATGGACAAACAAATATTACTTAGCGTTTTTCATTCGTGTCCGGGAAAAATCCGGACTGGTTATTATAAAGATTAACAATTAAAACAAAGTAGGTTCGGTAGAACCATCCGGTTCATTGACAATATT
>ERZ779889.2265-NODE-2265-length-16421-cov-4.012526_pt1 | contig 16421 bp, 11 predicted proteins | sample MGYA00511030_ERZ779889 | MGnify/ENA primary metagenome ERZ779889 (study PRJEB29588, sample SAMEA2160616) | human gut metagenome | biome: human gut; feature: human-associated habitat; material: faeces | place: Denmark | collected 2008/2010 ...
CTTCTCATCTCCTTCTTTATGTACAAAAATAGCAAAATCCGGGCAGCGCAGTTCGCACTGTCCGCACTGAATGCAGTTTTCGGGCGCAACGGCTTCAATTTTTTCAAGTTCGTTTACAGCCAAAACTTTTTTGGGGCAGAACGCCGCGCAAATGCCGCAGCCTTTGCAGCGTTCGGTATAAATTTTCAAACTCATTATTAAACCTCCTTTAGCCTGCCTCTAAAAATACTTACTGCTCCTTGAGCACATACTACTTCTATTATCATTATAAAGCATACAAATTATTAGTCAAATCAAATTTTACCCTGCCAGCCCCCAAAATTTTATCTGAGGTTGCAAAATTGCACGCTTGCTTAAAAAATGATATAATATTAAAAATATACAAATATTTTTTGCTAAATAAATTATATTTTCCGGAGGCTGCCATGACTGCCATCGATAAAAACCTGCCTAAAAAAGACCGTATACTTATCGCTGCGGAAGATGTCTTCTCACGCCGCGGCTATACCAAGGCCACGCTTGATGAAATTATCGCCCTCGCCGATACCGGCAAAGGCACTTTATATAAATACTTCGGCAATAAAGATAACCTTTTTTACACTTTGATAGAGGACAAGCACAACCGCCTGATGCAGGACCTTCACGATTTAACGGAAAAGCAGCCAGACATCAGAGGGAAATTACAGGCCTACCTGACCTGTATGTTGAATTTTTTGCGTACCAACAAAGGCTTATGGCTGATTGTATGGTATGAACTTAACGCAGCGCACCAGGGCATTCATCCCGATTTTGACGAAAACGGCAACTGGGTATTAACCTCGCTTTACGACGATACGCTGCCGCCGCAGGAAGAAACCCGCCTTTTGCGCTACTACAAAATTCTGTGGGAAGAAGTATACGTACTGGCAGATATTTTGCAAAAAGGGCAGGACAGCGGCTTTTTGAAATATACCACCTGCAAGGAAATAACCACCGTTACAGACCCGTCCCGCAAACTGACTTCAGAAGCTATTTTCGGTGCCCAGCATTTATTTGCCGGCATCGCCAACGGCGTGTTCCATATTATTGACAACAGTATGGACGACAGCGAATTAACGGCTGTAATTGTCGATTACTTCCTGAACGGCCACGCTACCCGCCAGCAAGTCTGATAACAAAAATAAACAGAGCCTGTTCCCGGCAAAACACCGGGCACAGGCTCTTTGTTTTAAACACGCAAAACCATGCAGCAAATTTATATTTATAAGAACAGAGAAACCGCACAATACACAAGCAGCAAAGCCATAACCAAATTTACGGCTTGGGTATGTTTTGCAAAAAAACTGCAAAATACAGAGCCGAACAACGCCCATACATATGAACCAGACGCCCCGATAATTGTCAGAACCAGTGTAAACATAATTAATTCCGCAACTGAATGGAACACCGGCAATATATAAAGCGACATGGCAGTAATGGCATAAACATAAATTTTAGGATTCATAAACTGTAATAACATTCCCGCCATAAAACCTGCTCCCCTGCCACTTTCCACATCAAAATCAGAAGAAGTTTTCCATACCTTCCATGCAAGATACAGCATATAAGCCGCACCGGCCACCTGCATAAAAAATTTAACTTTGGGAAGCGCAGAATATAAAGTGGAACTGAAAAACGTGCATATGCTCATTACAATCAGAAACCCCATGGTAATGCCAAGATTGAAGTTAAAACTTCTGCGGAAGCCTAAACGGGCAGCATTGCTCATGGAAAGCAGATTATTGGCTCCCGGCGTATAAGCCGTAACAAAGCAGTAAATTAAAAATTCAGATACAGGAAACACACAAACCAACTCCTTATACAGCCTGCCTGTAAAGATAAACGCCGTTAATATATTTTCGCCCATAGCTGCGAAGAAAAATTAATGGCCTGCTTTTACCGTTATTGGCTGCCTTTTTCTTTACAAGGCAACTTTAAAATTGTATAATGTAATAAACAGTGCAATATATCGCATTTTGTACGTTTTAATAATACAACTTGTGCGATATATTGTCAATAGAAGGATGTGATTTTTTGGATACAATGAATATGATTGTTGCTAAAAACATCAAACGCCTTAGAGAAGAAAATAAATTGAGCATGGACGAACTGGCAAAACTGAGCGGAGTAAGCAAAAGCATGCTTGCCCAGATTGAACGCGGCGAAGGCAACCCAACGCTCTCCACGCTCTGGAAATTGTCAAACGGCATGAAGGTTCCTTTTGACGCATTAACAGTACGCCCCAAAGTAAATTATGAAATTGTACGCACAGCCGAAATACAGCCCCTTTTGGAAAGCAACGGCAAAGTAAAAAACTACTCGCTTTTTCCGGATGACGAAAACCGCAGGTTTGCAGTGTACTACTTAGAACTGGAACCGGGCAGTTACTGGCAGTCTGAACCGCATCTCAGGGGAACAACGGAGTTTATAACCGTATTTAACGGAACTTTGGAAATAGAAACTGCCGATAAGCATTTTACTGTTGCCAAAGGCGAAAGCATTCGCTTTAAAGGCGATGCAGTTCATTCCTACCGGAATACAGGCAGCGAAACCGTAATTCTGCACATGATATTATATAATCCTTGAATAAATGCCTAAGCGGAATAAGTTTAACAACAAGCAGCTATTAATAGTCCTCTTTTTTATTGTTTTATCATTACCGCACCGCAGCAAAATTTTATATTGATTATAAATAAAAAACCGGGAGCTAAAACTCCCGGTTTTTTATTTTGCTGTTTAATGCAAAATACTTTAATTGTATTTAACTCTAAAACAGCCGCTTATCAGAAGCTGTATTCAACATTTACAAACCATTTGTTTGCTTCTGCATGGCTGCCTTTCTGATAGCTGTAACCAAGGCCGAAGTTCCAGTCATCCTTACCTGCTTCAATGCCCAAGCTGCCCAGCCAGCTGCCGCTGTCCATTACTGTGTAATCAAGCGTATCCATGCCGCTGCCGGTGTTCAGGTCAACGCTGTTGTCTGTATCGCCAAAGGCCCAAATGTAAGCTACATTTGCCTGCGGTACAATCTTCCAGCCGCTTTTCGTTACAGTTTCGTTTCTCAGGCTTACGCCTACAGGCAGTGTCCAGATGTTCTGACGCTCTGCATCATATTCGGCAAATTTAGCGCCGTCATAGTATGCAGTGTAGCTGTCCGGGTCTACATTGTAGTAACGCAGTCCGGTGTAAGGCACAATCTGCGTGCTTCCGTTGGTGTACATTTTTTCTGCTCTTACGCCTACGGTAAATACGCTTACATCTCGGTCAGCCTTAATATCTTTGCCCATTGCCTTGCCGGTAAGTTCGTTGTCGCTTTCGCTGAAGCCGATATCGGCAATAACGTTGGTGTCATCGTTTTTAACATTGCCGTAAAGGGTTAAGCCCCACATATCAAAGTCGTTGTTGATGCCCATGCCGTGGCTGTCGCCGTCGCCATAGCTGAAGGCAATGCCGCTTTGTACTTTGCCTTTTTTAGCAAAGTCAACGCCAACGGTTGCACCGTCGAAATCGCTGCTGCTGTCGATAGAGCCAAAGCTGGAAGCCATGCCGTCAAGGTCATGTTTGCTGTGGATGTATTTAGCCCAAACAGCGCCGTCTTCGTTAACGGTAGGTTCGCCGGTAATGTCGTCCTGAGTGAAGGACAGGCGCAGTACGCTGTTATCTGCCATATCGCCTGCTACGTTAATGGTGCCTGCGGTTACACCGGCAGCTTCGCCAATCATTGCCATAGCAGCCAAGCCGCTGTTATCGCCGGTGGAAGAAGCATCTTTGAAGAACTCTTTAGCGCCTGCAAAGGTGTTTTCGCCATTGCGAATAATGCCGTTTATAGTACCTTCAAAGTTTTCGCCGCCTTCATCGAGGCTGTCAACAAAGTCGTTAACGGCTTTATCTTGTTCTTCTTCGGTTAAATCACTAAGATCTTTATAGCTTACTTTATAACCATTTTCGTCATCAGTTGCTTCGGCATAATTTTCTGTACGGTCATAAATCAAAGCATCATTAGCCCACAACCTGCTGTCATCAGCATAATCACTTGCTACAAGGTAAGAGTTTGTTTTGTCAACAGCAAGTTTGCTGATGTCAAGTTTAGCACCGTCTGCAACAGTAATAACGCCACCGTCGCCATCAATCAAAGCAGTAGTGTTGCCAGCCGTTAAACTACTATCCAAAGTAGTTACGCTGTCAGCTGCAACGTTGATGTTATCAAAGCTGTGGATTTTGCTTGTACCGGTGTAAGCGCCTTCGCTGTCAAGCGGTTTTAAAGTATTGTTGCCGGTAATTTCCAAAGTGCTTTCTTTAACACTTTCATAAGCGTTTTTTTCATAGCTGAGGCTGTTGCTGTCATAATACGGATTATAATTGTTATCTTTACCGTATACGGTAGTCAATTCATAACCCTGACCTGAAATTTCGCCGGTAACTTCAGTACCATTCAATACAACAGTTGCTTTATCAACAGTAGAAGCAGTGTTTTCTGCGTCATAACCAATAGCAGTATAATCTCCATCTACCAATCCCGGGGTTGTACCGTTAATTGCGCCGCCTGCATAAACGCTGCCGCCAACCATACCGCCATTAAGGGTAATGTTGCTTTCGCCAACGTGTGCGCCGCTGCCTTCTTTCATATTATCAACAGCAATGCCGCCGCCCAAAATATCTTTGGTAACTTCGCCGCCATTGATAGTAATATTGGCAACATCAACAGTATCACTGCCGGTCATGCCCATACCCATACCGCCTGCGGCGATAGAAGTTTCATCTGTAATGCCTTTAAGGTCTGCCATTGCCATGCTGGCATTTACGCCAAGAACATTCCACTGCGGGTAACCATCGGTGTTATCGTTTTTGCTGGCGTTCATAATGCTGATAAGCTGCAATCTGTCGATAGTGCCGCTGTTTACAGTAATATTGGTTGTGCCAACATGGGTTACAGCGTCGCTTGCCCCTGCACTGTTAAGTACAGAGTTGCCGATAGCCATGCCACCACCATAAATACCATCAACATCACCATAAACTTCAATATTGTTGCTTACTACATCACTGCTTGCCAAAATTCCGTTGGTGCTGCCTTTGTAGCCATCATCGCTCTTTTCGCCTTCCATGCTAACGGCAAAACCGCCGCCGAACAAGCCAACTGCTTTCATTTCTTTGCCAACATAAGTGTTAACGGCGCCGGTGTTAGTTTCTGCCTTGGCATTATTTAAAGTGCCTGCTGCACCGCCGCCAAACACGCCTGCCGCGTAGCCTTTATTAAGAATAATATCTGCGCCGCCTTCGTTGTTGGCAACAGCATAAGCGCCTTCGCCTTCAGCATCAATAGTACTGCGCAGGCTGCCGTGGCCAAAGGCTACGCCGCCGCCAAATACGCCGACTGCCGCACCCTGTCCAACTACGCCGTCAGCATTAACTTTGCTTAAGTCACCATCTTTTACAGCGCTGATAATGCCGCTTAATGCGCCGCCAATATTAGCAGCTACATTATCGGGGTCAGCACATTCAAGGTCAACCACAATCGTTGCTTTGCCAGTTTCCGCTTTAGCAGTACTACCGCCTAAAGCATCATTAACTTTAGTTCCTTCAGGAATTGTACCGCCTTCATTTTCAGGTCTTACAGTGTAAGTATGGCTTGCTGCTGCCATACCACCGCCAATAACACCAACAGCAGTAGTATTGCCGGTTAAGTTTATATTAGTATCGCCAGTAGTTGCAGTTGCATTACCGCCTTCAATAGCTTCATTAACAGTAACTGTAATACCGCTAACAGTAGTATCAGAATGTCCATCGTTATTACCGATTTGCCCGCCTTTAATTGCTTCTACAACACCGGTAGCGTCAACGGCCGCAGCTACACCGCCGCCGACAAGGCCTACAGCCAAGCCGCCGCCAACTTCTTCTCCATCAACTACAGTTCCGCCAACATTAATGGTAGTAGTACCATCAACGTTACTGTTTGCAGTGCCGCCAATGGTAGTTACAGCCAAACCACCGCCTGCAACGCCAACATTAACGCCGTTAATGCCACCGTTCATCACATTATCGCCACCGATGATGTTCAATGTAGTATTACCGGTAACAGTACTTTTTGCCTCTCCGCCAAGTGCAATAGCACCGCCGCCATTAGCAAATGCGCCAACATTAGCTGTGCTGCCTTCAGCAATATTACCAGTTGTATCAATATTCCCAACAACAACGGTATTTATATCACCATTAATAGTAGTGCTAGTTTTACCATTTAACTCGCCGGAAACAATATTCCCAAAATCAACTTTAATATTTCCTAAAGTAACAGCAGCACTGCCACCAATACCACCAAGCACATTTCCACTTTCAATAACAGTATTTACATTACCGTTTCTTTCAATAGTAGTAGGCTTAGACTCATAACTATCACCAATAAATGGAACATCGCTACCGCCTAATACATCTAAATTTATTCCTGTATTAATAGATAAATCTCCGCCAACAGCGCCAATTACAACAGGACTATTACCTTCACCTGTACCTATTTGTAAATAGGTATCTCCCCTTCTAATTACATCATTTTCTTCACCAGTAGTATCAATATTTTGTACTTTATCAATAACTCCGGGTAATTTCCCATCAATTACTCCAGCAAGTAATTTATTACTTAATAAACCTGTTAAACCATCGTCTAATTGTGCTTCGCCGCCGACAACACCGACATTAGCGTGTTCTGCTAATAACTCGCGTACCGCACCAAGTTTGTCAGTAATATCAGGGTTATTTTTAATTGCTTTAATGCCTTCAAGTAATTGATTTACATTACCTTCTGTGCCAATAACAATTTTATCACCTTGCCCGATAATAAAATGATGGCTACCAGCACCACCTGCTCCTAAATCAGAATCAGTAATGACACCATTACCGTCAAAATCAGGATTCTTACCGTTAACTTGCGCCGCTAATGCATCGCTGCTGTAAAAAATACCCATGGTACTTGCGGCAAGTAATGAGCACAGCACCTTTCTTTTTAAATCCGACTTTCTTTTCATCTTTACTACTCCTTTGCTTTAAACTCGGCAGTATTAAGTGATTAAAACCGCAAAACATTTTTAATACCGTCGGTATTTACTTATATTATACTATACCTTTACCCCCCACAAGACGTTCTTGGTTTTCTATAATTCGAAATTATATGCTTTTCGCATTTACTGACTGCTGGCAGGTACTTGCCGTAATAATGAAAAAACCGCAGCTTTGCTGCGGTTTTACTATTTTGCTGAACAAAGGGCAGTTTTAACGCCTGCCTTATTTTTATTTATGGCGCGAAGCGCCCGATTTTTATGAAATTTATGTTTTTTACTGCCCGTATTTTAAATGCCGCTCTGCATATTCGTTAATTATATAATTGCTGAGAGCATCACAGTAACGGTCCTGTTCCGGCTCATCCATTTTGTCCTCAAAGAAGAAGCCGTCATTATAATAATACGCTTTGCCTCCAAAATAACCCAGCGCATAGGGCAAATTTACGTCCTGCAAAAAGTCGCGTCCCATAAAATCAGCCGGTGCTTCTATGCCGGCCAGTGCCAGCAAGGTGGGCGCCAAATCTATCTGCGAGGCAAACTGTTCTTCATCAAGCAGCGCGAAGGGTGCCAGGTTTTTGCCGACAAAAATCAGCGGTATCGGCGCAATGCTGCGGCGCGAGCGTTCATCCGTCACAAGTTCCATATATTCGCCGCCGCTGTGCGGGTTATGGTCGCTCGTTATTACAAACAGCGTGCGGTCATCCATCAGCCCGCGGCGCTCTGCTTCTTCAAAAAACTTCTGGATGGTGTTGTTTACCCAGTAAATGCCGCGCACGGTTACAAATTTGTTGTCGCGCACTTCTGGCGGCATATCTCCGTAGGCGGTGCCGTAATACGGATAGGGCTGGTGCATATCCAGCGTTTTTACAACCAGCAGCATTTTATCGTTTTTGCCTTTTTCCAAAAGGTTCAGTGCTTCGCTGTACATTACATCATTATGGAAACCCCAGCCGCTGGCGCCGGTATAACCTGCGTCTTCAAGATATTCTTTGGCATAGTATTCCGCCATGCCGAACTGCGCCGGATATTCCTGCAATTCGTTGTTGTAGTACTGGCTTGAAGCGTTCATAAAAATGCCGCGCCACCCTGCCTGCTGCACGCTGCGGAACAACGAAGGCTGATTGCCGCCCGGCAAATCAGGGTCATAAATTAAATGCGAGCGGAAAGTTGCGTTAAGCCCCTGCGTTGTAGGCACTGCCGAAGAATAATAATGGTCAAGATGCGGATATTTGGCAAGCAGCCCATCCAGATACGGAGTGGCTTCTGCCGGAATATTATCATTATAATAGTGCATGTAATCGCGGTGAACAGATTCCAGCACCAGCATTACTATTTTATCGTAACTTGCCTTCAGCGGCTTTTGCTCTTCATCCGGGCGCAATATGCCAAGCTCTTTTAAAACCTGTTCGTCTTTCACCGTCAGCGGGCGCTGCTCAATATGGCTGCGGCTGACAATTTTATCGGTATCGAACATCATTTTACCGAAAAAGTTAACGTTTACCGGAGTTAAAAGCATTTCGCGGTAATTGGCGCGCGTTTTTTCGCTTTCAACTTCCGTCCACATACCCATATATTCTTTCATTACATAGGCATTAAGCTGTCCTATAAGCATGTAGCCAATGTTAAGCAGCAGCGAAAAAGCCGCCACGCACATCAGCGACCACACAAAGTTGGGCTTTTTCTTTGTAGGTTTGTTTACGCGGAACAGCAGCACCAACGCCACAAGCCCTGCGCCAACAAGCGCCAGTTTTAAAACGCCCATGCTTGTAAGCACGCCTTTAACGGCATAAATGTTAAGATTGGAAAACAGCACGCTCTGCACGTGCATACTAGTCTGCCAGAAATAAAATGCGTCAAAAATCATAATTACGGCAGACAAAAAATAAACGGCAAAATACACCGTTTTCATTGTTTGCCCAACCCATTTATGATAGCACATTGCTGTTACCAGCACTACCAAAATATTATTGTTAAGCCCTGCCAGTATGGCAAGCACTGTTGCCACGCCGCTGTCAAGCCTTAACTGATGCACCATAAAACCTGTTACACCAAGGTATAAAACGCCAGTTACAACTACCGGAAAATAACGCTTCACCCTGTCGCGGATGCGCGTGCGCCGCAGATACAACAGCCCTGCCACGCCCAAAAGCAAAACATCACGCAAAAAACAGCTTATGGCAGTATACCAAAATTCCATTTCCGGAAACGGCGTTATGCTCTGATAAAAACGCCAGGAAAGGAAATATTCTGCCGCAAAGGCAATAACCAAAAGCAGCAGCAGCCAATAACGTATTCTCATCGTCACCCCGCCTTATGCCAAAAAGTTTATTGCCTTAGCCTGCATTTCTATCAGCAGCGGCGTTGCCGTTACAACGTCGCCGTCCAGTTCTGCCGGGAAGCCGTCTACATTGCACTCAACCGTTATGGTATGTGCTTTTTTTACAATAACGCCATTTTCACCATCCAGCGATTCCATCAGTATCATAGCTGCATATTTTAAAAAGTCGCCGCGCTTGTTGCCGGTGAACAGTGCCACATCAAAATAATCGTTAGTAATGGCAGCGCCTTTAAACAGGCTGTAACGCCCTGCATAATAGCGGCTTTTGCCGATAATAACCGTGGAAGCATCATACCATTCGGGGTCGCCGTCAAACTTAACGCGGAATTTATAACGCCAGTTGCTCAGCAAAAGCTCTTTGCGCACCAGTTCGCCGCTTTGCACTACATAGGCAAACGAAGATAAAAAGCGTTTTTCAAGGCTTGATACGCTGTCTACAACTTTGGAATCGAAACCAATGCCGGCAACGGTTAAAAACGGATGCCCGTTAGCCATGCCGATACGCACCGGTTTAACTCTGCCCTGGCGCACGCGCTGCACCCAGCGCATCGGGTCGGCTGGCAGGTCAAACTCCTTGGCAACAAGGTTTACCGTTCCTGCCGGGAACACGCTTATAAACGGCACATAGCCGCTGCGGTTCAGTTCGCCAATCATGGCGCGCAGCGTACCGTCGCCGCCTGCCACAATAACCCAGTCATATTTTTCTTCTTTTATTTTATCCGCCCATTCGGAAAGTTTTTTAAATTCCCTTAGTTCTGTCAGCTCCACGCGGTTCGGGCCGATAATTGCCGTCAGGCGGCGTTTTAAATCCAATACGCGAGACAGCATGCTGACAAAAATCTGCTTGCCTGAATTAGGATTATAAATGATAACAACTTTTTTAAAATTTTTAATTTCAATACCGTTAGTTTCCATTATATCCACACCTTAAAAAATCCATTTTTTGCGCGCCAGATAGTTCCACACAACAACAATGCACGTTGCCGCAATTTTGGAAACCAGACCGGGCATGCCAAAAAGACCAACAAAAATATACATTAAAAGCAGGTTGAACAAAAGCCCCATGCCGCTTACAAGAAAGACCAGGCTCAGTTCTTTGGCTTTGCCATAACGCACCCCGCTTGTAAAAACAAGGATATTGCACATAAAATAATGGTACAGCGTTGATAAAAAATATGCCAGCGCCGTTGCCGCCAGGTAGTTAATGCCTGCCGCCGCGTTAAAAGCATAAAAAAACGCCCATTCAATAAGCGCTGCGCTGCCGCCTACAAACAAATATAAAATTATTTTTACAAATTCATTGTTCGTATAATCAAAGCCAAATAAAACCTTTTTATCCATTTAACAATCTCCTTGACGTTATATTATAGCATTTTTTATATTTTAGTTAAAGCAAAATATAAAAATAAAACAATGATTTAAACAGGCTTTAATTTGACTTTGCTATCATATTTACTGTAAGAATCATATAAAAACAAAACACCTGCTTTTTCGCAGGTGTTTTGCTGTATTTCAACACAATTTTTATTTTTTGCTCCAAAGCCATATCTGGCGGCAACACCAGATGATGAACACGCCGCAGAAATCAAGGATTATATCCGTAATCTGCGCAGTGCGCCCCGGCACGGAAAGCTGTATGTATTCATCTGCCACGGCAACGGCAAGACCCAAAAAGAGAATATAGCCTGATGCCACACGGTTGGAAACGCGCCAGTTAATAAAAGTGTTAACCATTATTACAGCCAGCATGGCAAACTCTGCAAAATGCGCCAGTTTGCGCAGGCGTGCTTCAAGACGGTCTACCGGCATCGGGTCGCCAATGGCGCTGTAAAATCCATCCAGCCATTCTGCCAAAAGCCCGCTTGCCTTGTAAGATGTTTCTGCAGGCAGCGACGAGTTGAAAAAGATAAAACCCGTAAACAGCAACAACAGCAGCAGCCACAAAACTTTTTTCATTTATCTCAGCCGCCTTACTGATTGCGCGTAAGCAAATCCATTACCATCATGTTGCTTACCACGCCAATGCCGCCCGGCACCGGCGTATATGCGCCTGCCTTGCCAATAACGGCAGGGTCAACGTCGCCGACAAGGCCGCCTTCTACGGCGTTAATGCCTACATCGACTATAACTGCGCCTTCTTTAATCATATCCGGCGTTACAAAGCACGGTTTGCCTACAGCAGCTACAATAATATCCGCATTTTTGGTAATTTCCGCCAGGTTCTGCGTTTTGCTATGGCAGATGGTAACCGTAGCGTTTTTGTTAAGCAGCAGGTTGGCAACCGGTTTGCCTACCACATTGCTGCGCCCGATAACAACTGCGTGTTTGCCGCTAAGTTCAATGCCGTAATGTTCAAGCGTTGCCATGCAGGCACGCGGCGTGCAGGGCGACATGGTGCCGTAGCCCAGGTACATATCGCCTACATTTTTTACGTTAAGGCAGTCTACTTCTTTGCTTGCCGTAACAGCCGTGCCTACAGCATCGCTGTCAAGCGGTTTCGGCATGGGCATCATCGGCAGAATGCCGGTAATGTAACGGTTGTGGTTCATGCGGGCAATGTCGCGCAGCAGGTCTTCCTGTTTCACGTCAGCCGGGTATAACAGTTCCTTAACGTAAATGCCCAGGCTTTCCGCCAGCTTCATCAGGCGGTTTTTATATACATGCGAAGCGGGGTCGTCGCCCACAACGATAATTGCCAGCGTTATTTTGCGCCCTTTTTCCAGTGCGCGCGCCACACGGGCAGTTATTGTTTCACGGTAGGCATCAGCCACGGGCTTGCCTTTCATCATCAGTGTTTCCATAAAACTTCTCCTTAAAACAATCCGCTGATAACGCCGTCATCGCTGACGTCAATTTTTTCTGCGGCGGGTACTTTCGGCAGTCCGGGCATGGTCATAATGTCGCCGGTTAAAACTACCACAAAGCCTGCGCCCGCTGCAATGCGGCAGTTTTTAATGGTAATTTCAAAACCTTCGGGGCGTCCCAAAAGCGCCGGGTCATCCGAGAAGGAATACTGCGTTTTAGCCATGCAGACAGGCAGGTTGCCGTAACCCATTTTTTCAAAATCCTTCAAAGCGTTGGTTGCTTCTTTGGTATAGTTTACGCCAACTGCGCCGTAAATATTTTTGGCAATGGTTTCAATTTTTTCTTTAAGGCTCAGTTCATCGCCGTACAAAACTTTAAAATCGGCCTGGCCGCTGTTTGCAAGACGGACAACTTCTTTGGCAAGTTCAATGCCGCCTTCGCCGCCTTTGGCAAATACTTCGGAAAGCGCTACATTTACGCCGTGCGCTGCGCAGTGGCTGCGGATGGCTTCCAGTTCTTCCGGGGTATCCTGCGCAAAGGCGTTAATTGCAACAACAAGGGGCAGTCCGTATTGTTTAATGTTTTCAATGTGTTTTTCAAGATTTACAAGGCCGCGTTTAACAGCTTCCACATCCGGGGTGGCAAGTTCTGTTTTGGGCACGCCGCCGTGCATTTTAAGCGCGCGTACGGTTGCCACAAGCACTACGGCATCCGGTTTTAAGCCGGCATAACGGCACTTAATATCAAAGAATTTTTCTGCGCCGAGGTCTGCGCCGAAGCCTGCTTCCGTAATGGTATAGCCTGCAAGTTTAAGCGCGGTTTTGGTTGCCATTACGCTGTTGCAGCCATGGGCAATATTTGCAAACGGTCCGCCGTGGATAATGGCAGGCACGTTTTCCAAAGTCTGCACAAGGTTAGGCTTAACGGCATCTTTTAAAAGTGCTGCCATTGCGCCCTGTGCTTTAAGCATGCCGGCGGTAATGGGGTTGCCGCTGTAATCGTAGGCAACGATAATTTTGCTTAAGCGTTCTTTTAAATCGTGCAGTCCGTCAGCCAGGCACAAAATAGCCATAACTTCGGAAGCAACGGTAATATCAAAGCCGTCCTGGCGGGGTACGCCGTGCGCTTTGCCGCCCAAGCCGACAACAATGTTGCGCAGTTCGCGGTCGTTCATGTCAACAACGCGTTTCCACACAATGCGGCGCGGGTCGATATTAAGCGCATTGCCCTGCTGAATGTGGTTATCCAGCATAGCTGCCAGAAGCATGTGGGCAGATGTTATGGCATGAAAATCGCCCGTAAAATGCAGGTTAATATCTTCCATCGGCACTACCTGGGAATAGCCGCCGCCGGCAGCGCCGCCCTTAATGCCCATGCAGGGTCCGAGCGAAGGCTCGCGCAGGGCAACGATAACGCTTTCGCCTATTTTGGCAAGGCCCTGTGCCAAACCAACGGTAGTGGTGGATTTGCCTTCACCCGCAGGGGTCGGCGTAATGGCAGTAACCAAAATCAGTTTGCCGTCGGGTTTATTCTGCACCCTTTTAATTAAATCCATGGACAATTTTGCTTTGTAGCGTCCGTATAACTCGATATCATCCTCGCCGATGCCGAGTTTTTTGGCAACTTCCGTAATAGGCAGCATGTGCGCCTGCTGAGCAATTTCAATATCCGATAACATCTGTATACCTCCCTTTATCTCTGCGTAAATAACTGTATCTTTAATAAATTCTCTGCATTAGCCGTTTTTCCTGCCGTCAGAGACAATTTATTCAAACCATATTTCCAGTTTGCTTCCTTCTGCGGCAACCGTACCCGGCGGCAGCGATTGTTTTTTGGCCCTGCCGCTGCCGTAAGGCACCAGCACCAGATGGCCGCGCTGCACAAGTTCGGCTGTCTGCCGCATATCAAGCCCTGTAAAATCCGGTATTTTCACTTTGCCGTCCGGTAAAAATTCCATTACCGGCACTTTGGCTGCCTTGCTTTTGGCGGAGCCGTCTTCCTCAAAAGAGGGCAAGCCTTCGTGCGTGCTGGGCTGCACGCCTTTGGCAACCAGAATCTGCTGCAAAGTATCTTTAAACACCGGCGCAGAAACCTGCGAACCGTAAAACGCGCCCTGAGGCGTATCAAGCATTACCAGCATTGCATACTGCGGATTGCCGGCCGGCACAAAACCAACGAAAGAAGCTATGTATTCACCCGGAGCATAACCGCCCTGCTCTGCCAGTTTTTCGGCCGTGCCGGTTTTGCCGGCAATCTGGTAGCCTGCAATATGCGCCGGCTTGCCGCCGCCTTCGCTGACAACTTTTTCCATCATCATGCGCATCTGGCTGGCAACGTTTTCGCTGATAACGCGGCGTACCACATGTTTTTCGCCCTGACGCAGCACACGCCCGTCGGGCATCACAATTTTATCAATAATATACGGTTCAAGCAGTTCGCCGCCGTTGGCAATGGCACAGATAGCGCGCAGCATTTGCAGCGGCGTTACGGCAATGCCCTGCCCAATCGCCATTGTAGCAATATCCGGTTCGTACATATCTTCCGGGTTGTACAAAATGCCGCTTTCCTCACCGGGCAGTTCTATGCCGGTAGGCTTGCCGAAGCCGAATTTCTTGCTGTAATCAATCATCTGGTTGGCGCCAAGCTGCATGCCAAGCTGCACCATGCCTGTATTGATGGAGTATTTGATAATATCCTCAAACGGCACATAGCCGCGGCCTTCGTTATCCCAGTTGCTGATAACGCGGTCGGCAATTTTTATGCTGCCGCGGTCTTCAAACACCGTCTGAGGGGTGATGATGTTTTCACTAAGCCCCATGCAGCCCACAATCGGTTTAAAAACGGAGCCCGGTTCATAAATAATGGAAATAGCGCGGTTGGTCCACGTATTTACCGGATACTCGCCAAAATTGTTGGGGTCAAAAGTCGGGCGTGAGGCCATGCCCAGCACCGCGCCTGTATGCGGGTCCATTAAAATGGCTGCCGCCGCTTTGGATTTTGTTTCTTCCATGGCACGGTCCAGCGCATCTTCCAGCACAAACTGAATTTTGCTGTCTATGGTAAGGTACACGGTAGGCATATTCTGCGGGCGTGTAGCATTCATGCCCGATTCGCCCATCGGCCTGCCGAGCGCGTCCACCATTTCTTCCTGCTGCGTTGCCGCGCCCTTTATTACGGAATCGAGCGCCAGTTCAATGCCGGCAAGCCCTTTGTCATCCGTGCCTACAAAACCGAGAATCTGCGCTGCCATAGTCTTTTTGGTATAATAACGCTTGCTTTCTTCCAAAAAGTGCAGCCCGGGAATTTTGTTTTCCTTTATAATGCGCGTTACCTCGTCCGCCTCTTTCGGGGATAAGGTGCGTTTAATCCATATAAAACGTGCTTCGGTTGTAAAATCGCTGTACAGGCTTTCGGCGCTGATGCCTAAAGGCGCCGCCAGCAAATCTGCCGCCAGTCGCTTAACATTGCGCCCTGTTTTGGCTGCTGCGCTGCCGGGACGGTCTTCCATTTCCACCGGGTCAACATACAGCGACTTTGCCATAATGCTTACGGCAAGTTCTTCGCCGTTGCAGTCTACAATAGCGCCGCGGGGCGAATACATAACGTCAGTGCCCATTGCCTGCGCCATTGATTGCTTGCCAAGCGCTTCGCCGCGCACAACCTGCAGCCATACCAAACGGCCTATAACCACCGCAAACACTGCAAATATCAGCGCAAATAAACCGAAAAAGCGTTTTTTGCTGCTAAAAAAGCTAAACTGTTTTTTCATTTGCGCCACCCCCTGTTTCTCAGGGCAGTTGTGGGCATAATCGGCGGCATGCCTGCATCACGCAGCATCTCCTCGCGTTTTTCGCGCTTAACTTCCGCCTTGTAAACGGAAAGCGCAAGCCCCAGCGCCGTAAGCGATACCACCATAGAAGTGCCGCCGTAACTTATAAACGAAAGCGGCACGCCGATAACCGGCAGACAGCCGCATACCATCAGCATATTGGCCGCAGCCTGCCCCACAACCAGAAGCGTTACGCCGCTGATAAGCATAAAACCTTCTTCATCACGGCAGGCAGCCGCCATTTTAAACAGCGCAATGCCTAAAAGCGCAAACAAAAATATCAAAAACAGTGCGCCGATAAGTCCCCATTCCTGGCAGTAAATGGCAAAGGCAAAGTCAGTATGCGCTTCCGGCAGATAAAAGAATTTGCCGCTGCCCTGCCCCC